>Ga0255048_10000564_pt1 | contig 28312 bp, 17 predicted proteins | sample JV7_2_2_MG_FD_183619 | JGI IMG/M metagenome (GOLD analysis project Ga0255048, IMG submission 183619) | Seawater microbial communities from Jervis Inlet, British Columbia, Canada - JV7_2_2 | ecosystem: Environmental > Aquatic > Marine > Inlet | place: Canada: British Columbia | collected 2016-10-06
CGTTATCAGTAACTACAGTAAAGGTACTAATCTCATTAATAGGAAAAGCCTCTCCTTCTAACTCTATTATCTTTTGATACCAGCAAACACCAGCATCGTCAAATTCTGTAATAGTAGCAGAAAACTCTGTACTACAACAATTAATAGTAGAAACTACTTCTAATGATGTTAATAAGGCATCCGCAAAATTTATAGTATCAGAAGTTACTCCTATACTTGTGCTACCGTTTGGTGTTAATGTTAACATTATTTTTTATTTTAGGTCATCCTAGTATGTAAAGCACTGTTAGTTGTATTAAAATAAACGCCTCCTACAGGAACAGCCCCTGCAGCAGCAGTACCGTCATTTGTATAATCTCCATAAGCATCTATTTCTATAAGTGTTCCATCAGTAGCATAGCCACTTAGATAAATAGAACGTGTTTTAGACAGAGTAATAGCATCCATACCACCTACACCATAGTTATTATGAACTATCCTGCCATCCTTTTCCCAAGCCTCAAAAATTCCATTATCGGCACCAGGAGTAGTACTAATAATAAGTTTCTGATAGTAAGGAGTAGCATCAGTTAATACACCTATAAGTGTAAGTGTGGAATCATTATAAGTAGTTCCATAATGAGCCGATGAAATAGTCATCCCAAGGTCACCAACATTGGATGCTACTCTAGCTTGATTAGTTCCGCGACCTGCAAAGAAGTTCATCTGTGGTCTGGCCCAAGAATTAGTTGTGTAACTAAATATCTCAGCGCTATAAGCTGTATTATTATAGAAGGCACTATAACTAGCATTCCCAGGACTGGCAATAGTAAATAGATCAAACCCGCCACCATCACCCATATAAAAATAACTGGCTGTTTCTGCATTATTAGCCGTGACAGGTAGAATCGTGGCAGTGTTGTCTAATATAGACAGATGTGGTGTTGCAGCGTTCCAAAAGAAATTAGCATTATCTTCAGATATTAGTCCAGCGGCTCCAAAAAAAGGAATTGATCCTGCTGTGTAATTAGGTAGAAGCAATGTTCCAGCACTTGCAAGCCTCATTCTTTCTATTGCAACACTAGTTGTAGCAGTCCCAAATACTAAATCTGTATTATTTACTGTAGCAGAGAATGTAGCGGCTGCTTCAGCCCAGATAGCAGCCCCTGACAAAATAGCATCACCTCCAGGTGTAGCAAGCGGTGAATTAAAATTAATTCTACCTAATTGATCTCCACTTATTATAGTTAACTCCTTAGTAGCTAAAGTAAGTATCCCTGCAGAAGCCGCACCTGTTCCGACAGGCCCCTGTATATCAAGCAATGACTGTGGCAAAGCGCTGCCTAATCCTAATCTTTTAGTGGTATTATTCCAAAAAAGATTAGGATTATCTACTGCTAAATTGCCTGCAGCATTTGCAAATGGTACCGAACCGACAGTAAAATTAACACCAGTAGAAGTGTCTATTAAATCATTATCTAAGAGATACTGTATCCATCCCACAAGTTCTATAGTTCTTGGATAGGGTTTATTTAAATAAGATAACCCGTCTGTAATATTTTTACCTATTGTGCCTACTTGGTTTTTCTTAGTGACAGATAATGGAAAATATAATTTGTCTGGTAATGCCATTATAATTTTAATTTAAATTTTTATACTTTAGTTAAAGCCATAGTATTAGGATCAAACTGGTATTCTTCTGGTATTCTATTAGTAGACTGTAAAAATATAGTAAGTATACTATACATTTGTTGTTGTGCTTGTACAGAAAGGTTACGTTGCATGGTTAATGCTTCTACAACAGCTTCAGGAATTTCTACAGTTTCTTGTTCTATTACTGCTTCTTCTACTACTTCTTTCATTTCTTTTACTTTTGTCATGATTTTTAATTTTTAGTTAAGGTTTGTTAATTGGTTGTTCATTCTTTACTTCTTTGTCCTTATCAGATTTTGAAGCACTTACTTTTTTTATTAATAAATATTCAAAGGCTGAGGCGATTAAATCTAAAAAATAAAACAGCCTTGGTTTCTTGCCAAAAATAACTTGTAGGTTTTCTCCCCAACTATGCATCTCCCATAATATAGCTAATGCCAAAGTTGATATTTCTACGTACTCTAGTATTCCGAATAATACAGCGGAGTTTTGTATTGTAGTGGTTTCTTTTAATTGTGTAATTGCCCATATAAACAATACATATGATATTAATTTCCATACAGAGTATAGTCCTGTTTTACTTGTTAATGGTTTGGCAGTATTTCTAGCAGCAACAATTCCTGTACCAAAATCAACAGTAACAAGTAACGTTACCACTGCTAGTAAGGGTAACGGCATATGATCAATACCTAACATTTCCGATAACCATTCTATAAGGGGAGTTGCTAAAAAAGCAGAGAATAAAAGAAAGCCTTTATGTTTTAAGGCGAAACCTAATAATAATGTATCCATTTTATAATTGTTTTTTTTGTACATCTCCCATTATTACAATAATACAGAATAAAGTATTTAATTCCAAGCTTTTTAATAAAATTCTGCTTTTGAAAATAACATTTAGTTTGTTATTTTCTTAATGACCTCTCCAAAATTCTGCGTTAGAATATTTAGTAAATAATTCTTTCCCTAGAATCTGCATAGCGTTAGACTTCTGAAATTCAACTTTCGATCTAACATCATGTAGAGACTGTGGGAAGCCTCGTGTTATTTCGTTCTCTACATTAACAGATACAACATCTGTATAATGATGAACTTCATCCTTCCAAGGCTTATCAAGAAACTTATATATTCTCTTAAGTTCCTTTTCAGGATCTTGACAAAGATTATCATACTCTACAAAAAGAAGTTGAGTACGCTGTCCTTTATTTAAAGCTTCTAGTATCATTCTATATGGCCCCCCAATTACAGTCTGAACCCAATACTCAATTCTACCAGCAAGAGAAGTAAATTTATCCTGAGCAGCTTTATTATTAGATAACATAAAGTTATGAATATTCTTTCTATAAAGCTTTTCAAGAGAAGAAGCAATATCTGTAATATCTCTAACAGTAACAATCAGTTTAGCGATACCATCACTAGATATTAAATTTGCTAATTCTACAGCTCCGGACCAACCTCTGTTCTTATCAAAAATAATAGGTTCTTCTACAGCAGAATAGTATCCTTGAAACACTCCTCTAATCATACCGTCAACACCAGTAATATCAAAAGAAGCTTGAAAATGTTCGTTACCATTCCAGTTGTTTCTTACTAACTCTGCCATATCTCTTACACCGGAAGTAGGGGAACAATAAAAATCTGAATTTTGACTTAACAAGTCACCAAGAAGAGTTGATCCTGATCTTGGCAGACCTGTTAAAAAATGAAATTCTTTCATTAGTAATTAGTTTTGGTTAGTTAGTTTGGTTTATACACTAGCTAAAGAAGTCAAGTCAATATAATAAACTACTACTTCAATAACTCCTGCTGTAAATGTCTCAGCGCCTGGAGCATCAAACTCAACTTCACACGCTCCACCTGTTGTAAGGATAGGAACAAATAAAGCATCAGCTTTAGTATCTTGAGCGCCTGCAGCACCAGCAGCTACAATATTAGTAGTATCACCAGTTATAAAATCAGCATCCCAAGTATTACCCGCACCAGATGTAGTAATAGCAGTATTCACATTAAAGGAAGCTCCTATAATAAGAGAACCTACTGGAATAGCGAGTGTTGTTGTAGCAGAATCTGCAGCTGCAGCAAGAGTGTGTTGCTCTCTAGCAGTTGTAATTTGCAAAGCACCAGTACCACCTTCGGCAACATTAGAAACTTCTAAAGTTCCATTAACTTTTAATCTAGCTGCAGCAAAATCTCCATAAATTAAAGGAGTAGCAGCACTACTATCAGCAATGTAAAGTTTGCTAGCAGTTGTTTCACTATAACCAGCTTGGTAACCTATAAATACATTTTTATCGTTGGTAGCAAGACTATACCCAGCTTTATAACCTATCACAGTATTATAACTACCAGATGTTAAATAGTATGCAGCTTTGTTACCTGAAATAAAATTATGAGAACCAGTATCATTATAATAACCAGTTTTATAACCCATAATAGTATTATCAGTAGCAGTAGTACCTGTATAACCAGCATATGCACCCACTAATATATTATTAGTAGCAGCTCCTGTCATATACGTACCAGCGCTCTTTCCTATTACTACATTATAGTTTCCAGTTGTCGATCCTTTGTATAAAGCCTCATTACCCACTGCAATATTACAAGATCCAGTAGTAATACCAGAACCAGCATCGGCACCTATTGCTACATTAGCTCCTCCAGTAGAAATAGCGTTACCGGCTCTATAACCTACAGAAACATTCCCATAAGCTCCAGTAGCTAAGACATCTCCAGCGTATGCTCCTATCGCAACATTCCTATCGCCACCACCGCCCCCAGCGCCAGTTCCTATAAGTACATTCTCAGTAGATGCACCTGTTAATATTCCTCCAGCAGAAACTCCTATCATAACGTTACTAGCACCTGTTAAGGCAGCTCCAGATGCACCAGCACCAGAACCTATTGCAGTAGTTCCTGCTGCAGTAGTTACTCCACCACCAGCATTATTCCCTATGAATACACTATTAGCAGCCGTAGTTGCGACATCACCAGCAGTAAGACCTATCATAACATTCGTTGCTCCAGTGTCTAGTAATAAACCAGCACTACTACCTATGATTATGTTATCATCTCCGGTAGTTAATGCAAGAGCACTATCATTACCAATAACAACATTATCCAGTCCTCCTGCAGCAATTACACCACCAGAACCAACACCCATAACAAGGTTAGGAGTAGTAACAGCTCCACCAGGAGTTGATAAAGTTGCTATACCACCAGCAGCTCCGGTAAGAGTTACTTGAAGTAAATCAATTGAAGAACCTGTTAATGCGTCGGGTGTAATAGCTCTTGTAGCATCTGTACCAGTAGTAACTTCAGTAGTTGTAGCTAATTCTACATAACCTGCTACAGTAGTAGAAGCAGCTACAAGATTAGCTTGAACTATAGTCCAATCTGTTACTAACGTAGGATTATCACTTTCTGCAATTAATACATCTCCTACTTCTAGGACAACTGTAAAAAATGCAGAACCTGCTGCCGTAACTGTGTACATATCTCCTTGTAGGACACCTACAGGAGCTGTGTCTAAATCTGGCACATTAGTAGTTGCATTGTATGCACCTTTATATTCAACACCTCCAGTGATGCTTATGGCTCCACTAGTAATATTGCTTTGTATCCAAGCCTTAAGATCCACAGTAGTTTTACCAGTGTTCACAACTGCTGGTAGAAACTTAGTAAAGTGCTGCTTGGTTTTATTTGGTTTATTATCTACTGCATTGAGATGTAGATATATTTCTTTCGGTAAAGCCATAATATATATTTTTTAATGGTTTTTATTAATTATTTGTGTATAAGTATTTTTAAGTTCTTTTGGCAACAACATTACTAATTATAATAACTGCTTACTTTTCTTTAGAAATATCATCAGCACTATTATGAATAGCATTAGCTAGTGGAGTAGTAAAATTCCAGGGATCAGTCTTTAGTTGATCTGTTATCTCTTTCTTGATTACTCCTTGCTGAATAAGATCGAGTGCAAATTTAACAGCTTCTGGATTTGCTGGTAGAAGTGCTTGAGCAGTAGCTATATCAGCTTCAAGCTCAGTTTTTGTAACTTGCAATGCTAGTATATCTCTATCAATGTTAGTTAACAATTGTTCCAGCCTTGAAATTGGCATACTATAAGGATTGAGAGAAGTTATTTCAAACTCTATCTCAGAAACCTTTCCAGTCTTTCTTTTAAACTTTTGTCTTTTAGCCATTTTATTTTTAGTTTATGTAATTACGGAACCAACATGAGCATTTAGATAAGCTATCTTATTAATACCTCCAGTAGTTACTCTTATAAGGTATCCTTCACTTGCACTACCATCAATAGCCTGAGATAAAGCAGCTCTCTTAAAAGCAAGATGAACATTTGCATCAATGTCTGTTTCTGTTACATGGTCAGTATTCATTCCTACCAATTCTGCAGAACCAGCTACAAATGCTCCTGCACTGTAAGTCCAACCAGTAGCCTTATGATGAAGTAGTTGTATATCAAAACTAGCATCATCTGCATCAGCGTACCCAACAACTTCAAAATCAGTAATAGTAAAATCTCTATTACCTAAATCATCATACTTACAGAAACCATAGTTAAAGTCAAAATTAAACGTTCCCCCAGCAGTTGAAGTAAGTGTATAAGTAACTGTGCCAATCCATTTTAAAGTAGTTTCAAAATATACATTTACAGCAGCAGCAGTACAATCTGCAACAATAACTTCTGTACCTGAACCATTTCTAACTCCTGCATCGGTTATAGAAGTACCTGTTACAGTTAATACTAAATCTGATCCATCAGTAACACCAGCCAAAGCTGCTACACAGAAAGCGTGGGCAGCATAAGGAACATTAGTAGCTCCATGAGTTACAGTAGTTGAGGCATTAGTTAAATTAGCATCTGTTGTCGAGTAGTCATAATAACCGCCTATAAAATGCTCACCACTTCCAGTACCACCAGAAGTAAAAGAATATGATTTATACTGTACAGCACCAGACAATTGTTTTGCAGTACCATCAGCTTTAACTATCCAAAGATTGTCATCAGTTGATCTATATATAGTACCAACAGATAAACCAGTTGCAATTAATAGATCAGCATCACTTTCGGATATGTTAATTCTTGTTAATGTAGCACTCATATCTATATGTTTATATTATGTTTGAGATTTTAATAACCATCTTCCTGCTGAACTATGATAATAGAAAGTAACTAAGCTGTCTTGTACTGGCACTACATCAATAGCTCCAGGCATTTGAAATCTGTTGCCAGCAGTTCCAGCAGCACTAGTTGTTTGATCTTCAAATGTCACCGTATTAGCTGTATTAATCCAAAATGTAACTTCTCTGCCATTAGCGCCTCCTGCCAAACTTGTAACAACTAGCGGAGTAGCTCCTGTAAGTTCTACTACATAAGCCGTGTCAAAATTAGTAATAGTCCAATCGTTTACAGTTCCTACTTGAGAATCAGTAACTTGACCATTAGCTACCATAGCGCCTTCCCAACTAAGCTTCTGAGGACTGATTACAAATGTATTAGTATCTGTTCCATCTGTAGTTATTACATCAAAGGAATTTTTATCGAAACTAAAATTAGTAGAAGAAGTTCCATCAGTGATTATATGTTGATGAAGACTAGCGGTATCAGTAGCATTATTATTACCTATAACACTATTAATATCAATATCGAAATTACCTCCACTATCTAAGCCGATTGTACTATTAGAAGCACCGTTTAGATAATTAAACTCAACACTAGTACCATTAGTTTCAAACCAATGACTAGCATCTCCTATACTAGCTGTTCCAACTACATGTAATCCAAATGTCGGTGCAATTATTCCTATACCAAGTCGTTGATTAGCTGTATCAACAGCCATTATATCAGCACCAGCTAAATCTTGCCAAAGTATAAACCCTTCATTAGTTCCAGGCTTTATAATAAAGTTATTAGTAGCATTTAATCCATACTGATACCAAGTGTTATTACTATTAGTTATATTAAATGTAGCACTAGCAGTAGTATTGTTAATCTTTATAGTACCCCCTACTTCTAGTAATTCACTAGGTGCAGTAATAGCAGAACCAATACCTACATTACCACTACCTAATAAAGTTAATACAGGAGTACCATTATTATTAACCCCTAATAACCTTCCTGAATTACCTACACTAGTTAATGCACCAGCTCCGTCATGTTTATAAGTATCTATACGAACAACAGCAGCTACTCCACTAGGATCATTTTCGACAAACCCTTCTAATAAAAAAGAAGTGCTATTTGCTGCCGCACCTTTTTGATAGCCACTCAATATAGCCCCTCCGTTCGTGCCTGAAAAATCATTTTGTCTATAAAATGTAGTAGCGTTGTTTCCAAAAGCTGACTGTTGATTTGCAGAAAAAGCTATGCTAGGATTTTCTAGTTGAAGAATAGGAGAAGCGCTACTAACCACCACCTTGTTACCTGAACTAAATGTTATATCATCTGTTAGAGTAGCTACTACACTAGTAGGAACAGTACCACTTCCAGAATATATTCCTCCAAGTCCTGAACCAACCATAGAACTAGCTGCAAAATGCCCTGAAGCATTATCCCAAGCTAATGGATAACCATCTTGTCCTGCACCTAATGTCTGGTCTATATCAAATACATAATTTCCAGCAACTAATTGAGTTACGGAACTATTACCCAATGTAATTTGATTATCAGCAGTTCCTACAGCTCCTCCACCTATTACTATTTGATTAATTGCTCCTAGAACCGAAACATCTGCATTATTTCCTAATAAAGTATTATCTGTTCCAGTGGTTATAAGATTCCCTGCTAGGTATCCTACTGCTGTATTATTGTTTCCTGAAGTATTAGCTTGTAAAGATCCATTACCTACTGCAGTATTTTCAGCACCGCCAAGATTACCTCCTAAAGAGAGGTATCCAATTCCAGTATTTTTAGCTCCTGAAGTATTGGCGCTTGCCGCAAAAGTACCTACTGCTACATTTTGACTACCTGTATTAGCAGCATCTAATGCAGCGTATCCGATTCCTACATTAGAGGAACCAGTACTATTACTTGCCATTGCATTACTTCCTATAGCTGTATTGTTAATTCCTGTAGAAAGACTTAATGCTTTATACCCCATAGCAGTACTATCAGTACCTGTAGAAATAGTTGTAAGTGCTTGGAATCCTACTGCAGTATTCTTTGTACCTGTGGTATTAGCTATAAGAGCTGAACTACCTAAAGCAGTAATTCCAGTAGCTGTATTAACAAGTCCCGCATTCTTCCCAACTAGAACTGAATCAGAACTTCCTCCATCTTCTATCCATAACTTACCAGTTACATTTAACTCATATTGGGTAGCAGACGTTGCAGCAGATGTATTAATTCCTACATTGCCAGTAGTATTATCTATAGTTAAAGTATCAGTACTTCCAGCCGTTAGAAATTTGAAAGTATCGGTAAGAGTAGCAGTTACTGTAGTAGGAACAGTACCAGAACCAGAATATATTCCTCCATATCCAGCAACAGCACCAAGATCAGCAGCTAACTCAGCAGCAGTACGTTCTATAACAGCACCAGTTGCAGCAACAAAAGCAGGATAAGTTCCGGGAGTTCCTGTAAATGTATGAACTCCATAAGGTGTCCAAGTTTGTTGTCCAGTAGAACCTATTCTCATTCTCTCAGTAGTATTCCCTAATAACGTACCATCATTAGCACTTGTACCATGAGTGTAAAAAGACATATACGAAGGAGTATTCCCAGCAAAAGCTGATTCTGCATATACTCTTATACTTCCTATTCCTCCCCACGATGTAGCAGAGGTGTCTTGCGAATAAAAATTCAGCGTTCCAGCGTTCCAGTTTGCACCTAATCCTCCGTCTTGTGATAAGGTAAGAGATGGAGTTATTCCCGCTCCCCCTATAGTTTCTATATGTAGCAAATCTAAAGGCGCATTTGTACCAATTCCTACATTACCACTACCAAGAATACTCATCTTAGTGTTAGCAGTAGCACCCCCATCCATTACTTGAAAACGCATTGCACCAACCTCTGCACCTAGAGTAACAGTAGTTACTTCAGTACTTATTGTACCTAATACTTCATTATTAGCAGCAGTTGTTTCTACCTCAAATGCTAAAGAACTTCCTAAGCCTGCAGCAGGAGTGCCACTACTAGTTCTTAAAAGCTTAAGTAGAGGTAAGATAGTAGTAGTTCCTGCATCTTCTATCGAGATAGTAAAATCGTCTGTTAGGGTAGCTACTACACTAGTAGGAACAGTTCCAGAACCAGAATATATACCACCATAGCCAGTTCCAAGCTCAGTTATTAATTCAGCAGTAGTTAATTCAAGAAACTGTCCATTAGTATCACTAATAATGTGCCCAACAACTGCTCCGACACCTGAATGTCCTGCTAGTAAATCTCCATAATCAGCCCCAGATAAAATACCTGAACCAGCTATTCTAAGTCTTTCTCCAGCAGCAGCTCCTGCTCTCATTACATTAAACGTAAGAGCACCTACCTCACTACCACCAATTATATTAGTCATTTCGGCAGCAATAGTAGCAACTACCTCATTACCTGCACCACCTTCTGTTTCAAATTCTAAGCTAACTCCAAGACCATTAACAGGAGCAACAGAAGTTGTTCTAGTTAAACGAACTACTGGAAGAACGGTATTGCCTGCTCCATCCTCTGTTTCAACATGAAAGAGTCTATCTGGTGAAGTTGTTCCAATCCCAAGTAAACCGTCCCCTGTCATTCTTGCAAGTTCTGTATTAACACCAGAAAAATACTTATTCCAAGAAAAGTAACCAGCAGGATGCGCAGTAAATAATCTTACCCCTCCATCCCCTCCACTCGTTCTAGTAATTCCTATATTTACAAAACTTGCCCCATTATCTGTTAATAAAGAAGTTCCCTGTGGTAGAGGGGAAGTTCCCAAAGTGCTTGTAAAGTCAGTTTGGGGATTTGTCACAAAATAACTAACATGAACTTGACTTAGTTGTTTTTGGTATGTAAAACCAGTAGCAGGAACAAAAGTCATAAAACTAGTTGCAGAATCATATAAATCTAATAATGCGGTAGGAGAGGCTGTTCCTATTCCTACATTATTACCCGTGCCATCTATATATAAAGTATTGCTATCAAAGTTTATAAAGTCAGTAACAGCAACAGCAACTCCAGCAGGCGCAGTACCACTTCCACTATAAATCCCACCAATACCACTACCAGAAATAGTTTCTTGTATAACATTACCAGCAGCATCAGTAGTCAAAAAATCAGTAGAAGTACCTGTAATAGCTCCTGTTGTATATGCTCCAAATTGTATAGCACCAGCCGTTGTAACAGCTATGGAAGGAGTTCCAGTACTAGGAGTAAGATTAGGCCCAAGTTTCCATGTATCATTATCATCATTATCTATTCCAGCAGTCCAACTAGTAGCACCAGTTACTTGCCAATGATTATATACATCACCAGCAGATGCACCACCTACTTGTGCATGAAAAACAGCAGTAGAATTAGCATGAGCATTATTCTCATTATTAACTCTAACTGTAACATCACTACCAACAGTATCCTTAGATACATCTAAATTTCTTATTGGATTAGCAGTACCTATCCCAACATCACCAGTAGACCCCTCAATAGTAAGAATATTGTTTGAAGCCGATCCACCAAATTGTGCATTAAAAGTATCTAAGTATATATAACGATTAGCTGTAAAATCAACTGCACCAGTACCAGCAGCAGTAGTTCCCCATTGTACATATATACCTGAATAAGAAAGCCCCTCATTAGCATCTACTAAAATGCTAGGAACAATCTTCCATAATGGTGGTCCTCCAGGTTGGGCAGTAAGTACGTAATCTATTGTACCAGCACTACCGTTGAGTCTTAAGTCCGCGCCAGCACCAAAAGTAAGATCAATATGATCAGTGTTTAAATGAACGCCTACATTAGTACCCGTAAATTGTAATGTGTCGGTAATGGTAGCCACTGTTGTAGTAGGTACTATTCCTGAACCTGTATAAATACCATCTGCAGCACCGCCAGCAGCTAATTCATCAATTGCTGCCTGTACATTTGTAGCTACTAAACCAGAAACAATATTACTATAAGAGCCTGCAGTTGTAAGATCTAATGTGAGAATTTGATCTACTGTTGCTCCAACAAAGGCTAGTGCTGGATTAGTACCAGCATCTAATGTTACTTGAATACCATTAAAATCGTCGTCATCAATCCTGTCCTGTAACCATGTAAATAAACTAAGCCCGTTATTAGGAATAGCTAAAGTACGCCTAGCTTGCGGCATGGTAGTAGGATTAATAATAGACTCTGTTATTTTAGTCTTATAATTGTTCCTGGATAGTACAATGTGTTTTGGAGTAGTTACAGCCATTAAGATATGTTTAAGTAATAGTTAAAAGGAGAGCAAAACTCTCCTTAAAACTATTATATACTTATATTTATGTTATACAATTAAGTATGGGCCTCCTGCCGTAGCATCCCCTTTAACTGAGAAACCAAATGTAGTTTCTGCAGTAATAAGCCAAGCATCTAAAGAAGCTACAATATCAGGAACTGTTAGTGTTGAGTTTGTAGTCTTCAATACACAAGCTGTAGTGTTTGAAGGCACATCCGCAGTTCCGGCAGCCAAGTTAGTAACTAGATCATTTACTACTAATGCAGTACAATCCCAAGTTCCAGCATACAACATATTAAGTTGTTTAGGCTGAACCCTAGTAGTTGTCATCGCGCTCTCAGTATCATAGTAGTCTATAATATAAGAGGTGTAGTATGAATCTTTACTAAAGTACTTATTACCATAAGCATGCCACATAGAAGGTCTAGATTGAAGGGTATGAATAGTGCCTTCAATACGTTCCTGGTATCTAGCAAGCCAATCTCTTCCAGAGCCTTTAGCTTCTTCTGGTAATGTTTGACATTTAGCATGTGTAGTTTGAACAAGGAAACCATCTCCCAAAGAACCTTCAATAACAGTCATCATTTGATTAATGTCATTTCCAGTTTGATCAAAGTCTACAACAGCCCTTTCGTTAGCAAGTCCTACTAGGATAAATGCATCAATATTAGCATCTACTCCACCAGAAAGAACACCACCTCCGTCAAGAGACCAAGTACCACCTCCATCAAGAGTTTCAACCCAAGTTAATGCATTACCTACAACACCACCAATTTTAGCAGTAACTGTTAAAGTAGTAGCAGTAACTCCTGTAGCTGACACATCAGGATTGATTAAAGTACCTGCAAAATATTCTGTTCCTGGAGTTCCAGAAGCATTAATAGCTGCTTGTAAATTAGTCAAACTAATAGCAGCAGTACCGCCCAAATCCACATCGTAAGCAACAGCAGGAGCAGCTACAAATGTGTAAGCTTGCCCATTAATAGTTACAGCATCATTAGCAGTAAAGTTACCAGTAACAGTCATTACACCAGTAGCAGCAGTACCTTGTCCAGCTAAAAGCGGGTTAATAACTTCAATAGTAGAAGTTCCAGTAATAGGAGCAGTGAGTCCTGTATTAGAGGCTTGCTTACTAATAAGTTCTCCAAGTCCTCTCATCATTTCAACATCAACAGTAACTACAGAATCTAAAATTGTAGAACTACCTACAAAATTATCTGTAATTGTATCTCTTTGTACAGTAATAGTAGATCCACAAGTAAGAGTACCAATTACAGCACCATTACCTCCACCTACGTTAACAGCAAATGCAACATAGTTACCAGCACCTACCTTTTGGTAGCCTGGATTAGCTCTATGTACAAGTTTAGAATTAGAATTTAAGTCATACAGGAGTCCCATAAACATATGATCTAATTCATTGTTAACAGTAACTACAGTATAATCTGGAGTTGTGTAAGCTGCGGAAACATATTCTCCACCAGTACGTCCATAGTCTCGTTGATTCCTTACAGAATCCAAACGACCTACAAAAGAGTATTCAGTTTCATCAACAGGTACTGCAGCAATAAAGTCTACAAAACTCAATGTAGAATTTCGACCAGGTTTTGGTTTTTGTACAGTAACAGATTGAATCTGATCTCCGTAAATTATACCTGATTCTACATAAGCTTTATCACCTGCTTGCCAAGGATCTGCCAAAAAAGTATTTGCAGACGCAGGAGTTCCTTGAACTACTTTGATTGCTTTTACATTAGCAACAGTTGTACCTGCAGCAATAAAGTTGCCTAAAGCAACTGTGCCGTCAAAATCCCAAGATAATACTCCCAATTGTCCATCAACCAGTCCTAAAGCAGAAGTAGAGTTTACCAACGCTCCAGTAGCTAGATTCTGATCTGCTACACCCGTAGAGTCACAACCTGCAACTAGAAGTTGCTCCATGTCTGATTTATTTGATCTTTTAAATTTAGCCATGATTTTTTAATTATTTTTATTATTTATTAAATTTTGCTAAGAAGATCTTCATTAGTAAACTCAAGTTGAGCTTTATCATAAAGTATCCTAGCTAAGTTTTGTACACAAATACTTACTAATACATCACAATATTTATCAGGAATATCTGGATTAACTACTGCTGAAGTTTGATTAGGAGCATCTTCATCTCCTTCTAAATACTCCAGCGTATCATAACCCCCTACAAACGCTTTAGCGGGACATCTAATATATTCAATCGTAATTGAAGACAACTCAAATTCTTTATTTGTATATACATATAAAGAGCTTTCAGTACTAGTGTCTGAGTCAGTAGCAAATTTAGCTATTAATCTATCCCATTTTTTAGAGGGTTTGTCTAAATCGCTTCTAAGTATATTATCTAATTCATCGTGCGTAACAATAGTAATTGGTACGATTTTATTACAAACTTTATCATAATAAAAGACTCTCACTTTATGAAAGTATTTATTGGTTAAATTTTTTAATTTAAATTCGTAGATGCCTATATCGTCATTAAACAAAGTTCCGTCCAACGTCTCTTCAGGCACTACTAGTGTTGACAACATATCCATTCTTTGCTGCGTAACTTCAAAACCCACCTTAAATTTTTTTAGGTTGTTACCAGTAGCAAACAAATCTATATAATCGAAAGTAGACTTTTTAATAATATCATCTATATACGGAGAAGGTAAACTTCTCTTATGATTAGAATTTAATTTATTATATCTAAGCTTAATTTCCTTATGTATCCATCTAGTTGTACACATATTATTTATTCTATCCAGGCTCCTTTAGCTTGCACTTCTTCTAACAGTTCTTTATACCAGTTAGTTACTGTGTCATCTTTAGGAATGTATACCTGTAATTCTGAAATTAATAAGTTCAACAATTTATCATAATGACTGTTTCTATAAACATTTGGATCAGAACCAGCTTTACTAAACCAAGTATAGTATCCATCTCTAATGGCAATAACATTAGTATTAATAGCTTGCTGTACCAAATACATTACTTCTGCTTTCTCAGCACCTTCTGGAGTAGTATATAAATCAACCACTGTTAAAAACTTATTCACATTAACTAGTTGATTTCTATCTTGGGTATCTGTAACATACCTGTTTAAAGCGCTTTCCACTTTAACTGCTGCTACTCTACCTTTAATAATAGTTGCTCCGTGTTGATCAGAAAGTAGTGTGGCTACTTGATAGTTTCTATACGGAGTATCTTCTTGTTGAAGTTTGTATAAGTGGTATGTAGCCTTTTTAATAATATCTGCCTTTTTGTTTTGTTCTACTTCAGCTTCGTTTTCTTCTGAGATGTAAAAGTGATGAAATGCAGAGTTTACGCTCTTCTTATTGTGAGCTACCTTTGGATGATTCTTAATCAGTTTAATAGATAGTCGTCCTCTGGGAGTATCATCTACAAATCTATTAGGCCTATCATACAAGATTATCTTAAACTGCTCTAAAAAAGAGGGTGCTGGTAGTTCTTTAACGTTTCCAGGTAAATTAAAAATAGTATATCTTATGTGCGAAGTGTAATAATCCGGTTTAACACCGTTTATAATCTCCATGTAGGTTTGCGTCTTAATAACTTCTTTGTCTAAAAGAAGTGGTAATTGCTCAAGCCATTCTGTAGACAAACCGTATTTAGTAATAATATCCTGTAGTTCTGCTTTGTGAAATGGATTTGGAATAACTTCGTCTAAACCAGTCATCAACCTATTGGTTGATAGATTAGGTTGAAAGTGGAATTCCTCTCCTACAGAAAACTCTTTAGTTTTGTTCATAGAGGTTGTTTGTGTTAATTCACCAGTAGCTCCTCTAATAGTATAAATTTGATTATCTCTCCCCTGAACTGAAATCCTTTCTACAGGATTTACATACAATATTAAATTTTGATTTTTCATATCATTAACTTTTTCTTAGTTATTTAACATTTGATAAAATTCCACAATATTTTCTGCTAAGTGTTTAGCAAATTCATCGCGCTTTGTTTTTTTAAACCTTAAGGTTTTAGGTACTTCTATTTGTATTGCTACTACATTATGCCTTTTAGAATGTGCTTCTACTGAAAAACCACCATCGAAGTATTCCTCTTTTGGATATGGGTTTAAACAGCTAGGAACACTTGGATAATTATCGTCTTCTAGCATACAACCAAAAGACTGATCTCCAATAATCATTGCTGTTAAATTAGATAAAGCTAGATTATCAAAGGTTGTGTTAGTTAAACCACAATAATTATATTCTGTTAAACGTGTTTTATTAATATTATAACCAAGCTCAATCATATTATGTGGATGAGCCTGACCATGTATATCTATATATAATACTAAGTTATTTTGAGTAGTGGCTTCTTCTATGTAGTCGTGATATTGGTGATAATACTTCTTAATATTTTCACTTTGCGTAGCCTTATAAACAGATCTGTTTGGATCTAGTTTAGACCTATGCAGATTATTAATAATTAAGTGCGGCTTTCTTGCTGTTATAGTACTAATATGTTCTACTACAGCTATAGCTAATTCCTTAGTTCTAAAATCTGCAGAATAGTTACAACCCAAACAAGCTCTATCTGCTACTGTGAGTGGTTTTAAGTAACCTCCGTGTGAGGCACTTATTACTATAGGGGTATTACCTTCTATATACTGAATATAAGAAGAACTATTAGATATGTCAGTTAGGCTTGAAGATACTCCAAGCCCAACTAAACATATTATTAAAATAGTGATGATTTTTTTAATCTTCAATTACAATATTTTATACGGATTAAATTCGATGCGTCCTACTCTAGTTACATCCCATACACATAATCCACCAGAAACTGCTCGGTAAATACCTAGCTCTTTAGAATTACTGTATGCGTTAGAACCATCAGTTTTAGCACCTGTAGCAAAATCGTAAACATTAGAAACAGTAAAGTATTCTTCAACACCCTGTTCCATTACCATAGTAATGTTTTCTTTACGAGTAGCTTCAACTGCTTTCTGATTAGTAGCACCAAAGTCAAAAATGTCCATAGCGTAAGACTCTAGAGTACGATTAGTACCTGGAGCAAGCTCTGGGAATAGTTTACGATCATCTTTAATAGGATCATAAACCATCTCTAGTACATAACCCATAGGAAGGGAGATCTTAGTAAACTGTCCACCAAACTGTAATTCATTTTCATGATAGCCTAAAGGATCTGTACGTTTCCTAGCGAATAAGGTATCAATGTACTGGAATTGAGATGCTTCTTGAGCAATCAATCTATGCAAGAATTCAATTCCTGCTTCTCCAGATGCAATTTTGATAGTCCTATCACTAAAGGTTCTACGAGTTAAGAAGATCTCAGAGATGTATTCAAAGATTTCTGTAAGAGATAATGTACCACCATGATCTTTGTAGTGTCCATCACGAACAATCTGTCTCCAACCCGGTGCAAATTTAATGTCTCTATTAGTATCTCTGTCTACAGTTTTCTGAAGTTGTCCGAATTCTGAGTTCATTTCTCTATCCCTATGTACTCTTTCTTCAAGACGTGCCTCCATTTGTGTAATAAATACACCAGCTTCGTAAATATTCTGTTCGTTGTTTGTAGCAACGCCTGCGCCTTTCTTAGCAAATTTTTGCTGATAGACATAGCCTACACCAATACCACCATCTTTATACGTAGTGCCACCGATATTATAGCCCATGTTTTTAGGCATTCTTTCTTTGTTTTCTCTACAACCAATTTCCATTCGGATAAACTTATCAGTAAATTCACATTTACGTGCGTAAGAACCTACCCAAGATTGTAGTTTAAACATCTGACCATACTGGTCTCCAGCGTATTTTTGATTCAATTCCGTAGATACACCAGTAGAAATATCAATGAATTTTCTATTAGGCATTAAGTATTCTACGGGAATCCATGCATTTACATCTCCTGTTTGTAATTCAACCTCAATTTCAAAGCTGTTCGCACTTCTTTGAATAGGATGTCCAATTACTCTAAGAGCAGGTAAATTTCCAGATTCTGATTTAATAATTGCTGGTTCATGTAACCACTCCCTGTCTATCGCCATTCTGAAAGGCATAAGACCCTTTCCTGCTTGTGCGTCAGTAGCTACCAGTAACTCAGTTACTCTATAATCTACATCAAAGTCGCCAGTCAAGAACCACTCATAATCATCTACTCCAGCAGGCAAAACAAAGTAATTGTTCTGTGCTAAAGTCATATAAGTGAATTTCTTATTTATCAGGTGTGAGCCTATTTCAGAAGAGAACAACTGCGCTCCCTTGACTCCGAAAGAGTGTGGCTTATACTTTCTAAACATGTTAGCGTGTGTAAGACTGTCATGATAGGAATAGGTATACCAACCGTTCCTTTCAACAGTAGTCAACGCTGTTGCTCTGTTACTTGCCATTTTTTAATATTTATTTAGTTTAATTTAATTAGTTGTTTTCAATTGACTAAACAATGTCCCGTTATTTCGTCGATTATCTTTATTTGTGTTGATTTTTGTTTTAGATGTTGCAGAAGAGAACGCGTCTTCAGTAAGACTTTTTTTAATACTGCTGACTTCTTTAGACGCTACTTGTTTAATAAAGGTTTCAAAATCAAACTCTTTAGTCTTATCGTTCCAATAAGAAGCAAGATTTGCTAGTTGTATTAAACCCTTTGAACTATTTGAAGCTTGACTTAAAATTCGGGCAGTAACACCGCCAACTAGTTGCTGCCTAATAGTATTAATTTTAGTGGGTTTCCAACCCGTACCTTCTAATTCCTCTGTAATTTGTTTGACAAACTGTTTTTGTTTAGCTACTAATTCAGTATTAGTAGTTTTTTTATTGTCTATGAGTTGTTGATGTTTATTGGCTTTTTGCAGCGCTGCTAGTTCTTTAGAAGCTTCCTCCCTTAGAACGGTGCCGTCGGTATCCTCATCTTCCAAAGAATCTAAGCTTGCTTCCACTACAGAATCTCTTAGTCCTTTTTCCTTATAAACTTTTTTTAAGAATTCTCTCGCAGTTTCATCGTTGCTTATATCTATGTTATCTGTTGATAAATCCTCTAAGTAGATATTAATAAATTCTTTTAAGTCTCCTTTAGTTAGATCTTTGCCTGTTTCAAAAGCAAATTCTAAGAGCTTTTTTGTGATGTCTGGGGCTTCTTCAATGATACTGTCTCTAATTCTTTCGGGTAATTCAGATATTTTAGCATCCAGGTCTTCCCAAGACTCTACTTTCTCATCTTCCCCTACCATAATGACACCTTTAGTGTTTAGTACATCGACAGTAGCAAGTAGGTGTGCATCAATAGTTTCTTCTGTTTCTTCTTCTTCTATAGATTCCTGTGTGCTTTGTTGTAAAGGATTTTTTAGTTCCTTTTCAACGTCAACAACAGTTTTTTCTGCCTCTTCTTCCTCTTCAAAAACAACCTCTTCAGTATCCACAGCCTCATCTGCTTTGGGCACTACTATTTCTTTTTCTTTTTCTGGTTTATCCAAAATAGTACCAAAAGGAGCGAGATCCTCTTCATCAAATATGGGAACAATTTGTTCCAAATCTAAAGCATTATCCATAATTTTTCCTTTTATGGGTTAGTTAATTACAAAAATACGAATATTTTTGCAGTGTTTAAGTAGTTTGTCTACTTTGTGATAGACAACACTGATATTATTATATACATATATAAAAATTAAGGCTTATTTTTGGAAGCTTTAATTTTTTTATTCTCCAATTCTTTTTGTTGTGCTAATTTCTTTTCTTCTAGATCTAATTTCCTATCTACTTGAGATGCTTTTACTTTATTATCTTCCACACTAGCTCTTAATCTTTCGATTTCTAAAGCATCCGGAATTTGATTGTTATTAATATCCTGATTTTCTCCAAAACCTACAGATTTAATCTCTGCTGCTTTTATGTCCCACATACCTTTTCTATCTATTTCTTCTAACTTAGCAGCCTGTTGATCCTCTCTGTTATCAATTTCCATTTGAACTAGGCGCTCTTGTGCTTTATTAGATTGCTCTTGTTGTTGTGCAACTCTTTCAGACTGCTTCTTAGATTCTAATTCTATCATTTTATGCACTTCTTCAGGAGAAGCTCCACTAGTAATAGACTTAATAAGTGCAGAAACAGTGGTTAAACCATGTTCTGTAGAATTTTGTGCAAAAGCATGAGACAATTGTAGCATAGATTCCATGTATGCCTGATCTTGACCTGAATTAGATACAAACAAACCAATATCTGTATGTTCTAACATATCAGGAGTTACTCTGAGCAGCTCCTCAGTACCATCGGGCATTATATAGTGGAAAGAATGTTCTTTTAATGAAGGATTGTTCTTAAATATATGCTCACAGTAAGTCCTAAAATTCTTTAAATAATCATTTAAAGCAGCTCTCCATACTTCATTATGGAAAAAATATAAGGGTTCTGTCATACTATATGACTGTGTAAGCGCCTGTCTATTGTCAGTTACATTAGAATCAGCAGTAAACTGAGCTAGTCTTTGTGGCGGGATACCCATAGCCATACCTATTTCTACCTCAATTAGTTGCAACAGATTCTGTAAATTTAATAGTTCCACAGCAGTGCCTAATAAAAAGCCGCTGGCTCCAGGAGATCTGGTAGCGGGGGGTGTGCCTCCTCTAGTAGTCTGTGATCCCGAATAGAAGTCTTTATTAGTACGTTTTAAGTAATATAAATAAGCTGCTACGGAATCTCTAATCTGTTCACCATATAAGTCCTGACCTAGTTCATCGGGTATTTGATCTACATCAACAGATTGAATAGCTCCTTGGTATTTAGCCAACTCTCTGTTTTGAATGTGTTTAATATATATGTATTGAAAATAGGCTGGTAACGCCCTTCCTATAGAAGATATAGATTCTGCGTTCCTTGAGGAAAAGATACCTCCAAAAGTAGATAGTGTAAAACTAGAGTAAGGTGTTTCTATAGAAGTAGTTTGAAAAGGTACTTCCCTGGTTATTGGATATATATCTGCACCTAGTCTAATTACTTCATATTTTCTAGGAATCCATAAGTATTCTAACGAATACTCTGTCTCCATAATAGGATCAAACCAAACTAATTTAGTTGATTCGTCACCGTATCTATTAGTAAACTTTACTTTTTCTGCATCTTTCGGCACTTCAAAAGTATCATTTATCATTAGAGTAATTTGTTCATTGTACTCATCTACATAAGATAAGAACGCTAATCTCTTAAAAGCTTTAAATTCAATATGTGTTTCCCAAATTAATGTTTCTTGAGCATACTGATTATTTAAACCTTGTCCTTGGTGCGTGCCCACCTTTTTAGAATAGAAGTCACTCATTCCCTGCCTATCCCGATAAAGCAACTCTGTAGTGTGGTCAAATACTAAATCATTTTCTCTGGGATCTAAGGAGTGCCTTTTATCAATCACTTGGTTTTGTGTGTAGGTATGTACACCTAATTCCTCCATTTCTTCTGCAGAAAGTAGTTCACCATAATTATTAAAAGCGTCCGCTACTGTTATAGGCTTTTTATACCAAAGATAATCTCCTTTATGAACATATGGTTCATTTGGAGCCTTATGAAAACCAGTGTATAAAGTATTTCTAATTTCTAAGCAAGGTTTGCCGAATCTCCAACCAGAATATACAAAGCACCTATCAGAAGTTATAGCATCTGTAAGTGTTTCTGTTTTCTTATATTTTACATCTTGATCAAAGTTACAATATTTTAAACCTTTAGAATAAAATATTTCATGCTCAGATAACCAGTTCTTACTTAAAATATCATCAGGAGTTTCCTGTGTTCTTAGTGCTTCTACAAACTGTTCTATTTCTTTTGGTGACTTACCCTCTAATTCTAGTTGTACTTTTTCTAGCTCTATTTGTACACGTTCTTCTACAGAAGCTTTTAATGCTTCAATTAAAGCAGTGTTTTTAGCTTTTATAGCCTGTGCTGTAAGCAGAACAATTTTATGGTTATCATTTCTTTTTAGTAAATCTCCTACAAGTACATTTACATTGTTGTGCAGTTTGGGATAAGGCAAAACCGCCTCTTCTATTTGTCCAATGTTTTCTCCCAACGGATTAACAAAACTTTCCAGTTCCTTTTTAAAGCCATCTAAATTGTTATTAAGTACTTCATACCATACCTTCATCTTTTCATAATTATCTACTGTAGCAGAGTATGGTGGTACTATGTAGTCTACATAGTCTTTAAACCACTGTTTATCATTACTATTTTTAGCCTCTTCTGATATACGTAAAGAATATACCGGATGTGTTCTTTTTGTACTCTTTGCTTTATAAAACTGACTATTTGCCGCATCGGAGTATTTATTCTTTTGTGCCATTATATTTGTTTGTTAGTGTTGTAAATATTAAATATGGCGTATGATGTATTAATTAAGAGTTTTGTAGAAGAAAAAGCGTTTTGTATAGACTGAACTAAAACTTCTGTTGGATCAGTTACCCTGCTAAGTATTTGGCAATATTCCTTTTTCTTTACATCAAAGCCTTTTATATCGGTGGTATTCTTGAGTATCTTTTCTGGTACTATATTGGCATTCTTTAGTATTTGTTCTGCAGGTATTCTTAGAATTTTCAAAAATAAATTTAATATTTCTTCTCTTTTATTAGTAGGGTTTGCTACACCTTTTCTTGCATAATTATAAAAAGCCATTCCGGCCCCAGGAGAATACCCCCCAGATACTGCAGCACAAACAGCGCCCAAAGCATCTTCTATTCTATCAAACTCTTCTTCTCTAGCCTCCGGTGTTATTCCTCCAGCGTATACAATTGCTGTGGATTGCTTTAGCTTGTGCAGCCTTTTAAAATAATCTTCTCTATCATAATGTTCTAAAGCAGTTTCAGACAACAACTCTAAGTGCTTAATACGTTTTTCTAAAGCGTGTGGGTTAGCATTAAATATTTTAAGGCTACTATCACTTACTACAATTTTATCTACTTTTCCGTCCTCAGACAAAAAGGCCTTTATATCATCATAATTTTTGTCAATTCCTGCGGCATATCCAGGCGAACGTACTAAACATACAGGCAAATTAGCATTTACCTTATTCATACTACAGGCTCGTATAAAGGCATCAGAAAATCTGGGAGCCATAATTAACACTGGTTCCTGAGTATTTAAAGCAGCATCAAACATGTCTTTATACTGATCAGAAATAATACTTATTGGATTTGGATCAATATGGATTTTTACATTCTCGTAAACACACAAACTTGTTTGATGGTCTGTTAGAAATGTTGGATGAACATAGCCACTATTAAACTCAACCCCATCAATAACTTCATATTCTGTAGAATCAATATCTCCTCTCTCTAGAGATACAAAGGAATCAAAACCAACTTCAGTATAAATTTGTCTAAAGAAGTCTCCAATATCTTCTGAATTGGAACTAGTTTTTGCTATATTATACAGCTCTTGTAAGGAATCTACCGGAATACTGTTCTTTCTAAGATACTTTATAATAGCCTCTACTTCATTCTCTAGGTGTTTTAGAAAAACATTAACATCGGGATCTTCCTCTAGATACAAAAAAGAAGCTGTAACCAGTTCTTGTAATAGTAAAATAGTTAATGATGTGCCGTCCCCTACTTCTCCTACAGTTTTTTCTGAAGTAGTAATAGCAACGGAAGCGCCTATATTTTCTAAAGCGTCTGGTAATCTAATAGATCTTGCAACGCTAACGCCGTCTTTAGTAAATCTTAAAATACCTGTATCGTCAGTAATAATTACGTTTTTGCCATCTGCTCCCATAGTAGCTCTTACTATATCTGCAGTTTTATTTAAACCTTCTAAAATCTTTTGTCTGTCTTTTGAAATTATTGTTGTAGTCATAATTTTGGGTTTGGTACGAATTCTTCTTCATTATTTAATTTCTGTAGTCTTGTTGATAAACTATTTTTAAACATGTTCCCATTAGTAGATAAAAATCCTAGTCTATTAGGTTTGTTTTTTGCAGCAAGTTCTTGTATTAAATTAAATTCTTCCTCTCTTAATCCTAAGATGCACCCCAGCATTGCTGATACTGCATCAAAGTTTCCTTTCTCTAAGGAGTATGAAGCAATTTGTCTGATTAGAAATATACAAGGAATCCTCTCTATATTAAGTTTAATGTCTTCTTCTATTTCAGTAGGTTCTAATAACCAATCTGCAAATTTGTCCAATAGATCTATTTTGGCTATTTTGTTGCCTACTATAAAACCATACTGAGTTATTCTAGTTTGATAAATATTTGTGCTTCCTACTTTAGTGGGTCTGTGACAAAGCAAGTCTGTTTTATTTTTATTCATAAAATAGTTCTTACATTCATCGCCTTTATTGGCCTCAAACCATAATCCACGTATAGGATTTCCATAAAGAGCTAAAAGCTTCTCTAGATTTTGATAATACTGCTTTCTTCCGCCAGGAGGCTTACCTATATATGAAGCAGCAATACAGTTACCTTTATAACCCTGTGGTACATATTTTGGATTGGTTAGTATATATGAGACACCTAAAGAATCTCCTTCGTCCATATTGTCCGATACATATGGATCATGTCCTACGAATTTATACATATCATTAGGAATCTCACCTCTTACAAATTCGGGCCACTCATAAATCATTACTGCCCCAGACAAATCATCTCTTTGATACCTGTATTTAGGTTCATAAAAAGGATTGGCCTTGTGATCTACCTTATAATCTACTCCGTATTGCTTTGTAGAGTCCCAAAACAACTCTATGGGTGTGCCAAGCCTTTGATAAAGTTTTCCTCTTAATAGTTGTTTTTCTCTAGCCTCCGCCTCATTAACTGGGAGTATATGAGATTTATCAGTTTGCCACATATCAGACGGAACCATTGGGTTGTTCATCTTAAAACTAGCTAATACATGTGGATTGTCTGCTTTAGCTGCTTCTATTTCTCCTGCTTCATAAAAGGCGAAGGCCTCTTCAAAGTTTGTATTACCGTTACGATCTTTATACTCTGGAGCAGTCATGTATACAGGTAAGAAGAAAGCAATGTCTCCAGATTGTTCCCAGTCATCATTATAAGATAATACATTATATGTCTTGGGATGTGTAAAAACCATCTTGGCAGATTGAATAGTTTCCATATTACCAGAAGTGCCTAAACCAATTTGATTTCCAAACTGTACTCCACCTACAGACACTGTTGAATTATTTGATCCCCAAGCATTTAGTAGTAGTTCCAAAAGTCCTATCTCTTCATATATAAGTTTGTTGTAACGACCACCTGCAGCAGCTTCAGCGCCTTCTCTTTTTTGTGTAGAATACACTACATGGGCCACGTATGATCCTGTACCTTGTGGTACCTCTCTACCGCTTTCTAATACTTTGTATTCATGTCTCCACAAATTGTCCTTGTTGTTGGGATTCAAAGTACCTGCCATATCCATGTAAAAAACACTTGGCGCATAATCTTCATCTCCTAATTTACCCCAAGCACCTAACAACGGATTGATAGCTAACTCCTGCATAGAGTCTTCTATCTTGTTACAAAACTCTGAAGACTTATTTTTTTGTCCTGCGCCTACACAAACCTCTGCTTTAGCAGGTTTTTTAATACTGTCTTCAGTATAATATTTAGCGCCATTAAAGGCTATCGCATATTTACAAACAGCTAGAGAGTACCAGAAGCTCTTACCGCCTCCACGTGCGTTGTGTGTTATGGAGTAATCTCCTAATAAAAATAAGTTATCTTTGTCTACTTCAAAACCATAAAAAGGTTCTACTTTACCTGTATTTAAATCTATATTAATATGGTTTTTTCTAGACCCTTGTGTTTTAGGTTTACAAGCCTGTTTTCTAGGGTATAACGTAGGTATTGTATGAATATCACCAGTTACTTGTATATAGTAACATAAGTTATTATTTATCCCACCAATCCTACTGTGTAAAGAAGTTTTAAAACCTAAAGATCTAGACAAACTTTGTAATTGTTTAATTAACTTTAAGTCACTTTGATAAACCTTAAATCTAGTTCTATCATAAGAACCATCAGAATCTATAAATCCTGCTAATAATTTTAACCTTTGTATTTTTGATGCGTATAAATAATTATCTGGTATGTGTTTATTATTTCTGAAAGTATTAGCCCAGTAATTATTTTTATATAGCATAGTACTATCAGTTAATCTAAATCTAAACATTAACTTAGTACCCATACCCTCCGCCCCGTGTTCTTTTATAGTGTATGTGAATCTGTTTGGTTCTGAATTAGCATAGTTAATTAACCACTGTTCTATAATGGATCTGTCGTCTTCATTATAACAAATTAGTTTTTCTCGCTTAAAACCGTCACCTAGCCAATAACCTATAAAATAAGGGTCAAACTTTTGTTCCTGTTCTTCATAAAACACTTCTTGAATAATTGTCTCATACTGTCTGCTTAACGTGTCTTCATTTATATCTAAAATTTCATTTATATCTAAGTTTAGGTTTTCTTGATAATGCCCCCTCTTAGGAGATATTTTGTGTTTCTTCACACAATGTACATGTGAGTCAGTTAATCTATAAGTATCTCCGTATCTACTTGACACATCATACATGATACCTTCTCCACGTACTAAATTCTTAACTACTCTAGGAGTAGAGTCTGGCCCAACTAATCTATCACCAACTTTTATGTCTATAGCTTTTTTGGTTCCTCCTTTATGTAGTTGTACTTCTACGTCTTTACTTAAACAGCCTAATTCTATAATGTTATGAGCACCATTATAATACAGCGGATTACCTAAAGGCTTGTTGTGTAACTGCCTTATATTCTCTCTAGGATCTTTATACTTTTTTAAACCTCCATCTTTGTTAACTAACGATAGAATTAGTCTTAATTTCTTAGCCTCTTTGTCATTGTTAATATTTAAGTCAGATGTATCTGGTACACCTGTTTCATTATATTCAAACCATTTACTACAAGAGGTGTATTCATCATCTTCAGTCCAGCCTGAAAAACCTTCAGCCTCTAATAGCATGTAAGCCCGTTCCCATTCTATATCTCGAATGTCAGGCTTACTTTTAGTTCTAGTCTTCTCTTCTTCGTTAACAATTATAATAGTACAGAAGTTACCATAAAAATACAGTCTTCCAGGACAGTATCTATATTGTCCAAACTCCTTGCCCCAGAACCCTTCTATGCATAATTTCTTTTGGTTTGCCCAATAAGGAGTGTGCCCAGGATGATCTGGATGAAGTTCTTTTATCTTTGGGATAAGATACTGAGAGAGATTCTCAATCTTAATGTAATCTTTTTTGTACGTAGCCATCTACTTATTTAGATTTTCCAAAATCAAATATATCCATTCTATATGATTCTAGGGGTCTTCTATAACTCCAAAACCCCTTGTTTTACTACTACATAAGTATCGTGTTCTTTGTATTTAATATATCTCATTTTTTTGATTTGGTATTTTAATATTATTTCAATAAAGTTATATCTCCTTTATATTGGTAATAAACATTCTCGTATTGTAGTGTTATAAAAAATATGTAAACTCCTGGTTGATATGCCCCACCATCCCAAGGATACGGGGAGTCATGTACTAATGCTCCCCATTTGGTAAATATCTTTATATTCCTAGAATCTGGTAGATCTAATGGGTAGAAGTCAAAAAAGTCATTACTTCCATCTCCATTAGGAGAGAATGCATTAGGTATATATACATCATCAGGACTATACACACCCACATTAATATAAATAGTATAAGAGCAGCCTGCGGTAGTTATTACCTCAATCTCTTCATTATATGGTTCTGTTATGTAGCGGAAAAAATTGTTTTGATGTATTTCATATAAAAGATATGTATTAACAGGGACTATAGTGTCTACATATATATCTTCACGTAGTTCTGGATCTAAAGTAATACCACTAACAAATATTGTATCACAAGGCACAGTTCCGTTGGAAGTAAAGATTTCCATCACCTCGGAGGAGTCACAAGTAATGTCGCCAATATATATATATGCTGGTGCTGAAGAGCCAGTATATTCATTGGGATGCATATAGAATTTAAAGACAGTGTTACCGCCATTATAAGGTATTGGATGAAATAATAAGTACTCTTCCGAAGAGTTTATTATAATTCTAGCCATTGATGTATGAGTATAGTACGCTGTTCCAATTAGATAATTATACCAATGATCTTGTGGAGTAGCTGTATACTGTATTAAAAACCCGTCAGTAAATTCTAAGTACCCCACTAAACAATCCAAGAAGTGTAATATGCAACCAGCACCAAATGGCCCAGTATCAACTAATGTATCTCCAGAAGGTGTTGTTAT
>Ga0255048_10000565_pt1 | contig 28246 bp, 33 predicted proteins | sample JV7_2_2_MG_FD_183619 | JGI IMG/M metagenome (GOLD analysis project Ga0255048, IMG submission 183619) | Seawater microbial communities from Jervis Inlet, British Columbia, Canada - JV7_2_2 | ecosystem: Environmental > Aquatic > Marine > Inlet | place: Canada: British Columbia | collected 2016-10-06
GAGGTCGGGGAGGATCGTCGGCAGCGACCTCGCTAACATCGTCTTTCCTGCGCCGGGTGGACCGCTCAGTAACAGATGGTGCCCACCGGCAGCGGCGATCTCGAGGGCCCGCCGAGCAACCGGCTGACCGCGAACCGCCGAGAGATCAATCGTCGCCTCATCGATCGCCTGCGACGGTGGACGCAGGAGGCTATCGGCCACGACCGACTCGGCGACGGCTCCCACGACCGCCTCGGCCAAAGAACCGACGCCGCAGACATCGCCACCTGCCAGTGCAGCCTCCACCGCACCATCGGTCGCGACGACACAGCGCAGGCCAACCTGCCGCGCAACGATCCCAGCAGCGAGTGAGCCCCGCGACCCCCGAACGGACCCATCGAGGGCGAGTTCACCGAGGGCAACCACATCACACACACCAGGCGCAATCGTTCGAGCGGCAGCCAGCAATCCCAGCGCGATGGGAAGGTCGTACGCCGATCCCATCTTGGGCAGATCAGCAGGGGCAAGGTTGACCGTCACGCGGCCGCCCGGAAAGGGGAATCCGCTCGCCAACATTGCAGAGCGAACACGTTCCCGAGCCTCGCGCACTGCGGGATCGGGGAGGCCGACGATCGTAAAAAGAGATTTGCCGGTGCCGGAGACGTGCGCCTCGACCCGGACCGGGCAAGGTTCGACGCCAACCAAAGCCGACGAGGTCACGGAGGCAAACACAACGCCAAGATATGGAGCGGGTGTGACGGGGTCTAGACGGGCATGGCGGCGGCGACCGCCGGGGTCATCTTCCCTTGAAGTCGGGCGGCCGCTTCTCCAGAAACGAGATCAGGCCTTCGGCGGCGTCTTCGGAGGTCAGCAGGATGGCCTGCGCCTGAGCCTCGTAGGCAAGGGCTTCCTCGAAGGACATCTCGAATGACCGATCCAACCCTGCCTTTGCGAAGCGCTGCGCCAATGCGGCACCCGCTGCCAGCTCGGCGGCCAGGCTCCCAACCTCAGCAGAAAGCTCTTCGTTTGGTACAACTCTGGTAGCGATGCCGTATTCGAGCGCCTCATCCGCCGAAATGATGCGCCCGGTCAGCGCAAGTTCCTTGGCTCTGGCTATCCCAACACGTCGTGGGAGTAACCAGCTGCCCCCGAAATCGATCGTCAGTCCACGCTTTACGAATACCTCGGTAAAACGGGCCCGGTCGGTGGCCAGCAGGAAGTCGCACCCAAGGGCGAGGTTCATACCTGCTCCTGCGGCGACCCCATCCACGGCTGCAATCGTCGGCTTCGACGTTGCATGTAGTGCCCGTGCAGCTCGGCCGAGCTCCGACATCGAGTCGTACCAGGAACTCACGCCGCCGACCGACTTGCTTGAGCCCACATCGAGGCCAGAACAGAAGTCCTCACCGGACCCGATGATGATCAGAACCCTGGCGTCGGAAGCATCAAATGCCTGCAGGGCATCGGCGAGTGCGCCCCACTCATCGGCCGGAATGGCGTTACGGCGTGACGGATTATCGATCGTCAAAGTACGGATCGCCCCGGCATCGGTCACCACGAACATGGCTGAAACACTACCGCCACCTACCATGCCGCCCATGGGCTTCAACCCCTTCCGCTCCCAGCAAAAGTCCGCAGTCGACATCGTCATGGTGGTCGGGACCTTGCTCGTCGTCGTGGTGCTCCTGGCGTGGGCCACACTTTCGGGGTAGAGGTCGTCACCCCGGTACAGCCGTATGCCGCCCGCAAGCGCTACGTCTGCCCCGGCTGTGACGGGAACATCGAGGCGGGAGTCGGGCACTTCGTCGTCGTCCCAGAATTCGAACCCGATCTGCGTCGCCACTGGCACCGGGGATGCTGGTATCTGGAACAGCGCCGCCGCCACGGCCGTTAACCAGCATCGCGATACCAACGGATGGTGGCACGCCCCGCTTCGGGCGTGACGGTGATGAGATCGAGACGCCGAGGGTTTGGCCGCAGTCGGAGCATCGCGCCGCGAAGAGCGACGATCTTTGCATCGGTGAAATGCTCCAACGCGCCGGAGCCGGTCTTTACTTCGACCGCAACGATTACGCCGCCGTCGCTGACGAGCAAGTCGATTTCTCCACGACCCGCACGAATGTTGCGGCCGATAACGGCACAGCCCCTCCGAACGAGAAACCGCGCAGCTATCTCCTCGCCGAAGTCGCCTAAGCGTCGTCGGTGGGCAGCTCGAGATCGGGGTGTTCCACTTCCTCCACGTTTACGTCGCGGAAGGTGAGCACTGTGACCTTCTTGAGGAACCGAGCCGGTCGATACATATCCCATACCCATGCATCCTCGAGTTCGATTTCGAAGAACACGGAACTCCCGGCCTGCTGGGTCTTCATGTCGACACCGTTGGCGAGGTAGAAGCGGCGTTCGGTCTCGACGACGTAGCGAAACATCGGGAGCACATCGCGGTACTCACGATAAATCTGGAGTTCGACGTCGGACTCGTATCGCTCGAGATCTTCTTCGCTCATCGCCTCTCCTACAGGCCCGCAACGGGATCGGACGGGGATGGTAACCCCACCACCGATCCTGCGTTCTGCGTGTTCAACCTCAATGTGACCCCGAGGTAAGACAATGAGTCAGGACTCCGGACTCCCTACAGGCCTCCCCACCGGCTCGGTGGCCAGACACGGATAAACGCTCGGCCGATGATGGACGATTCGGGAACCGGGCCAAAGCGCCTGCTGTCCTCGCTCTGATTCCGGTTATCCCCCATCACGAAGATGTGATCGGCAGGAATCTCGAGCGGTCCGAACTCGGACATTTGCACCGTACGGCTGAGATAGGGCTCATCGAGAGGCGAGCCGTTTATGTATACGGTGTTCTCCCGGATCTCAATCGTGTCACCACCAAGGGCGATCACGCGCTTTATCAGCGCGGTGTCCGGTGTGGACAATCCAAGCGATTCTCCGATGTTGCGAACGACGGCACCAAGGATGTTCTCACCATCGCTGGGTTGCCCGAGCGGCGAATCGAACACGATCACATCACCATGGCCGGGTTCACCGAATCGGTAGGCGAGCTTGTTGACCATCACCCGGTCACCCTCGAGCAAGGTGTCGCGCATCGAGGCGGAAGGAATGAAGAACGCCTGCACCAGGAACGTCTTGATGAGAACCGCAACGACCAGCGCCACGACGATGAGGACAGGGAGTGCCTTCCAAAACGCCCTGGTCGCATCAGCCTTCTTACTGCGATTCCGTTCCGCAACGCGCAAGGCTTCTGCCTCCGGATCCTGCTGGAACGGGTCAGACGGCGGCTCGATGCCGGTTTCCGGCGAAACCGGGGCGAGCGGTTCGGGTCCGTCCGCCGGCTCGAAGGACTCCTCTACCGGGCGATCGGTGGGATCGGTGGGCACGGCTGGAGAGTACCGGGGCCCTGCTGCTGCAAGCGGCAGCTAGGAGTCCCGCTGCTCCTTGATACGAGCGGACTTGCCGACCCGATCGCGCAGGTAATACAACTTCGCCCTGCGAACGTCACCGCGCCGGGTCACTTCGATTCGGTGGATGATCGGGGCGTGCAGCGGGAAGATTCGCTCTACCCCGACGCCAAAACTGATCTTGCGTACGGCGAAGGTCTCGCTGAGGCCTCCGCCATCGCGGGAGATGACGGCCCCCTCGAAGATCTGAACGCGCTCGCGGCCACCTTCGACGACCCTCACGTGGACTTTTACGTTGTCCCCGGGGCCGAAATCGGGAATGTCGTCGCGGAGGAATTCAGCCTCGACCTGGTCAAGCGTGTTCATCGGGAGTCCCTTCGGAGGAGCGCAGACGGCCGTCCGGCGCCGCAGGATCATACCCGTCAGCCTCGGTGACGACGAATTCTTCAATCAGATCGGGGCGGCGTCGCTTGGTCCGTGCCAGACGCTGCTGATGACGCCATTGCGCGATCTTGCCGTGGTCGCCGCTCAGCAGAATCTCAGGAACGGCCCAACCCTGAAACTCGGCCGGCCTGGTGTACTGCGCTTCTTCGAGCAGCCCATCGCGGAAGCTCTCCGACTCGGTCGACTCCGGATTGCCGACAACCCCCGGCAGAAGCCGCGCAACCCCTTCAACGATCGCAACAGCACCGGCTTCGCCGCCGGCGATCACGAAGTCCCCCAGCGACACCTGTTCGTCGATCAGGTGTTCGGCGACACGCTCATCAACTCCTTCGAAGCGACCGCACACGAGGGTGAGGTGAGACATCCCTGCCCAACGATCGAGGTGGTGTTGGGTCATCCGGTCACCGCCCGGCGTCAGCAGTACGCGGTGAGAAGTCTGCAGCGGCTCGAGCGCTGCGAAGAGCGGTTCGATCATCATCACCATCCCGGGCCCACCGCCGAATGGCGCATCGTCTACCTGTCGATGCGGTCCCAGCCCATGTCCTCTGAGATCGACGATTTCCAGCTCGATCGACTCAGACTCAATTGCTCGGCCAACAATGCTGACACCGAGCGGTGAGTCGAAGAAGGCCGGAAACAACGTGACGATTGTGATGTGCACGGACAAAGCGTATCCGCGCACTGACTGTGTAGCTGCCCTGTATCGTCATCGGGTGGCCCGGAGACTCTCCTCATTCGTACTCGTTTGTGCCGCGGTGCTCATCGGCACCGCCCCGGCGCACGCTCAAGTACCCGGGTTGTGCACCGTCGCTTTCAACGGCGTTGCGGCAGACCGGATCGACTCACTCAATAGCCCCCTCGAGCTACGCACCGACGACACCGTCATCTTCTCGGGAGCCGATCCCGCAGGCACCCGATCGGCAGAACTGAAGATGATCATCGGACCGGTAACGGTCGAATCGAACACGACCACCTACGCCACGCCGGAACAGGAGTTCCTGGCAACGATCACCCTCGACGATGTGAGCCCCTACGGCGTCGGTCTGTTCCGAGCCACGGGTTCGACAGACGGGTGCACTGCATCGGTATGGATCCGGGTATCAGGACGATTCCCGTTGGCAACGCTGACCGGCCTCACCGCGCTGGGGCTGGCGCTCGGCGGCATCACGGGTCAACTCGGTGCGATTGCATCCCGACGGCGCTGGGCCCGGTCTGCAGCCGCGCTGGGAGGCATCGCCACCGGAACCGGTCTCACCCTGATAGGTCAGGAGTTCGGACGACTTCAGGTCTCCTACCCATCGCTGGCCGGCACCGCGATCGCCGTGGGCGGACTGGGCTTCATCCTCGCCTCATTGATCAATCCAGCGATCAAGGAGCGCCGCAGGAGTGAGCGCGATTCACGATCCACCCCCGATCCAAGTTCAAAACGCAAGGCTGCACCTGCTGCGCCACAAGCGGCACCCGACCCGCCGCCAACACCTCGACCCGCACCGGAGCCCGAGACCGAACCTGCGCCTGCAGAGTCTGAACCCGGGAGCGGTCCGGAACCCGGCCGAGCGACTGCAGAAGCTCTCCCGAAGCCTGCGTCGCCGAGTGCGCCGTATTGGTGCTACGTGATGGCTCCTACCGATGTATTCGATCTCACCGATCACACCAAGACGATCGCCGAGTTGGAGCCGGGGAACTGGTATCTGGCCAAACGAACCTTGAGCGGCTGGGCCCACGTGGTCGCCGACGAAGGCATCGAGGGATGGGTCGCCCAAGGCGCGATCCATCGCCAGGGCTGAACCCACAGAGCCACAGCACCGTCAGCCCAACCATCCAGAGTCGGTATACCGCCATCGGCTCTCCGCCAATGGCGCTACCCGACTGATTGCGAACTGTGGGGGCGGTACGCTGAGGTCACTGAGGAAGGAACCAGATGACCGACCCGATTCGCGTCGGATTGATGGGCTTCGGCCGCATCGGACGCAACGTCTTTCGCCAACTCGAGAAGGATCCGAGCATCGAGGTGGCCGCCATCGCCGATATCGCCGACCCGGCCGCACTCGTATACCTGCTGGAATTCGACACGATCTTTGGGCGATACCCGGGCGATGTCCGGCTCGACGGAACAAACCTCGTGGTCGACAACCGCGAGATTCCGATGCTGGACGGAGCCGACCCAGGTCAGGTCGACTGGGGTGCCCACGACATCGACATCGTTGTTCAGGCCACCCGCCGCCACCGAACTGCCGCCGAATGCCGACGACACATCGAAGCCGGTGCATCCAAGGTGGTGCTGGCATCGACACCGGAGGATTGGAACGAGATCGACACCTTGATCGTCGGGGTGAACGACGAGGTACTCGGACCCGACGACGACGTCATCGCCCTCGGGTCGAACAGTTCAAATGCCCTGGCTCCGATTCTCCAGGTACTCGACGACCGTTTTGGTCTCGACCGGGCCATGTTCACCGTCGTCCACGCCTTTACCAATGAGCAACGGCTGGCTGACGTCCCGGGGGACAACCTTCGCATGTCACGGGCTGCGGCTGAGAACATCATCCCAACCGACACCAACTCACCCGAGATCGTCGAGCGAGCGCTCCCCCAGCTCGCCGGCAAGCTGGCGGGGATGGCACTAAACGTCCCGGTCGCCGACGGATCGAATATCGATCTCGTCGCCTTCGTCAATACGCCGGCGACGGTCGCAGAGTTGAACGAAGCGATGCAAGCGGCAGCCGAGGGCAACGAGGTGATCGGCTACACCGACGACCCGATCGTCTCCAGCGATGTCATCGGCAATCGCAACAGCGCCCTGTGGGACGGTCAGGCCGCTTTGGTCCTCGACGAGACGATGATTAAGGGAATCGTGTGGTTCGACAACGGCTGGGGCTACGCCGCCCGTGTCGTCGACGTCATCCGGCGGATGGCGTCGTTCACCAGACAAGGAGCCTCATCATGAAGATCGCCATCAACGGGTTCGGTCGCATCGGCCGCAGCGTCTTTCGGGTCGTGGCGCAGCGACCGAAGGCCGGGATAGAGATCGTCGCGATCAACGATCTCGCCGACGATGAGATGACGGGCTACCTACTCAAGTACGACACGGTCATGGGTGAATTCCCCGGCGACGTCACCATCACCGACGGATACCTCGAGGCCGGAGGGCACAGGGCGAAGCTGCTCACCGAGCGCGATCCCGTCCAGCTGCCGTGGGCCGAAATGGAAGTAGATGTGGTCATTGAGGCGACCGGCGTGTTCCGGACACGAGACGCCGTCATGAAGCATGTCGAGGCAGGGGCAAAACGCGTGATCCTCACCGTTCCCTCCAAGGACGAACTCGATGCCACGATCGTGCTCGGCGTAAACGAGGAAGACCTCAGTTCAGATGTCCATATCGTGTCGAACGCGTCGTGCACCACAAACTGCCTGGCCCCGATCGCAAAGATTCTCGACGACTCGTTCGGGGTCAAGCGAGGTGTCATGACGACTGTGCACGCCTACACCAACGATCAGCGACTGGCTGATGTCCCGCACAAGGATTTCCGCAGGAGCCGAGCGGCGACTGAGAACATCATCCCGACCACAACCGGGGCGGCAAAGGCCGTGGGCAAGGTTCTGCCCCAGTTGGAAGGGAAGCTCGACGGCATCGCGATGCGAGTCCCGGTGCCGGATGGTTCCACCGTGGACCTCGTCGTCGAATTGGACCGGGCGGTCACGGTCGCCGAGGTAAATGAGGCAGTTCGCGCCGCCGCAGAGGGTCCCATGGACGGGATCGTTCAATACAGTGAAGCTCCCCTGGTGTCGACAGACATCATTGGCAACCCGCACTCGAGCATCTTCGACGCCCCTTCGACCCAGGTCCTCGCCGGGAACACCGTGAAAGTGCTCTCCTGGTACGACAACGAGTGGGGATACTCCAATCGGGTAGTCGACCTCGTCGAGCGCCTCGGCCGGCTCCAACCAGCAGAGTGAACCTGGCAGAGGCCACCGCAGTCGTCGAAGTCGGCAGCGATAGGTACTCGGGCGAGATCCAGGCAGGTTGGGACATCATGGGCAACGCAAACGGCGGATACCTGCTGGCTATTGCTGCTCGAGCCGCGGCCCGGGCAGCGGTAAGACCGGATCCAGTTTCTGTGACGGCCCACTACCTCCGGCCCGGCAAAGTGGGTGCGGTCAACATCGAGACAGACGTGTTGCGGTCAGGTCGACGGTTCTCCGTCGTGCGATCGACGATGGCGGCCGACAAGGCCCTCGTCGCCGTGCTCGGCACCTACGGGACACTCGAACCGTCCGAGAGTGTCGAGCGGGTCGAGTCCGGTCCACCCGACCTGCCGCCACCACAAGAGTGCACGCCGATCGAGCCGACCGAGACCTTTCCCCCGCCGTTTATGGGTCAGGTCGAGATCAGGCTGGATCCTGCCGACACATTTGCAGCAGGGATTCCGAGTGGTCGGCCGCACATTCAGGGGTGGTTTCGACTGCGCGACAACGAGCCTCTCGACACGATGGCGCTGCTCGTTGCCGTCGATGCGTTTCCCCCCACCATCTTCAACGCCGACCTGCCAATCGCCTGGACCCCCACCATCGAACTTACGGCCCACATCCGCGCCCGCCCGAAGCCGGGCTGGCTCCGCTGCGCGTTCAACACGCGCTTCATCACGGGCGGATTCCTCGAAGAGGACGGGGAGCTGTGGGATGAGTCGGGACGACTCGTAGCCCAATCGCGTCAATTGGCGTTGCTTCCCAAAGCCCCCGGCTGATGAAAGCTCCGCAGCTGCTCGCGGAAACGAACTGACTCGGCCGCAAGCACTGCGAGCACGAGCGCGGCGACCAATCCCACGATCACCACACCGGCCACCGCACCGAGCTGCGACCCGATTGCAGCCAGTCCGACGATCAGCCCCACCCGCTCCCACGCCATCCGGCCGACCAGACGCCAGGCCATCAGGATTTGGGAACCGAAGAACAGAATGAGGCCTCCGAGGAAGGCCCACCGCGCCGCCTCATCGAGGACAAGTTCTGGGTGGGCTAGGAGCTCCTCGGTTCCAACTGCGAACAAGATGACGCCGGCTATCAGGGGGAGGTGAGACATCGTGTAGGCATCTCTCGCCAGTCGGCCCTGTTGGACCCCGGTTGCCGCCTTGAGCTGCTGCTCCCCCACTTGAGACAGCCAATCGAAGTATGACCACCACAGTCCGAGCACGATGCCGAGCATTGCCGTCCCTGCCAGGTAGAACTCGGCAGTGCCTTCCTGTCCAACCGTTCCGACGCCGATAGCAATCAACGCCTCCCCCAACACAATGATGACGAACAGAGCGTGGCGTTCTGCGAAGTGGGCGGCGCTGATCTCGAACTCGAAACGGCCGGCGGCGAGAGCGGCCACGAGGTTGGCGGCGACCCCACCGATCCAAAACCAGCTCCGGGCGTCCCCTTCCACAAACCCACCGGCAAGGACGAGAGTGGCTCCTGCCAGCATCTGCGGGGTATATATCAGCACTCCCTGCATGCGATCGGTGCCCCTTACCCGCACCCAGTAGAACACTCCCCCGAGAGCCATCACCCCGAAGTAGCCCGCCCCAAAGAACGGTCCGTCGCTCCCCCAGGCTCCCTTGACCGCCACCGCGGTGAGAAACGCACCAGCAGTGGCGAACAGGATGACGATCCGGGGACCGAAGTCGTCGAAATCGGCATGACCAGCGAGCCACGTGTACTGCGACCACGCCCACCACAGCAGGGTGAGGACGACGGCTGCGCGCCACAGCGTCGCCCAATCGAGATGGCCGTGGATCGACGACACGACCTGAGTAACACCAAAGACAAACACGAGGTCAAAGAACAACTCGACGAAACTGGCGCTGCGGTCCTCAGTCACCGAAAAGCCCCTCGGGCGCGTCGATGACAATCTCTCCGTCGGCAGGGTCCGCCACTATCTCGGATACGAACGGCACCAGGACCTCACGTTCATCGGGAGTTACGACCACCAGTCGATCCTGGCCGGGTCCGAACTCGAGTCGGTCGACGGTTCCCAGCGGAGCACCTTGCGGGGTCACCGCTGCAAGCCCGACAAGATCGGCCGGCCAGAACTCGTCGTCATCGAGTTGGCGTCGAGTCGCAGAATCCACGGTCAGCAGCTGGCCTCGCAGCTTCTCGGCTGCATCGCGGCGAGAAAGGCCTTCGAAAAGAACGATCAAACCCTTGTCACGAAACGGCTTGGCGGAGACGATCGAAAGCGAACGACCCGAGTCGGTTTCGAAGATCGATCCGGCAACAAACCGGTCTGGATCATCGGTATCGGGGAGCACGGTTACTTCCCCATCCAGGCCGTGGGGTTTACCGATCCGTCCTACGACGACCCGATCAGTCGATGAATTCAACCTCAGCCTGCAAGCCTTCTTCGTCGGCCGCGGCCTGAGCTACGACTCGAATCGCCTTGGCGACGCGACCGCGACGACCGATGACTCGACCCATGTCGCTCTTCGCTGCTCGCACCTCGGCGGTCACTTCGTCGGGGCCCTCCTCGACGATCGTGACTTCTACCTCATCGGCGTTCTCGACGATCTCCTTGGAGATGTACTCGACAACCCGATTGACGATTTCGCCCTTCATGAGGACTCCTCTTCAGATACTGACTCTTCATCGTCGTCGCCGGTGATCTCCTCGACCACGTCCTCGACCACATCGGCCACCTTTTCGGCAACCGCGGCGACCGCTTCCTTGGCCTTGTCGAGAATCGACTCATCGTCGTCCGACTCCTCTGCGGTTTCCTCGGCAGCGGCCTCAGCGACGTCGTCCTCGACTGCCTCTACTTCTTCTGCGGCCTCGGTGACCTCTTCGATAGCGGCGGGCTCGGGCGGTTCGGCGACATCTTCGATCGCGGCGGCGTCGACCACCGCCTCGTCCTCTTCGGCGTCCACCGTCTGCGCGGCCTCATCGACCACGTGAACCTTCGGGTCCTTCACCTTCACCGGCCGGGCCTCCAGGACGCCGGAAATCTCGAGCAGCTTGCGGACTGCGTCCGATGGCTGGGCACCGACCGAAAGCCAGTACTCAGCCCGCTCGTTTTCGATCTCAACGATCGAGGGCTCCTGGCGCGGGTCATACCGGCCGATTTGCTCGATGTAACGACCGTCGCGAGGGCTGCGCTCATCAGCAACAACCACGCGGTAGGTGGGTTGCTTCTTTTTTCCCTTGCGCGTCAGGCGAATCTTGACCGCCATCGGTCACCTCTTCCTTGTTCGTCTCCGCCCCGGCATCTCCAGCCCCGGGATGGGGCTGCGACCCTCGGCGAAGGCCTTCATCATCTTCTTGGTCTCGGCGAACTGCCTCAGCAGTCCATTCACATCCTGTGCCGTGGTCCCGGAGCCTGATGCGATCCGCCGTCGACGGCTGCCGTCGATCATCTTCGGGTCGCGTCGCTCTGCCGGTGTCATCGATCGGATGATCGCTTCGACCCTGGCAAGGTCGGCGTCGGACACATTGGCCTGTTTGAGGGCCGATGCGCCGGGAAGCATACCAACCAGTTGGCCGACATCCCCCATCCGCCGCATCTGCTGGAACTGTTCCAGGAAGTCTTCGAAGGTGAAGGAAGCGGTCTTCAGCTTCTCGGCGGCATCGATCGCCTGTTGCTCGTCCCAGTTCTCCTCCGCTTTTTCGATGAGTGTCATCACATCACCCATTCCCAGGATGCGCGACGCCATCCGCTGCGGATGGAACACCTCGAGGTCTCCTGTGCCCTCACCGACTCCTGCGAACTTGATCGGAAGCCCGGTTACGGCCCTGGCGGAAATGGCCGCTCCTCCCCTGGCATCACCGTCCAGTTTGGAGAAGATCAACCCGGTCAGCTGGGCATGCTCGAGGAACCCCGCGGCGACATTCACAGCGTCCTGTCCGGTCATAGCGTCCACCACCAGCAAGACCTCGTCGGGGTCGGCAGCCTTTCTCACCGCGGCGAGCTCAGCCATCAGATCGATATCGATCTGTAGTCGGCCGGCGGTATCGATGATGACAGCATCGAGCCCCTCGGCCCCCGCCCGCCGGAGCGCTTCCTTGACGAGCTTGGGGGCCTTGGCAGAGCGGTCTGCATGGACCGGGATTTCAAGACGGGCACCCAACGCTTCCAACTGATCGATCGCAGCCGGACGTTGCAGGTCGGCGGCCACAAGCAGCGGATGGCTTCCCTGTCCCTTGAGCCGCGCTGCCAGCTTGGCGCTGGTCGTGGTTTTGCCCGATCCCTGCAGCCCAACCACCAGCACCACCAACGGCGACCCCGCGGCAAGGGGCACTGATTCTGCACCGAGGGTCGTGACCAACTCTTCCTGAACGATCTTTACGACCTGCTGGCCCGGTGTCAGGCTCTCGGCCACTTCTGAGCCGATAGAGCGCTTTCGAACACGATCCAGGAACTGCTTGGTGACCTTTACGTTTACGTCGGCCTCGAGCAAAGCCAACCGCACCTCGCGTAGAGCAGCGTCCACGTCGTCATCAGACAACCGACCCTTGGAGCGAAGCCGGGCAAAAATGCCCCCGAATCGTTCTGTGAGATTGTCGAACATCGACCGTGAGCGTAGGCCGTCTCGGATCGGGGGCATCCGAGCTCGGGCAGTCCTTCATGCAGGCGGCATTCATGCCGATGTATCACGGTGAGCCATCCCATCCCGGTCAACGAGCAGGACCGCCTTGAAGAACTGGAGTCCTTCGGGATTCTCGACACGCGGTCCGAACCGGCCTACGACGACATCACCTTTCTCGCAGCCCAGATATGCGACTCACCAATCGCGCTGATCAGCTTGGTGGACGCAGACCGACAATGGTTCAAATCTGCAGTAGGCCTGGAGACCAACCAAACGCACCGCAGTCACTCGTTCTGTGCCTACGCCATCGCCGAGCCGGGCCATGTAATGGTCGTAGAAGATGCGACCAAGGATGAGCGCTTTGCCGAAAACCCTCTCTTCCTCGACGACCCGTCCATCCGCTTCTATGCGGGGGCACCGCTGGTGACGTCGACCGGCACCGCCATCGGCACCTTGTGCGTGATCGACCGGATCCCGCGCAACCTCACCGTCGGTCAACAAGAAGCCCTTCAAGCACTCTCCCGCCAAGTGATGGCGCATCTAGAGCTACGCCGTCTTGCCGCCGGTCTGGAGGACGAGATCGAAGAGCGCCGCCTACACGAGGGCCGCCTCGAACTCGAGTTGAAACGAATCTCACACCTGAGCCGAACCGACCCACTCACCGGCTTGAGGAACCGTCGGGCGTTTCTCGAGGCCATCGAAGCCGAACTCAACCGCACCTCACGATCTGGACTACCGACATCTCTCGTCCTGCTCGACGTCGATCACTTCAAGCTCTTCAACGACGAATTCGGGCATCCGGCTGGGGACAACGCCCTCCAGCAGGTTGCCCGCATCCTCATCGACAACTCGAGGTCGAGCGACACCGTTGCCCGGTACGGAGGCGAGGAGTTCGGGATCGTCGTCCCGGCAACATCGCTGGAGGGCGCAGAGGTCTTCGCAGAGCGGCTGCGACAGGCGGTCGAGGAGGGCCCGTGGAGGCAACGCCCAATCACCGCGAGCTTCGGCGTGGCAACGGGAGGCGACACGAGCAAGGCCGATGACCTGGTAGGCGCGGCCGATGAAGCGCTCTACGTCGCAAAGGGGGCGGGACGCAATCGGGTGGCTGCAGCCGCCTGATATCTGCCCCCTCGGCCACCGATCCGCATCAAATCCCCAACTACGATCGGGGGAGTCGTATCCGTGGAGGCCAGATGAAACTGACGACGCTGGATCATCCGCTCGCCCAGCATTACCTCACTGTGCTGCGCGACCGGGATACGGAACCGGAAGAGTTTCGCAATGCAGCCCGGAGGCTCTGCTACTCGCTCGTGATGGAAGCGACTCGAGACCTCCCGACCGACCAGATCACCATCCGCACCCCTTTGGAAGAGACCACCGGCTACCGCTCTTCCAAGGTGGTCGCCATCGCCGTACTGCGCGCCGGGCTGGGGCTGCTCGATGCCGTGATCGATCTCATCCCTCACGTAAAGGTGGGGTTTGCCGGCGTGCAACGCAATGAGGAGACAGCCGAGCCGATCGAGTACTACTTCAAACCGCCCGATCTCGAGGAAGCGACCGTCCTCATATTGGAACCAATGCTTGCCACCGGCGGCTCCCTCTCCTGGGCCATCGACAAGGCGAAGGAGTCAGGTGCGAAGCGGGTGATCTGTCTGTGCGTGGTTGCAGCCCCTGCGGGTGTCGAACGGGTTGGACAAGAACACCCCGATGTCGACATTTTCGTGGCGGCCCTCGATCGCGATCTCAGCGACAGTTTCTACATCCAGCCGGGCTTGGGCGACATGGGAGACCGTCTGTTCGGAACAACATGAGCGAGGATTTCGCCGACCGTGTCGCCGAAGTGCTGACGCGTCTCGAACCGGGAGACATAATCACTTACGGCGAGGTCGCAGCCGAAGCCGGACGACCTAGAGCAGCCCGAGCCGTAGGACGGATTCTGGCCGAATCAAGCGGTCAGTACCCATGGTGGCGAGTGGTAAACGCCGCCGGACGATTGGTCCCGGGGGCCGAAAAGGAGCAAAGGAAGCGATTGCTGGCCGAAGGTGTGCCATTTGAGGGCGACAGGGTGGCCAGAATGAGGCAGCGATGAACTTTATTTCCTTGATTGAGATCAAACGTGACGGCGGTCGTCTCTCCAGTGACCAGATCCATTGGCTTATCACCGAATTCTCGGCCGACCGCATCCCGGACTATCAGATGTCGTCGATGCTCATGGCGGTCTTCAAGGAGGGACTCGACAGTGACGAGCTGGCGGCATGGACCGACGCCATGCTCCACTCCGGCGACACTCTCGACTTCTCCCACATCGCCGCTCCCAAGATCGACAAACACTCGACCGGGGGGGTCGGCGACAAGGTCAGCATCCCGCTGGTCCCGATCGTGGCCGCATGTGGCATCGCCGTGCCGATGATCAGCGGCCGCGGCCTGGGGCACACCGGAGGAACGCTCGACAAGCTGGAGACGATTCCGGGCTTTCGAACGGCACTCGATCCACCCGAGTTCTCCCAGATCCTCGAACAGCACGGAATGGTGCTCGCCGGCCAATCCGAGACACTGGTCCCAGCCGACCGTCGCATTTACGCCCTGCGCGACGTCAGCGGCACCGTTCCCTCGATCCCCCTCATCTCGTCGTCGATCATGTCCAAGAAACTCGCCGAAGGGCTCGACGGTCTGGTTCTAGATGTAAAGGTCGGCAGTGGCGCCTTCATGAAGGATCTGGATCGGGCCCGCGAGTTGGCGACCACGATGGTCGGGATCGGTCGCTCACGCGGGACAACGGTCACGGCATTGATCACCGACATGTCGCAACCACTCGGCAGAGAGGTAGGCAATGCCAGCGAGATCCGCGAGTCGATCGACGTTCTGCATGGCAATGGACCGCCCGATCTCGTCGAACTCACCTTTCGCCTCGGCGCCGAGATGCTGGTGCTTGGGGGAATCGCTCGCGACCTCGCGGCCGGACGCTCTCAGATGGAGGCCGTGGTTGCATCCGGAGCAGCATTCGAGAAGTTCAGAGAAGTCGTCGCTGCCCAGAAGGGGGACGTGTCGGTGCTGGACGATCCAGGATCGCTCCCAACTGCGCGGCATGAGCGGGCCATCACCGCCGATCGATCCGGCATCGTCACAAAGGCCGATGCGCTCGACATCGGAGTCGGAGCAGCGAGACTTGGAGCAGGGAGGGAAACCAAGGACGACGTAATAGATCCGGCCGTCGGGACGACGGTCACAGCGCGAATCGGGGACGAAGTCGAAGCCGGATCCGTTCTCGCCACGCTTCGCTACAACGACGACGCCAACCTGGCGAACGCCATCCAACTCACCCAAGGTGCATTCGATATCGGCGACGGGCCCTCCGAAGTAGCGCCGCTGGTGTACGAGGAGGTCAGGTGACCTTCGCGGCAATCCAGGAGGCGACGGCCGCAATCGCCGGCGCCACCGGTCGCGCCGAACATCGTGCCGCGATCGTGCTGGGTTCGGGGCTCAGCAGCTACGCAGCTTCGCTGCCCGGGGCCGTCGAGGTCGCCTACACCGACATCCCCAACTTCCCAATCCCACAGGTCGAGGGACACTCAGGATCCTTGTTCTCGGCCGACTTCGACGGCAAGCCGGTGCTGATACTGGCGGGTCGGGTCCACGCCTACGAGGGGTGGGACCTCACCGACGTCGTGTTCGCCGTCCGGACCGCCGTCGCCTCGGGGTGCTCCACTGTCGCCCTCACCAACGCCGCCGGCGGTCTCGGCACCGGCCTGGCGTCCGGCGACCTAGTGCTCATCAGCGATCACCTGAACCTGACGGGGCGCAACCCACTCGTGGGTCCGAACGATGACCGGCTCGGTCCTCGTTTCCCGGACATGAGCGAGGTCTACAGCAACGATCTACGCAAACTGGCGCACCGCGTCGGCAGCGAGCTGGACGTTGATCTTGGCGAAGGTGTGTATGCGTGGTTTCTGGGTCCGTCGTACGAGTCACCTGCCGAGGTGCAGATGGCCAAGAGGATGGGTGCGGACTTGGTCGGCATGTCCACCGTCCCCGAGGCAATTGCAGCCCGCCACATGGGCGCCGAAGTCATGGGAATGTCACTCGTCACCAACCTCGCCGCAGGCATTTCGCCGACGCCGCTCAGCCATGGCGAGGTGACCGAAGCCGCCAACGAAGCACACGGTCGGTTCACGAGGCTGATCGATGGACTTCTGCCGCGACTCGCCTCCCGCTGACGGCGGGGAGGCCAGGTACCCGCTCTAACATCGACTCCGGTCATCATCCAAGGAGTGCAATGAAGATCGCGGTCTGCGTCAAGCAGATTCCGGATCCAGCGACACCGTACGAGCTGGACCCCGAGAATCATTTTGTGGTGCGTCCAGACGACCAGGTCCTCGACGACACCGATCGATACGGAGTCGAAGTGGGGCTGCAGTTGGCAGAAGCCACCGAAGGCGAGGTCGTGCTGGTGTCGATGAGCCCGGCCGGCAGCCTCCAAGGCATTCGCCAGGCCCTGGCCATGGGCGCCGACAAGGCAGTGGTGATAGACGACGAGGCGCTGCGAGGTTCCGGCGCTCTCGTCACCGCCCGAGTCTTGGCGGCTGCGATCGAACGCGAGGGTGCCGACCTGGTCATTGCAGGCACCGAGTCCACCGATGGATACGCCGGCGTCGTGCCCCAGATGATGTCGGAGCTCCTCGGGATGCCTGCTCTTACCTTTGCCCGAGGAGTCGAGCACAACAACGGGACCGTCCGTATCGAACGTCAGACGAGCACCGGCTACGACGTTGTCGAGGCAGCGCTCCCGGCGCTGGTCACCGTCACGTCGGGAGCCGTCGAGCCTCGCTATCCGACCTTCAAAGGCATCATGGCGGCAAAACAGAAGCCGATCGACCAGCCGACCTGCGCCGACCTTGGCGTCGAGGGAGTGGGAGCAGCCGGATCCGGGCAAACGATCGCGGCGGTCCGGCCGGCACCTGAACGTGCAGCGGGAGCAAAGGTGAAGGACGAAGGCGAAGCTCATCTCGAAATCATCAAGCTCCTCGAAGAAGTGAAGGCGGTCTGAGATGCGTATTTGGGTATTTGCCGAAGAAGTCGACGGCGCACCTACGTCGCTCGCTCTCGAAATGTTGACCAAGGCCCGGACCCTTGGCGACGAAGTAGCCGCGTTCCTGGTCGGAGCCGGATCAGCAGAGACCCTTGGCGCGCTCGGCGACCATGGAGCGACGACCATCTATCACTTCGACCCGGGGGATGCACTTCCATCAGCAGGGGCGGCCGCGGCGCTCGCGGAGCTTTCCAAAACAGAGAGCCCCGATCTCGTCATGTTCGGCTTGCAGCCGACCGACCGCGATGTCGCCGGCCGATTGGCAGGCCGGCTCGGCGTCCCGGTCCTGTCCAACGCAGTAGACATCCTCGTCGCAGGTGACTCGATATCTGTGATCAACGAGATCCTGGGGGGCGCGACCCTGATAGAGACCTCCTTCTCGGGCTCGGGGCCGCACCTCGTCGTCGTCCGCCCGAAGTCGTTCGCAGCCGAACCCGGTGTCGGTGCCAAGCCAAACGTGGTCGCGGCTGCCGCCTCCGACATTGGCCACTCGGGGAGTGCGACAATCGTCGAGCGGCACGCTGAGGTCTCGGAAGGCCCCAAACTCGAGGATGCTGAGATCATCGTGGCCGGTGGCCGTGGCATGGGCAGCGAAGAGCAGTTCGCCGCGGTGGAGGAACTAGCCGGCCTGCTATCGGCGGCCGTTGGTGCCAGCCGAGCCGTGGTCGACTCGGGCTGGGTCCCCTACTCGCTCCAGGTCGGCCAGACGGGCAAGACCGTAAAGCCAACCGTCTACATAGCGTTGGGAATCTCCGGTGCAATGCAGCACCTGGTCGGAATGAAAGACAGCGGAACCATCATCGCCGTCAACAAGGACGAAGAGGCACCCATCTTTGGCATCGCCGACCTCGGCATCATCGGCGACGTTCACAACGTGCTACCAAAGCTGATCAAAGCGTTGCAAGCCGGGTAGTCAGTCGTCGACCTCTTCAGCTGCCGACAGAGACTGCGAGGCGATTCGAATCAACCGCGCACCGAGTTACCGGTACCGGTTATGAAATCACGCGGGATGGGTTCCGGAAGCACCGACATGAGAAGCAGGACCGCGACCGCGAGTCCGACAACGATCCACCACACGCTGATCGAGTCGAGCACCGCCGCTGCGGCGGCCAAATAGACGGCCACGGAGATGGTCGCCCAACCGATCCTCAGCAAGTTTCGGTAACTCGCAGTCACCTTCCAATCACGTTGCACCTGAGTAGTCATGAGTCCGATATCGGAGCGATCGCCAAAAACCTGAAGAAGTCCTCTGAGTACTGAGTCTCGCTACTGGCTACTCGCCACTGAGCACTGAGTACTCCTCAAAGCTTGAATCCGTTGGGGATGATCTCGTCGAGTGAGTGCTCGCTGATCCCGTCGGGGCCGTCCACCAGCACCAGTTCCACGCCAAATTCCACCATCAGCTGGCGACAGTTGCCGCACGGGTAACCGGGCTCGTCGGCGTCGATACACGAAACGACGACCGTATCGATCTTGCGTACGCCGTCGCTCACTGCGTTGCCGATCGCGGTGGCTTCAGCGCACATGCTTGAGCCGTAGGCACTGTTCTCGACGTTGGCGCCTTCGTAGGTGGTGCCATCGGCGGCGACAACCACAACTCCGACTCGAAAGTTGGAAAACGGGGCGTAGGCGTGTTCGGCTCGGGATCGTGCCCGCGCCATGAGTTCTTCGGTCATACGTCTCCCAGCAACTCGTCGACGAATGTGCCCGGGTCGAAGTGAAGCAGGTCGCCAGGGCCTTCACCGACGCCGATGAGCTTCAACGGAAGACCAAGGTCATCCTCAACCGCAAGAGCTGCTCCACCCTTGGCGGTCCCGTCGAGTTTGGTGACGATGAGGCCGGTCACGCCAACGGCCGCAGTAAACGCCTTCGCCTGGGCGATCCCGTTCTGACCCGTGGACCCGTCTAGTACGAGCAGAACCTCATCGACCGATCCCGAGTCGCGGCCCAGGACCCTCACCACCTTGGCAAGTTCGTCCATGAGGTTCTGCTTGGAATGCAGTCGACCGGCGGTGTCCACGATTAGCACATCCACGCCACGGGCCTGCGCCGCCGAAAGAGCGTCAAAAGCCACAGCCGCCGGATCCGCTCCGTCGGAGCCGCGAACAATGTCGAATCCGATCCGATCGGCCCACGAGACCATCTGCTCGGCCGCCGCCGCCCGAAAAGTGTCAGCGGCAGCCACCAGCACGGATCGCCCGGCCGCAATTTGACTGGCGGCGATCTTTGCGATCGTCGTGGTCTTGCCGGATCCGTTTACGCCTACCACTACGACCACAGCCGGGTCTCCCTCCGCTGCAATCGATCGATCCCTGGCGTCGAATCCGCCAACCAGCACCTCCCTGAGGGTCGACCGAGCCTCTTCCGGGTCGGACGGCTCGGTGGCTCTGACTCGCTCGACAACGGATGCCGAGGTGGCTACACCGACATCCGCCGCTATCAATGCTTCTTCGAGCGAGTCCCAGAACGACGCATCGATCTGGCGGCCAAAGACTCCTCCGAGTCGGGTGCCAATACGCAGCCGGGGCGGTTGCAACGCCTCAAACGTCGGGGCATCCCGACGTAGAGAGGTCTGATGGCGACGGCGCTTGCGGAGCAAAAGCCAGCCCACCAACACGACCCCGACCAACGCCCCCGTCAGGAGGTAGACGGTCACGCCTCTGAAACGAGGTCAGCCATCCGCTTGGCAAGGACGCGACTGCTCTCGCCGGGCTCCATCGTGACACCGTAGAGCACATCGGCAGCCTCCATCGTCTGCTGCTGGTGGGTCACGATCACAAGCTGTGAGGTATCACGCAGCGTCTCTACCAACCGCAGGAACCGTCGCAGGTTGGCATCGTCGAGAGCGGCCTCGACCTCATCCAGTACATAGAAGGGGCTCGGTCGTGACCTAAACACTGCGAAGAGAAAAGCCAGCGCAGCGAGCGATCGCTCGCCACCGGAGAGCAACTGGAGTCGATCGACCTTCTTGCCCATCGGTTGCGCAAAGATGTCGACGCCGGTGGTCAGCGGCTCGTCGGGATCGGAGAGCGTGATCTTGCCGGTACCTCCCGGGAACAACACTGAGAAGTTCTCTGCAAAGTGGGATGCGATCTCGTCAAACGCCTCCCGGAACAACCGGCCAATTTCCTCGTCAAGCGCTGCCACAACCTTGTGCAATTCCGCCTTCGACTCCTCCAAATCCGACAGCTGAGCCTCGAGGAAACTGGCGCGCTCGTTCAGCTCCTTGTACTCGGCAGCGGCAAGCGGGTTGATCGGCCCCAACCTCTTGAGTTTCGCCTGGAGGGAATCGAGGTGGGCATCGAGATCGATCGACTCGTCGATGTCGGGGCGTGTAGCTATCAGCGCGTCGTCTTCCTCCGCATCGGCGTCACGCCGCAGCCCTTCGGCGACAGCCTCTTCACGGACCCTCAATTCAGCTTCCTCGACCGCCATGGCCGACGCATGCTCTCTGGTCTCGGCCGTCATGTCGCCAAGGAGATCGCGCCGAGCGCGGGCTCTCTCCAGCTTGGAGCCGGCATCACCAACCGCTTCCCGGAGTCCGCGCAACCTGTCACGCAGAGCATCGATGTGGACCCTGACCGCGGCGCGGGCACGAATCGCTTGCTTCTCAACCTGGGTCAACCGCTGCAAGCCTTCGGGGTCAAGCGGCACATCATCGGCGTCGAACAATGTGGCAAGTTCCACCACCCTTGCCTCCATGAGCCCGCGACGCTCCGCTGCCGCCGCGGCCGCCGAGGCAGCCTCTTGACGGCGATGCTGGGCATCGTCGCGCCGCCTGGCGACCTCCTCGCGCCGCACCGAAAGGTCCACCAGGGCATCGGTATCGACCGAACCATCGATTCCTGCCAAGCGATCCCTCAGTCCGGCCACCCGCTCGGTTCGCGTCGCCGCCGCCTCGGCAAGGGCCCGCGCCCTGGCATCGAGGCGATCGAGTTCGGACTGGTGTTCACCGCGGGATCGGTCGAACAGCGCCAGCGTCTCTTCTATCCCCGCCATCCGCCGCCTCAATTCCTCATATCCAATGCCTGCCTCTTCGGACGCAGCGCGCGAGGCATCCCGGGCTCTGATGGCCGTCACGGCGTGGCTGGCCGCACGCGCCCTTGCCGTCTCGGCGGTGTCGGCGGAGGCACGGGAGGCTTCGATCACAGCCGGACCGGAGCCCTCCGGATGAGCAGCCACGATGCCGGCGGCGGTCACCAGGTCGCCATCTCGAGTAACCGCTCGAATCTCAGGGTGAGCCGTCACCAGCTCGGTCGCAGCGATCCAGGACCCGACGAGTGCGACGTCACCGAGGAGCGTCGCTGCCAGCGCCAGGTCGGCGGCAGCGCCCAGCCCATCGACAAGCGCCTCGCCGCCTCCATCAGCTGTAGCCGCCCGCGCCGGGACGCCCTGTCCACCGACCGGTGCCACAAATGCAACGCCGCCTCGACCGGATTCCTTGAAGGCCCCGGCAGCGGTGACAACGCCGGCAACATCGCCGGCGACATAGGAATCGGCCCAAGCACCCAGAGCTGCATCAACCGCGGCCGCCAGATCGGGCGGGACGTCGAGACGAGCCGAGATCGTCCCAACAACTGGACCCAGCTTCGAGGCAGCCGTTCTCGTCTCCGGATCGGCAAGGCCCGCACGAGCGGCCTCGAGAGCCTCGACCCGGGCGACGGCCGCGGCTACACCGTTCTCGGCGAGACGCAGAACCTCATCCGTCCGCACCGCAGCAGCCTCATCTACCGCCAACGCCTCCTTGGCTCGGCCGAATTCAACCTCAGCCGCCTCGAGCGCCACAACAGCGTCGTCGCGTTGCGAGGCCAGGCGAGTGGCTTCTGCGACTTCCTCGTCAATGATCGCTGCGACCGCGCCGCGGCGCCTCGACAGATCGGCCGACTCCCTCTCGTCACGCACCGAGGCCGCGTCGAGCGACGCAAGATCGCCTTGGAGCGATGCGGCCAGGCCGTCGGCCGGAAGACGATCGGCATCGGCCAGAGATCGCTCTTCATCCTCGAGCGCCCGCAGCGTGATCGCCAGCCGTTCGGCGGTTTCGCCGGCAGCGGCTTCCTCTACCCGAACCGCCGTTATCGAATCGGTCAACTGCTCCCGCTCGGCCTCGAGGTCGCTGCGACGCTCCGAAGCACCCACCAGTCTGTGCTCGAGCCCCAACCGGCGCTCGCGAGCAACCAGTGCAATCCGTTGCAGACGTTCGTTGGTGGTCTCGAGCCGCCCAACAGCTGCGGCATCACGGTCCAGCGCCTCCCCCGTCTCGCCGGCAGCAGCCTGGAGTCCACCCAGCGAAGCGGTGATCTGCTCACGTTCCTCGACTGCGGCGGCAAGTTCCTTTGCGACCGTCGCCGATGCGGACTTGATCTCTGCCAGACGGTCACGCACGGCACGGAGACGCTCGCCGCCCAACCACAACCGAAGCGCACGCCACTCAGCGGCAACCGACTCATGTTTCTCCGCCGCCTTGGCCTGACGTTTGAGCGGTCGCATGAGGCGTTGTTGCTCGGCTAGAAGATCCCTGAGGCGTGCCAGGTCGATGTCGGTGGCTTCCATCCGTCGAATCGACCGATCCCTGCGGTGACGGTGTTTGATCACGCCAGCCGCTTCCTCGATAATCGCCCGATGTTCCTCGGGACCGGCGTTTAGAACGCTGTCGACACGACCCTGGCCCACCAACACATGCTGATGTCGGCCCACCCCGCTGTCGCCGAGGAGTTCCTGGATATCGAGGAGCCGACATGGAGTGCCGTTGATCTCGTAGTCGCTCGTCCCGTCCCGGAACAGGCGGCGGGTCACCGTCACTTCGGCCAGATCGAGCGCCAGCCGACCGGAAGCGTTGTCGAGGGTCAGCGAGACCTCGGCCCGACCGAGTGCCGGTCGGATGGCGGTTCCGGCGAAGATCACGTCGTCCATCTTCTCGGTTCGTAGGGCACTTGTTGCCTGGGTTCCCATCACCCAGGCAACTGCGTCGACAATATTGGATTTGCCTGAGCCATTGGGGCCCACCACCACTGTCACGCCTGGTTCGCACTCGATCCTGGTGCGATCGGCAAACGACTTAAAGCCGGCGAGTGAGAGTGTCTTCAGATGCACGGGTGCATCCAGGCTATCACCCAAATCACACCATTGTGGTTCACCTAGTGATGTCGAACGAGTCGGCTCCGATAGGGATCGCAGAGACCACATCCAGGCTCTCGACCCGGGCGGGAGCAGGGCCGGTCCCCAGCCAATCGACGAGCGACTCGACCGCTCGTTCGTCCCCCTCCAGATGGGCCTCGACCAATCCACCGGACGTATTCCGCACCCACCCCATCACCCCTAGTTGGTCGGCCCGCTGCCTGGTGTGCCATCGAAACCCGACACCCTGGACCCTCCCGGAGACGACCACCCGTCGGGCGATCACAGCGATTCCATGAATGCCTCGACCGCGGCGGTGTGCTGCGGGCACAACAACGCCGTCGCCGACGCCAGCACGGCCCCCGCCACCACCCCTTGTCCCCCGTCGATCGAGCCTGCCAATGAACCGACATCGCCCACTGCCACGCCGAAGAGGCTTTCAACCACTACCAGCAGAGCAGCCTCGACTCCGGGTTCCGACTCCAAGACATCGCAGACGAGCCCACCCGCTCGCACCACTCCGCCCTCATCGAGGGCGGCCAGCGCTCCGGCAGACTCGGCCGCCCCGGCAACAGCATCGACGTAGAAGCCGGTGAGGTCTACCGGAGCACGGTCGGGACAGACCTGTACCAGACCAACAATGAGCACCTCCGCAATGATCTCCTGGTCGGCCACCGATGCGGGGAGATCGAAGCCGCCAATTGTCGCCGGGATGGCCCCGATGCCAAACCCCTCACACAGATCCACGATCACGCCGGCAATCGCCCCGGGTGCCACAGCTTCGAATGCCGTTCCGGCGAGGGCTCGCTCGGCCGACTGCGCGTAGTCGGCGGCCGCAGCGCCGAACGACTCGCCGGTCGTGGAAGTGGTGACGGATTCACCGTCCTCACCGCAGGCGGCCAGCAGCACCGTGAAGATGAGCCCGACTGCAACGGCGAATCGCTTTATGTCTGGCATCCAGGACACCAGGCCGTCGTTCTCCCCCGCAACACCGCAGATGCAATCACCGTCCGGCATCGATCACATGCCCGTCCGGCACGGCCGTAGACCCGCAGCCGAGCCATGTAGTCACCCGACCTGCCATCGGGCAGCAGGTACGCCATGTCATCGAGGCTGGTGCCCCCGGCAGCCAATCCGGCTTGAAGAATCGGCCGAATCGACCGGCGGACCGCCTTTACCTCCTCGGTATCAAGCGATCCCCCAGCGCGGTGGGGCGAGATCCTGGCGCGGTGAAGGACCTCATCTGCGTAGATGTTGCCCAGCCCGGCGATGAACCGTTGATCGAGCAACAAAGCCTTTATCGGGGCGGACCGATCCTTCAGCAGGCTCGCCAACTCAGGCGACCGAGGCAAGTCATCGAGGGCGTCTCGACCCAGCTCAGAGACGCTCGACTCCCCCAGTTCGGTGGGCGTGAATGCAACCATGAACCCGAAGGTTCGGGGGTCTACAAAGCGGATCTCGCGGTCGCCAACCAGAGTTACGACGACATTGGTGTGCGGCTCCTCGACCTCCCCGAGGTTGGCAATCTGGATGCGACCCGACATCCCTAAGTGGGTGACCCACGTGATGTCACCCTCGACGCGGGCAAGCATGAACTTCCCGACGCGGTCCAGGGCCAGGACGCGCCGTCCGGTGAGGCGGGCAGCAAAGTCGGCCGGCTGTTCTTGACGGCGCACCATGCGATCGCGTCGCACATCGACCCCAGCAATCTTGGACCCAACGAGGACTGGCTCGAGGTGGCGTCGGGTCGTTTCTACCTCCGGAAGCTCAGGCATCTGCCTCTCCGAGCGCGACGAGCGCCTTCCGCGCGGCCTCCTGCTCGGCACGCTTCTTCGAGCTACCGGTGCCGACCCCAAGAGTCGACTCGGCCACGATGACCTCAGCGGTGAATTCACGCACATGATCGGGTCCGAAACCGTCTACGGCGTACTCCGGAACGTCACCCCTTTTGGCGACGACCTCCTGCAACCGCGTCTTGTAGTCCTGCTCTCCGGGGGCCGCGGCTCGATCTACAACCAGTTCTTCCCAGAACTCGACGACAAAGCGACGGGCCGGATCGAATCCGCCGTCGAGGTAGATAGCGCCTATCACCGCTTCGAGGGAGTCTGCGAGGATCGACGCCTTGTCGCTTCCGCCCGAGTCTTGCTCCCCTTTGCCCAGCCGCAAGTGGACTCCAAGATCCAGCTCACGCGCCACCCCGGCAAGTGCCGCCTCGCTGACCACAGCAGCCCGAACCTTCGCCATCGACCCCTCGTCTAGGGCGCCGCTGGAATACAGCTCGTCGGCGATCACCAAGCCGAGAACGGCATCGCCAAGGAACTCGAGGCGTTCATTAGACATTTCCGCCGCGTCTTCGGCTTCCAGCGACCTGTGGGTGAGAGCGAGATCGAGCAGTGCCGGATTGCCAAAGGAGTAGCCGAGCTTTGCTTCGAGCTCAGCCACGAATCCCAGCCTCGATCCGGCCAACGAGATCGTGTTCGGCGCCCTCGCTCGCCAGAACGAGCGCGTTCGCTATTGCCACTCGAGAAGACGAGCCGTGAGCGATTACCACAGTCCCCCGGGTTCCGACAAGGTGGGCACCGCCATAGGCCTCGGGATCGAACCGCTCGCGCAGCTGTAACAGAAGCGGGAGCACGACCTTTGCCGCCTCCTGCACCACTGGATCCTCGGCATCGGCCAATGCCTCCATGATGAAGCGGCCAACAGCAAGCGAAGTGCCTTCGGCCGTCTTCAGCAACACGTTGCCCGAGAAGCCGTCGGCCACCACTACATCGGCAATGCCACGTCCTAGGTCGCGTCCTTCGACGTTGCCTGCGAACCGCAGCGGGAGAGCCTCGATCAGCTTGAAGGCCTCCTTTTCGAGGTCTCTCCCTTTGGATTCCTCTTCGCCGATGTTGAGGAGTCCCACCTGCGGATCGTCAACACCGAGATACACCTGGGCTACAACCGAGCCCATTACTGCAAACTGTGCCAACTGGCCCGCATTCACCTCGATGTTCGCTCCGACATCGAGCACCACGGTCGGTGTCCCGAGCGGAAAGATCGTCGCGATCGCCGGACGAGAGACTCCAGGAATTCTGCCGATGCCAAACGCGGCCGCAGCAAGAGCTGCACCAGTCGAACCAGCCGAGACCATGCCGACTGCCCCACCAGAGGACACCAATTCGGCAGCGACGCTCACTGAGGCGCCCTTCTTTGCTCTGATGGCAACCGCAGGATCCTCAGCCATGTCGATGACCTCGGGAGCATGCACTATTGCGAGAGAAGCGCCGGCAGCCTCGAGTTCGGCTCGAAGCGCCGTCTCATCGCCTACCAAAACGACATCGACGCCACGCTCGGCGGCGTCGAGGGCACCCAACACTGCTTGTTGCGGGGCGTGATCCCCGCCCATGGCGTCGAGGGCTATGCGGGCCATGAGAGCTCTAGCTCGGGATAGCCTCCCGGCCCTTGTACGTCCCGCATTCCGGGCACACGCGGTGCGGAAGCTTGGGCGAGTCGCACTGCGGACAACGGGTGGTGTGAGTGCGAGTCACCCTCCACGCCGCCTTCCGCCGCCGGGTACGTGAGCGAGACATTTTCTTCTTTGGGACCGCCATGGCGCGCCTTTCAGCAATTCTGATCAGGGTTCTAGCAAATCCCTGAGCGCAGCGAAGGGCGAGATGCTCTCCTCGTCATGCCCGGGACAGGTTGCCGTATTCAAGTCGGCTCCGCACGTAGCGCAAAGTCCACGGCAGTCATCACGGCACATCGGACGAAGTGGAACCTCCAGTAATAGGGCATCGCGCAGCACCGGTTCCAGGTCGGCTGTGTCCTTTTCGAGGGCATACCCATCACCGTCATCGTCGAACCCGAGGGCCTCGGTGATCTCAACGGCGAGGGTTTCGGTCCACACGGTGAGACAGCGGTGACACGTCAGTTGGAGAGCGGTCTCGGCCGGACCGCGCACGACGAGAACTCCCGATGCGTTCTCCAACACCAACTCGGCTTTCAGGTGCGGGCCGACCGCCGCCATCTCGAAGCCCCAGGCGATGGGCGCATCGACCTCGACTGCACGGCGAGAACCGGAGTCGGCGAGTACGTCAGAGACTGGGAAGACGAACGGCGAGGACGTCATCGGGCAACTGTAACTGTCGCCTAGTCCTCTTCAAGCTCGGGATTGCTGTGCCTTGCCTGGCGGAGTTCAGCACGCCGTTCTCTCACCTGAGCGAGCAAATCGGCGAGTACAGCTTCGGTCTGCTCCATCGCCTGTTCGCTGTAATCCTCGGCTTCCAATCGGATGCGGGTTGCTTCAGCCTCCGCATGACGCGTCATGGCATTAGCTTCGTCGACCGCTTCCTTGACGATGTAAGACTCTGAAATCAGCTCTTCGCTCTGATTGCGTGCCCGATCCAACATCTCGCGGGCCGATTCGTTCGTTCGAGCTACGAAGGCTTCACGCTCTCGGACCATCCACCGCGCTGCTCGAAGTTCCTCGGGGAGGTCGTCACGCAGTCGGTACAACATCTCGAGCAGGACCTCACGATCGAGCATGACATTGCTCGACAATGGGACGTTGCGAGCACCTTCGACCCCGATGATCAACTCATCGACGAGATCGAGCAGCTCCCCTGCCCTTGCCGGGACTGCTGTTTCCTCCATCTGGTTGAGTTCGACTTC
>Ga0255048_10000566_pt1 | contig 28222 bp, 27 predicted proteins | sample JV7_2_2_MG_FD_183619 | JGI IMG/M metagenome (GOLD analysis project Ga0255048, IMG submission 183619) | Seawater microbial communities from Jervis Inlet, British Columbia, Canada - JV7_2_2 | ecosystem: Environmental > Aquatic > Marine > Inlet | place: Canada: British Columbia | collected 2016-10-06
GGTTTGGGGAACGGAGACACCCGCCACCCATGCTGGCCGAGCGACCATATCGAGACAGCGGAACCGGCTATCGCAACGATGATTCCCACGATCTGGGCGAATACCAGCCCAGGAACGTCAGTGACGCCCTCACCTGCGATGAGGGCCATGAAAAAGATGCCGAACAGGACCGCCTGCCCAACAACCCACCCAACACCCAGACTCGTATCTTCCTGCATCCGAGACAACCTAACCCTTTCTGGCGTCCGTGAGCGAAACATGTTTCGCTCACGGACGCCAGAATCGTGTGGGTCTACCAGTCGAGGGTGGTACGCTCTGGCGCTGTTAGCTCCGCACAGCGGCAGCCCATTCCGCCACGAACGTGTGGTGGCGCTCAGCTTGCTCGGCGTCGTTGACGATGATCGTGGTGCCGAAGAAGAGCTCAGCGTGGTCCTCGGGATAGTTCTGTGATAGCCATGTCCCGTAGGTAGCGATCTGCCCGTAGTCGAACCATGTGCCCCCGTCACCCGGCGCCTCCGCAAACGTGTACTTGGTTACCACACCGTTCTCGACGGAGAACACCCGCGTGACACGCATATGCGTTCGTGGTTCTCGCTCCTCGTCGAACCATCCGAACAAGCTTGCGCGCTCCGTGTCGCACGTGACAACGTTGCCATCGGCAGCGCAGGTCGCTGCGAGCGAGCCGTGACCTGCGTACAGCGTGCGTGAGTCGGCCGCCTCTTCATCTGCCAATGCCCGGAGTGGGTAGTCAAAATATGGTCCTTCGGACATTCCGTCTCCAGCGCAATCGGCACAGGAGAAGGTCGCGTCCGCGCTCATTAGCGCCTGGTACCCGGCGACATCACCGGCCTCGTACAGCGCAAACCACGCTTCGGCAACGTCTATCGGTGCTACCGCGGTGGACTCAGCCACCGGCTCGGTCGCGGGTGGCAGATTCTCTGCTGGGCTTGCGAGGAGCATCGCTGCTCCGATAACCACGATCACGACAACGAATGCCGCTGCAGCAACGAGCCAAAGGCTCCTCTGCCTCTTCTCCGGTTCAACTGGTTTGGTCAACTCTTGTACGTCCATACTCCCGCTCCTTGTCCGCACAAGGAGGTCGAACGCCTGAATCTCCTCTACTGAGAAGTCGGTCGTTGGATCCAGAATCGGATTCGAGTCCCGCATCAGTGTTTCGATCGAAGTCATGCTTCACCTCCCTGTTCCATTGGCACGGGGGTAGTGCTCGTTTCTCGCTGGGGAACGCCGAGGATGCGACTGAGTCGCTTGTATGCCCGGCTGATCCGCTGATCAATGGCAGCCCTGGATATGAAGAACATCTCAGCGACCTCTTCTCTGCTGAGACCCTCCCACTCCACAAGGCGGAGAATCTCTCGGTCCTTGTCAGAGAGCTTCTCGAGCGCGGCGATGAGGCGCTCGTACTCCGAATGTCGGACGACCTGGCTCTCAGGACCGGGGACCGTCTGGTCCGTTTCATCGGCGACCTTCGCGACGAGTCGAAGGCGCCTTCGACTCGAGCGATTGCGGTTGTTGATGACGTTCTTGGCCACGGTGTAGAGCCAGGGAACAGCCCTGTCTCCCGCGGGCACGTCATCGATCCGCCGAAGGGCGACCATGAACACCTCAGCGGCCGCATCCTTCGCGTCCTCTCGCGATGTGCGCCGTGCGCAGTATCCAAGCACGGCAAGCGAGTGCGCTCTGTACAGCGCTTCGAATCGCTCATTGCCTTGCGTGGTCATTGGCCCACTCCGGGTTCGCTCACGGTGTCATGTCCGCTCTCATCGGTTGTCTGACAAGATTCTGTCAGATGTCAGCCAAAGATGCGCCGCGGACATGATCGGGAGACAGAGCGGGGGCTGTGTCAAAACCGGGAGCCGTATTCGGCTCCCGGTCTCGCGCCGCCTCTCGTCCGTTCTGTGGGTCTATCCGTCGAGGGTGGCTTTGTACTGCGGGAGCAACTCGAGCCAGAGTGGCGCGTCATCGTGGGCGAGGACCTCCCTCGTAGTTGGAAGGATCATCTCTCCGCGATCTTCTGGGTAGTTCTCCTCTACCCAATCCAAGACCTGCTGCCAGGGATCCCCTGCTTGAATCGTCGTGCTCCGGAGCTCCAATCCTGTGATCGTGCCCCTGTCGACATACAGCGCGTACGTATTGACCACAGGTCCGTAGAACAGCGCTATCTCAACGGCGCCCGAGTACACGAACCTGCAATTCGCACCGTAGCTCGTCGCGACGCAATCCTCGATTGCGGACATACCCAGGCAACCGACGGGGGTCGGTAGTTAGCGCCTCCCCGTTCTGGCGTCCGTGGGCGAAACATGATTCGCTCACGGACGCCAGAACGCAGGGCGTCACCGTATCCTCGGTGGTCATGTCCCGTACCGCACTCGCACTCGTTGCCGTCGCCATACTCACCGCGGCATGCACGCCAGCGGAGAGCTCACCAGCGGACACCACGACGACCACCACAATCGCGGCGGTCACGACACTCCCACCGGCAACGTCGTCGACTACGACAACAACCGTCCCACCAGACACCACGACTACGACGGCACCTCCCCCAGAGAATGAGTGCGTGGTCAGCCCCAATTCAACCGTCGATGGTTACACCCAGGGTTGCACCGTTCTTGGCCTCGAGGTGCTGGCGGCTGAACAAGTCGATCCAGAAGCGATTGACGGTCTTGCGGACCGTGTCTACAACATGCTCGTCAACCGACCCGCGTACGCACCGTCGATCGCTGCGTACCCCATCGGCATTCGGGTCATCGGCGCCAGCCAGCGGATCATGGATCTCCCTGAATTCGAGGACATCTATTTCCACCACCCAGGAATCGACTGGCGATTCCTGGGACGGTCGTTCCCAGGCACAGACGAAATACCGTTCGCTGCCGGGGCCGAGGAGAACCTCTTGTGCAGCACCGAGGATCGCTATCAGGGCGAAGACAACTTCCTGCGTGACTTCGCGATCACCATCAGACGATTTGCCATGAACGTCATCGACGAATCGACCTCCACCGCGATCGAGCAGGCATACGCAGTTGCCATCGCAGAAGGGAAGTACCAGAACACGCTCGCGGAGATCAACTCAGAGCAGTACTGGGCGGAGGGAGTCCAGAGCTTCTTCGACGCGAACCTCGAGGACAACGCCGAGGACCGCGAGCCGATCTCAAGCCACAACCATGTCAACACCCGCGCAGAGCTCCGCGACTACGACCGAGCTCTCTACGAGATAGCGGTCTCTGTCTTCGGCGACACGGAGTGGCGTCCTGCGTGCTCCGCTTGACAACATAGTGATAACTTGATACCTTAGTTTGCAAGGTATCAAGCGAACCTAGGAATACTCGGTATGGATCGTCGGAGTCAGCTCCTCAAAGGCGTGCTCGACATGTGTCTCCTTGCAATAATCAGCGAGGAGCCGAGTTACGGATACGAAATGGCAGACAAGCTATCACGAAGAGGACTGACGCTCTCGAGCGAGGGATCCATATATCCGACGCTTTCGAGGATGCAGCGTTCGGGACTCATCGAGGGCTACTTCGTGGAAGCAGACGGATCGGGACCGCCGAGAAAGTACTACCGCATCGGCGACGAAGGTACCAAGAGACTTGCAGAATGGACAGAAGAGTGGTTCAACCTCAGTGTTGGGGTCAGCCAGGTTGTGAAGGGAGCTGAAGCGTGACAGAACTGACCACCGACCAGATCATCGACCGTTGCCGAGCCTATTGGCAGGGTTCAGGCGTCACACCAGAGGGTGTCAATGAGATGGCGCTCGAGCTTCGATCACATCTTCGGGATGCATCCACTGCTGGGAAGTCGCTCGAAGCAGTGACGGGACCCAACATCGACGCCTTCGCTGAGGAATGGGCGGAGGCGAACCGGGGACCCAAGCCGGCAACCGAGACGACGCTTCCGCGCGAGTCAGCAACAAGATCATCCATCGGATTGTGGGCCGGGCTCGGCGCGATCGTGCTGCTCGTCGCAGCCGTTGCCGTACTGGCACCACGAGACGAAGGTGTGGATGAGGCGAGTTGGGCTGCCGTGTGGCTGATCGCAGCTGGAGTACTCGCCATCGGTGAGATGGTCACAGCAGGCTTCTTCCTCCTCCCCTTCGCGGCAGCAGCTGGTGTCGCAGGCATCCTGGCGTTGCTCTCGGTGAGTGTTCCTGTGCAGATCATCACCTTCGTCGTGGTATCCGTCCTCTCGCTGTGGCTCCTCCAACGATTCGCAAAGAAGGACATTCGCGGCAAGCTGCTTCCCGTCGGCGCCGCCAGATACATCGGTGCGTCCGCCGTTGTGATGGAATCCGTCACGAGGCTTGAGAGTGGCCGAGTCAAGATGGGAACTGAGGACTGGCGCGCCATCACCGATGGAGACATTGAGATCCCTACGGGCGCAGAGGTACGAGTCGTTGAGGTACGGGGAGCCAGGCTCGTCGTCGAACCAGTCAACTAGTCAACAAGAACAGACAACAACCGAAAGGGGAATCATGGCACCAGCCATCATCCTGATTCTGATCTTCGTGCTGATCATCTACGTCGCCCTGGCGATCAAGATCATCCAGCAACACCAATTGGGGCTGACTGAGAGGTTCGGAAGGTACCGCACCACCCTGGATCCGGGACTTCACATGATCATCCCGTTCATCGACAAGGTCAAGAAGATCGACATGCGTGAGCAGGTCGTTGATGTTCCACCACAGGAAGTCATCACGAAGGACAACGTGGTCGTAACGGTCGACGCTGTCGTGTACTACCAGGCAACGGATCCCGTGAAGCTCGCATACAACGTGGCGAACTTCATCATTGCCGCTACGAAACTCGCTCAAACGAACCTGAGGAACGTCGTGGGTGACATGGACCTCGATGCGGCACTGACTTCGAGAGAGACAATCAATACCGAGCTTCGCATGATTCTCGACGAAGCGACAGATGTGTGGGGCACACGAGTCGTGCGTGTAGAGATCCAACGCATCGATCCTCCGGTCGATGTCACTGAAGCCATGCACCGCCAGATGAAGGCGGAGCGAACCCGTCGCGCGGTGGTCACCGAGGCAGAGGGCGAGAAGCGTTCAGCCATCCTCACAGCCGAAGGCGTGAAGCAGGCCGCGATCCTCGACGCAGAGGGCAAGGCACAGGCGATCCGAGAAGTCGCCGACGCAGAGAAGTACCAACTACTCACGGTCGCTGAGGGTGAGGGTCAAGCGGTCGAGCGGGTGTTCTCGGCTATCCACACCGGGGATCCGACGCCGGATCTCATCGCTATCAAGTACTTGGAAGCACTCCAGGGAATCGCAGACGGCCAGGCGACGAAGATTTTCCTGCCGATGGAGACGAGTGGGATCCTGTCGAGCATTGGTGCGATCGGCGAGATCTTCAACGATCAGAAGACCGACTAGCCCACCTGGGAAGGCTCTCAGCGGTTGCTGGGAGCCTTCCTCGCGAGGAGAATCATGCCGTTCATCAACTACGTCGAGTTCAACAGCGGAGATGTCGAAGCATCGACGAAGTTCTACCGAGATGTCTTCGATTGGGATCCCCAGCCATGGGGAGCGGAGGACTACTTCCTTGCCCAACACGGCGACGAGCCGGGCGTCGATACTGGATTCACGACCTCAGAAGACGCTCAACCGCTGACCGTCGCGACGATCACCGTCGACGATCTCGAGGGCTACATGGGCAAGGTCGTCTTTGCGGGTGGTGAGATCGTTGTGCCCAAGTTCACCATCCCCGGGATTGGCCATGCGTGCTACTTCACCGACACAACGGGCATGATCGTTGGGCTACATCAACCGGATTCGACAGCTACCGGCTGAGGGCTCAGGAGCGTTGGCTCGCCAACGAGGGTGCGCTTCTCCGCCCTCTTCTGCATGTACCAGATCCAGAACCATCCGGCAGCGAACGCGAACACGGACAACCAGCCATTGCGGCTGATTCCGAAGAGCCTGAATGTTGTGTCCGTGCGCAGGAGCTCCATGGAGAACCTGATGAAGCTGTACATCACGATGTAGACGCCGAAGGAAGCGCCCTTCGCCAGCTTGCCCCGCTTCTCGAGCCAGAGGATGACCGGAACAAGGATCAAGGCGTTCCAGATCGACTCGTACAGGAACGTGGGATGGAAGGTCTCGAACTGCTCATAGCCATCCGGCCGGTGCGCTGGATCAATGACAATCGCCCACGGAAGCTCAGACGGTGTCCCGAACAGCTCCTGGTTGAAATAGTTGCCCCATCGGCCGATCGCCTGAGCCAAAGGCACACCGATGGCGGCTGCGTCACCGAACGCGAACGCGTCGCCACCACGCTTGTTCATGAGGTAGATGACGGTCAGGGCGCCGAAGAAGAGACCGCCGTAGAGCGCGAGGCCCCCCTCCCAGATGAAGAACACGGCCCACGGTCGACCCTCGAAACGATGCGTGTGCGTGAACACATACCCGGCGCGAGCGCCGAGGAACCCGATGAGGATCGCCCAAATGGCGACCGATTCGAACAATTGGCCACTGCCACCGAAGCGCTCATAGCGATTCTTCGAAACGACGATCGCGACGATTACGCCGACCGCTATGAGGATCCCGTAGAAATGAATAGTCAGCGGACCAATCTCAAGGACGTTCTGAGATGGCGAAGAAATCGAGGCAAACATGCTCATCGAACCTTCGAGACTGTGACCCATGGCTTCTCCTTGATGGACGGGATGCTACGACACTGACCAGGCTTTGCGCCAAGCGTTCCACTTGGACGAAGCGTGTATTCTGGCCCACGGAGCTGGCAACCGGACCACCGGATCGGGTATTCCGAGGAAAGAGGGAGCATGACACGTAAGCAGCAGGCCAAAGATACGTATTCATCGTTCGAGCCCGAGCTGTTCGAGACCTCTCGATGGATGTACGACAACCCTGAGCTCGGCTACGTCGAGTACAAGACCTCCCAGAAGTATGTCGACATCCTCTCCGCCAATGGCTTCGAAGTCGAATATCCTGCGTACGGCCTCGATACGGCGCTTGCGGCACGGGTCGGCTCCTCTGGACCCGAAGTTGTGATCTGTGCTGAGATGGACGCCCTCCCCGAAGTTGGTCATGCCTGCGGACACAACGTGATCGGAATGGCGAGTATCGGCGCTGGGCTGGCACTCGCACCCATGTGCGAAGAACTCGGCATCCGGGTCACGGTCCTTGGCACTCCGGCCGAAGAGGCATACGGAGGCAAGGTGGACCTGATCAACGCAGGGGCGTTCGAGGACGTTGCCGCATCGATGATGGTGCATCCCGCCACCAAGGACCTCGTTGATCCGGAATTCCTCGCAGTTGCCCATCTCGATGTCGAGTTCTTCGGCAAGGAGGCACATGCGTCCGGTGCGCCAGACTTCGGAATCAACGCGCTGGATGCAGCAGTCCAGGCGTATGTGAACGTGTCCACCCTCCGCCAGCAGCTGAAGGACTCTGACCGGGTGCACGGCGTCATTACACACGGAGGCGGTGCTCCAAACGTCATTCCGGGCCACACCTCCATGAGCTGGTACATCCGTGCGGCGACCGATGAACGCCTGGACGAGATTCGGCCGAAGGTCCACAAGTGCTTTGAGGCTGCGGCGCTTGCCACAGGATGCACGTTCGAGGTCAATGCGATGGGCCATCGATACAAGGACATGCAGACTGCCCCCATCATGGCGCGGCTCTACGCAGAGAACTCAGCAGCTGCGGGGCGGAAGATGAACTTCCTCGCTGATCTACCTCCTGAGACATCGGGGTCAACGGACATGGGCAACGTGTCATACGAATGCCCGTCCATCCACCCGATGCTCGACCTGCACGGATATCCAATCGTGAATCATCAGAAGGAGTTCGCCGCGCTCACCATCACCGAGGTCGGAGAACGTGCGATTCGTGATGGGGCCTTGGCCATGGCGTGGACGATCATCGATCTCGCCGAAGGGGACCACTGGGACGAGCTCTAAGCCGCCGAAGTCACACGCTGCCGGCCGACGAGCCGTCGCACGAGTTTCTCGCCTTCGACTATCCAGAAGATGATCGTCGAGGCAAGCATGACGACAAGCAGCTCAAAGGCGCTCAACGTCTCCGTGTGCAGCAATCGTTGGAGTGGTTCCCAATAGATGATCGCCACCTGGATCCCGATTGTGACGAGCACCGTCAATGTCAGTGCCAAGTTCGACCGCAGTCCCTGCGCGAACAACGACAGGCGATCCGAGCGAATCGCCATGGCGTGCCCGAGCTGTGACAGGGCGAGCGTCGTGAACAGCATCGTCTGCCACGGTCGATCCATCGCTTCCGCCCAGACCCCAAGAGCGAGACACACGAAACCCATCAACAATCCGACAATGAGTATGTGCTGCCACACTCCCCCGGCGAAGATGCTCTCGTTCGGAGGACGCGGTTTGCGCTCCATCACATCCGGCTCGGCTGGCTCAATCCCAAGCGCCAGGCCTGGGAAGCCATCAGTCACGAGATTGATCCACAGGATCTGCACCGGTAGAAGCGGGAGAGCAAGCCCAACGAAGGGACCAAGAAACATCACCCAGATCTCGCCGGCATTCGATGTGAGTGTGTACTGGACGAATCGACGGATGTTGTCATAGATTCGTCTGCCCTCACCAACAGCGGTCACAATCGAGGAGAAGTTGTCATCGGTGAGAACCATGTCCGCGGCTTCCTTCGCAACCTCGGTGCCGGCGATGCCCATCGCCACACCAATGTCAGCGGTTCTCAGTGCTGGCGCGTCGTTCACGCCGTCACCGGTCATCGCGACGATGTCGCCGTTCGCCTGCCATGCCTGGACGATGTCGAGCTTCTGCTCAGGCGAGGTTCGTGCGTACACGGCGACATGCGATACCTCGTCGGCGAGGTCTGCTGCGTCTTCAGCGGCGAGTTCCGTGCCGGTAAGCACGCGCTCGTCGCCATCCATGATCCCGAGTCGTGTGGCAATCGCCCTGCCGGTCGCGGGATGATCTCCGGTAATCATCACTGGAGTGATCCCCGCAGTGCGGCAGGCTTCGACAGCGTCTCCGGATTCAATCCGGGGAGGGTCGGCCATCGCTACAAGGCCGAACAGCACCAACTGGTCCTCGGCGTCCTCTGCCGTTTCGATGACTGCCTCGGTCTCGAAGCGTCCGGATAGGGCCAGGACTCGGTATCCCTCCGCGGCGAGACCTGCCGCCTGCTCAAGCACGTACTCTCGCAATCTCGGGGTCAACTCGACTGGGCCGTCTTGTGCCGCGACCAGATCGATCGTGTCGATGGTTGCCTCGATGGCGCCCTTGACCGCCGCGAACGAAGTGGATCCATCCGCAGAGGTGTGCAGCGTCACCATGCGCTTTCGTTCCGAGTCGAATGGGATCTCACCACGCCGCGGATAACGCTCATTCATTGCGGCCGTGTGCGCACCTGCCTTTGCCGCCAGGGCAAGAAGGGCGCCCTCGGTCGGGTCACCGATCACGGCCCAGTCCCCGTCGTCTTCTGATGGTGGCGTGAGGGCCGCGTCGTTGCACAACGCTGCTACCAGCAGCAGGTTCCCGATCGGCGAACCGGGCGTGGGGAGTGTTGGACGACCATCGACGAGCAACTCACCCACCGGCTCGAATCCGGAACCCGTGACATCGACGCTTGTCTCAAGCGACCAGACCTTCTCAACGAGCATGCGGCCCTCGGTGAGGGTCCCCGTCTTGTCGGTGCAGATGACGGTGACCGACCCGAGCGTTTCGACCGCTGGGAGTCTGCGAATGAGGGCATGATGGCCGATCATCCGCTGGGCGCCGAGTGCGAGACCGATCGTGACAACAGCCGGTAGAGCCTCAGGAATCGCTGCCACCGCAAGGCTCACGGCGGTGAGGAACATGATCTCTACATCCTCACCTCGAAGGACACCGACTGCGAACACGGCGATCGCTATCAGGATCGCCGCTGCGGCGAGCCAGCGACCGAGCACGGCGAGCCGCTTCTGGAGGGGAGTCGGTGGCGCCGCGTGTGTCTGGAGGAGGTCGGCGATCTGGCCCAGTTCCGTGCGCATGCCTGTCGCGACGACCACCGTCCTTGCCCTTCCATAGGCAACGGCGGTGCCCTTGAAGACCATGTTCGTACGATCGCCCACCTGTCGGCCAGCTTCCTCATCGAGCCGGAGTGTCGACTTCATCACGGGAACCGACTCACCGGTGAGCGATGCCTCGTCGATGCGGAGATCGGGAGCGTCGAGGACGCGTGCGTCCGCAGCCACAAGGTCGCCGGCGTCGATCAGGAGCACATCGCCAGGGACGAGGTCAGCAGCGGGCACGGTCGACTCCTCGCCGTCACGCACCACCCGCGCGTGCGGAGCGGTCATCGTCCGTAGCGCAGCCATCGCCTGTTCGGCACGGTACTCCTGAAAGAACCCGATTCCGGCGTTGAGAATGACAATGGCGCCAATGACGATCGCATCCGTCGGTTCACCGATGGCCACCATGACTCCTGCGGCGATGAGCAGCACCACGATCATCGTGTTGGCGAATTGAGCGAGGAACAACCTCCACATCGGCTGGACGGGCTCCTCGTCGAGCTCATTGAGCCCGTAGGAAGTCTGTCGCTCAGCGACCTCCTGAGATGTCAGACCTCGCTCGGCATTCGACCCAATGCGCTCGAGGACATCGGCAGCTCCATAGGCCCACCACTGTCGCTCCGCCTCTCCCACTTCCGGCTTCAGGCTCAGGTTCCCTCCGTGATCTTGGGAAGCATACGGCAACGCTTCGCGCTGCTATCGGCAACGCTTCGCGCTGCTATCGGCAACGCTTCGCGTTGCTTGGGAGCTGCTACGCAACACCATCGGCAACGCTTCGCGCTGCTATCGGCAACGCTTCGCGTTGCTTGGGAGCTGCTACGCAACACCATCGGCAACGCTTCGCGTTGCTTGGGAGCTGCTATGCAGCTCCATCGCTGCGGTCTGCGTTCACGCCGATCCGGCCGAGACCTTCGGCCATGGCAGCGATCAGGGCGTCGATCTCATCTGTACCCATTGCGGTTGATGTGGTGGCCGAGCATGTGTTGATCATGATGAACCCTGAGTCGAGGAGGTGGTCAAGGAGGGTTGTGAGACGCACCGACTCCTCTGGGGTGATGAACGATTCCCGGTAGGTCCGAGGTGACTTCGCTTTCATGTGTACTCGGAACATCGAACCGCTGCCCGTCACACACGCCTCTGCCGCTGTCGCATCGATGGCTGCCTCAATGCCGGCCTTGGCCCGAGCCGCGAGGGCGTTTACATATTCGACCGCATCTCTGTCGTACAACTCCATGGCTGTCAGACCTGCGGTCATCGTTACCGGATTGGCTGAGAATGTTCCGGAGTGGGGGAAGAGCAGCGTGTCGGCAAGCGGGTTCATCACGTCCATGACGCGCTCCGCTCCAGCGATCGCTCCCACAGGGAACCCTCCCCCGATGAGCTTTCCCATTGCGGTGAGATCCGGTTGCACGTCGTACCACTCCTGTGAGCCGCCGTACGAAGAGCGGAACGTGATCACCTCGTCGAAGAGCAGCAGGGAACCGTCGGCTTCTGTCCACTCCCGAAGCTGCGTCACGAAGTCTTTCGATGCAGGGACAAGACCCACTCGATGAGGCATCGGATCAAGGAGGACGCCAGCGATCGTGCCGCGGTGTTTATCAAGAATCGCAAGTGCACGTTCTGGGTCATTGAAGGGGATCACCACGACGTCTTCCAGCACGCCAGGGGGTGTTCCGTACGCAACTGGCACCGCCACAGGACTTGCCTCACTCCCCCAGTTGGATGGCTGAGACGTTTGGGACACCTCTGCGTAGTCGTACTGCCCGTGATACGAACCCTCGACCTTGGCGATTTTGAAGCGACCGGTGAAAGCTCGCGCTGCCTTCAGCATGCCCATGACCGCCTCGGTGCCCGAGTTGACAAAGCGCACCTTCTCAAAACCGTCGTTCCGCCCGACGATGTGTTCGGCGAACCGGATTTCGACTTCGGTCGCAAGCGTGAAGGCTGAGCCTCTCCCAAGCTGATCTGTCACAGCAGCAACAACCACCGGATGGGCGTGGCCGTGGATCAGCGATGCCATGTTGTTGGCGAAGTCGATCCGCTCAACTCCTTCGACGTCCGTGACGCGACATCCCTCCCCGTAATCGACGTACACGGGGTGCGGCCTGCGCAGCACCGTGTTGCGGCTCACCCCGCCAGGGAGCACCTTCAGTGCACGCTCGTAGAGGGCTTCACTCGCCGATTGATAGTTCGCCATTTCAGCCTCCCGACATGTCGGGGTTGATGGGAGCCAGCGGGGCGCCCGTACGTTTGGCCACATGAGCGAAGTCGATGCCTGGTGCGAGCTCGACGAGTTCGAAACCATTCTCTGTGACATCAACGACGGCAAGGTCGGTGAAGATTCGGCTCACAACGCCAACGGCTGTGAGTGGAAACGTGCACGATTCAACGAGCTTCGGCTCGCCCGTCTTCGTCGTGTGCTGTGTGATCACGAGGATCGTGTCGACGCCGGCAACGAGATCCATCGCACCGCCAACGGCGGGGATCGCGTCGGGTGCACCCGTCGACCAATTCGCAAGGTCGCCCCGGTTGGACACCTGCAATGCGCCAAGAACGCACACATCGAGATGTCCTCCGCGAATCATGGCAAAGCTGTCTGCATGATGGAAGTACGCAGCGCCGGGGAGCGCGGTCACCCGCTTCTTCCCTGCGTTGATCAGCTCAGGGTCACCCGTGCCATCGACCGGGCTCGGTCCCATACCCAGCAGCCCATTCTCCGTGTGATAGATGAACTCTCGTCCTTCCGGCACGTGGGAAGTGACCAACTCTGGAATGCCGATACCGAGGTTGACATAGGAGCCGTCAGGGATATCCACTGCGGCGCGCCTCGCCATCTCATCGCGGGACCAACCGACAGCCCGTGCCATGTCCGTCATGGGTACGACGCTCCCTGTGCCACGAGGGCCGATTCAAGCAGCGGGTTCGGGACCTCAACCACCGTATTGACGAAGATGCCCGGTGTGACAACGGACTCTGGATCAATCCTCCCCGGTTCGTCAACGACCTCGGCTTGGACGATCGTCCGCCTGCCAGCCGTTGCCATGACCGCGGAGAAGTTGCGGGCGGTCTTGTTGTAGACGAGGTTGCCATACCGATCGGCGCGTTTCGCCTTGATCAGCGCGAAGTCTGCTGTGAGACCGCGCTCAAGCACGTATTCGCGTCCTTCAAACACTCGAGTCTCCTTGCCGACACCAAGGGGCGTACCAACTGATGTCGGCGTGTAGAACGCAGGTATCCCCGCACCACCTGCCCTGATCCGCTCTGCAAGCGTGCCCTGAGGCACCAGATCCAGAACGATTCGCCCGGAACGGTACAGCTCAGGGAACACCGTGGAGTTTGCCGTCCGCGGATACGAACAGATCATCGTGGACACCCTGCCGGCCTTGATGAGTGCGGCGAGCCCAACCTCTCCGCTACCGGTGTTGTTGTTGATGACCGTGAGATCGGTTGCGCCCTGATCGATCAGAGCGTGGAGGAGCTCGATGGGGCTACCGGCTTCGCCGAATCCACCGACCATGACCGTTGCGCCATCGAACACATCCGCAACAGCCTCTCCAACCGTCGCAATCCGTTTGTCGATCATCGTGGCGCCAATCTCTTTGGGTCAGCCGGCCGAGCCGATCGAGACCGGGACCTCGGCATCAGCCTTCTCCACACGGTTGTAGTCGAACAAGCCTGCTTCATCAAAGATGACCCTGTCGGCATAGTCGTCGAACCAGATGGCGTCGGGGTTCCGACCCACGATGCAGACCTTGCCCCTATCGGGAGCGTCAGCTGCGTTTCGCAGGATCTTGAAGATCAACACGCCGTTCTCTGTTCCCGGCACGCCCGGTATGGCTTCGTTGGTGACCGCGACGACCTCTGTCTTGCCCTTGTAGTGCGTGATGGAGAGCCTGGCATGGGTCTCAACGCCTGACAGCCCCTTCTGGGACTCGTTGAGGATGTTCCACGCTGTCTCGATCGGGACGTTGAACGCCCGATAGGCCACGATGTCACGCCCACAAAAGAAGTAGTGATTGCCGACGCCCACTCGGTACAGGGCACGCTGCATGATGCGAAGCGCATCGGAATCGTCGTTGATGCCCTTGATGATGGGTGCTTGGTTCTCGACCTGGATCCAACCACGAGACACAACGCCCTCAATCGCTTCGCGCGTGTCGGGATGCCACTTGAGGCTGCCGTTGTCGTTCTCGATGTACTGCCCATCCGGACCCTTGTCGAGGAACTCGTCCGGGTGGTTGAAGTGGACCAAGATCCTGAATCCGACATGTGGATATGTCTCGTGGAATCGGTCAAGCATGTCAAGGAACGCCGCATCGAATCGCTTCGGATAGAAAGCCATCTCCTTCGTGCCGAGGCGAATCGACTCGACACCTGCCTCGGCGAGCGCTGACATCCACGCAGCTATCTTGCTGTTCGGAAGGGCCATGGCGTCGCCACCCGACAGGAGTATCTCCCTCAGCTTCTCGCGGCCGCTATCGGGGTGGACGCCGTCGTGGTCACGAACCTCTGCGTTGTGCCGACGGATGTAGTCAGTCACGTCACTGATCTGAGCAAGCCCCTTCTTTGCCACGGTTCCGTCCTGGCGCTCAACCTCCTTGCGACTGATCAGCTCTTCGCGGTAGCAGAAGCGACAGTGGGCGGAGCACGTCGAGATGACATACATCAGCCCCATCTCGTATTTGTGGAGGAGACCCTCGACGGGGCTGAAGTCCATCTGGAAGCCCGGATCCTCAGATCCTTGGAGGTTCAGCGTCTCGTCCGGACTCGCCTTGACGAGGCGTTGGAGCGGTTTCGAATCTTTCGCCAGTTCGAAGAAGTGCCTCGTGATCTTGACCGGCATGCGGTCCTCAACGTCTCGCTCAGTGCCGCGAAGCGCCAAGAGATCCGAGATTTCGCCCTCGGAGTAGAACCCGGCCATATCCTCAGGCGCCCGATTCTCGAAGAAGGGGTTCAGACCATTGATGATCTGGCGGTCGTACTTCGGATTCTCGACCGTGTCGAGGAACGCCTCCTCCCTTGCCGTTGGGACGTACTTGGGTGCCCTACTCATATCAACCTCGAGACGTATCAGACCAGTTCACAGAATGGTAACCAAGTGCGCCCATCTGCACTACGACACCGTGCATCTGTGCGATGCGATTTCTCGAGCAGGGCGTGGCGTCAGAGAATCTGGGAGAGGAACAGCTTCGTCCGGTCGTGCTGAGGGTTCGTGAAGAAGTGCTCAGGAGTTCCCTCTTCGACGATTGTCCCGTAATCGAAGAAGAACACACGATCAGCAACCTCTCGCGCGAAGCCCATCTCATGGGTGACGACCATCATCGTCATACCGGACAGAGCGAGGTCCTTCATCACGTCAAGCACTTCCTTGATCATCTCAGGGTCAAGCGCTGATGTCGGCTCATCAAAGAGCATGATCCTCGGTTTCATGGCCAACGAACGTGCGATCGCAACACGCTGCTGTTGACCACCAGAGAGCTGTCCGGGGTACTTGCTCGCCTGCTCCGGAATGCCCATCTGCTCGAGGAGTCCCATACCGAACTCCTCAGCCTCTGCCTTCGGCTCTTTGCGCACCCACTGGGGGGCGAGCGTGATGTTGTCGAGCACCGTGAGATGGGGGAACAGATTGAACTGCTGGAACACCATTCCCACCTCAGAACGGATCTTCTCGATGTTCTTGATGTCGTTCGTCAACTCAATACCGTCGACGATGATCGTTCCCTCTTGATGGGCCTCAAGGCGGTTGATGCAACGGATGTACGTCGACTTGCCGGAACCCGATGGACCGATGACCACGACGACCTCCCGCTCGCGAACGGACGCGTCAACACCCTTGAGCGCCTGGAAGTCACCGAACCACTTTTTGACGCCTTCAGTGACGACGATTGGATCGCCGAGCGTCCTCGTCGCTGTCTGTCCGTTTTCTGACATATTGGCTCCTTGTGAAATCCTCTGCCTAGCGCTCGCCGACGCCGAGCTTCTTCTCCAGCCGCTGGCTCACACGAGAGAAGGTGAACGTGAACATCCAGTACACCACCGCAGCGAAGACGAGCGTCCATTTGATCGATCCGAGAAAGCTGAATGGCTGTGATTGGGCAGGAATGACCTGACGTGCCATGTGGAGGAAGTCGAACAACCCAACGATCGTTACGAGCGATGTGTCCTTGAACAAGGCAATGACCTGACCAACGAGCGCTGGAATGACGGCTCTCAGGGCCTGTGGCAGCGTAATGAACACCGTCTCTTGGAGCGTTGACATGCCAAGGGCCTTCGCGGCCTCCCGCTGGCCAGCGCGAATCGACTGCAAGCCGCCTCGAACATTCTCTGCGAGGTACGCAGCAGAGAAGAAGGTCATCGCACCAATGGCCCGCATGACTCCACCGATCTCGATTCCGTTCGGAAGCGCCACCGGCAGCATCAGGAACGCGACCAAGAGCCACGTGATGAGCGGTACACCACGGACAAGCTCGATGTAGACCGTCGACATCAGACGGAAGATCGGCATCGTCGAGGTGCGCCCAAGCGCAAGGATCACACCGAGCGGGAACGACAGGACGATCGAGGTGAACGCCAACACAATCGTTAGGGACAGACCGCCGAGGAAGAACGAACCCGGAACCTCAATCAGCGATTCTGAAGCGATCACAAACGCAGCAACGGTTGTGACGGCAACGGTTCCAACCCACACCGACAGATATCGGCGATTCGCGTCACCCTCGCCACCGAACGTCGGAGCGGCAAGCGTGAACACGGCAAGCTCAAGGAGCAGGAATCGGATGACGAACGGCATCGGAAATGCGAATGACACGAAGCTGACCACAAGCAGCAGCGCGCCGAGCACCCTGCCCAATTCGCCTGCATTCGCCTTGGCAGCGAACGTCAGGACAAGCCACCCGACAACTCCGAATCCGATGAGAGCAGGGACGTAGAGGGTCCCTGCCTCCGACCAGTCGAGTCCGGGATTACGCAGGACGATCAGGAGCAACACAGGGAAGCTCAGCGCCCACAAGATGGTCAACGTTCCTCGAATCGCCTCATTCTTCGAGCTGTTTCCGATCAGGCGGAACAGGGCGTAAACAATCGCGGTGATCGCCAAGATGATCGTCCATGGGATCGTCGTGGTCGTCGCAATGCCCTGTTGAGTGATCGTCTGCGTGCCATCGGCAAGTCTGTCCGGGTACGGCAGTTCGACGATCCACATCGCGATGACGGTGAGCGCCATGCCAAGCCCAACCATGCCCATGACGGGGACGATCGGCTCTTTCGCTCGATCGCCCGTGAGCGACCTCATTGCCCATCCACCGGCAATCAGGACTGCCCCACCAATGATCCAGATGAGGCTTCCCTGAGTGGAGAACGGTGCGAGGATACCGCCCACGAGGGCAGCGCCACCAGCACCCATAACGCCTTTGCTGACAACGCGGGGCTCCATCTTTCCGCCGATCGACCACACGGCGAAGGATGCGGCCAGCATCGCGAATATGAATCCCACGCTGAGCCACACCCGCCACAGGTCATCGCTCGGGTATGCCTGAACCATGAGCAGCTTCATGTTGAATGTCACAGCGTCCCATCGACCGCTTGGGTCGAACACGAACGCGAGCAGCGCACGATACGAAGCGACGACGACGGCAAGGGAGATGACCGTCATGACCGCACTGGCGGGCGTGGAGAAGAGGTTCTCTCGTAGCCAGATGCGGGCGCCTTGCGGCGGTGGTTCAGGAGCCAACTCGAGTTCTGGGGAAACCATCATGTCTGCCATATCAACGGTCCACCAGTTGCAGCTTGCGGTTGTAGTAGTTCACAATCGACGAGATCGAGAGGCTCATGGTGACGAAGAACGCCATCCACACGATCACGACAGGGAGGGACTGGCCAGTCTGGTTCAGCACCGTGAAACCAACCGCAACGATGTCCGCAAACGCAACGGCAAGTCCAAGCGACGTGTTCTTTGCCAGGTTGAGATATTGGTTTCCCAGAGGCGGGAGGATGATCCTGAAGGCCTGAGGAAGGTTGATGAAGCGCAGATACTGTCCCCGACGGAGTCCAAGCGCTTGCGACGCCTCGGTTTGACCCTTCTCCACGGCGAGAACCCCGCCACGTACGATCTCGGCGATGAACGCCGCGGTGTAGAGCGTAACCCCGGTCCAGATGGCGAAGAATGGCACGGTGACCAGCATGCCTGTCGGTGCATACTGGGGAATCCCAGCACCAAGGAGCTCCACAGCTGGCTTGGAGAAGACCAATGGTCCGCCGGTACGGGTCGCATCCTTGACAGCGATCGCGTCGATGTTCTCGCCACCGAAAGCGGCGGACAACCAGCCGAACAAGTTGCCAAGGGCTGTACGCACGAGTTCAGCAACAGTTTGCGTGTCGCCAGCAACGGTCTTGAGGGCGAACTCGCCGATAACGAAGGCAGCGACGGCAATGACCAGGCCTGAGAGTCCTGCGAAGATGACGCGGAACCAATCGTCATCCGTCATCTTGCCGAACCCCGCCGGAGTTCTACGCAGCTCGAAGAAGTTGCGTATCCACCATATCGAGGTGCCTATTGCAGCCACTGCCAGGATGATCGGGAAGACGATCGCGGGAAGCCCGTCGACGAACGATTCAATACCTCCGAACACGGACTCAAAGAATCCGAGAACTGGCCAGGCGAACCAACCGAGAACACCGAAGGCAATGACGATCAGCAGCCAGTAACGGGCACCATGCCCGAGGTTTCCGGTCTCTTCCTGATACGCCTTCCGCCGCCTCGCCACGTAGCGACCAACAAAGAAGCCGATGACGACGAACACCATCCATGGCAGCCATCCCGAGCCGGGGAAGACCCAGGCGAATGCGAAGCCCTTGTTCGATACCTTGAAGAAGTACTCGCCGACGTCGTCGGCGGTCAGCGCAGGCAGGGTGACTGCCAGTGCCGACCAGAAGAAGATCTGAACAAGCAGCGGAATATTGCGGATCGTCTCGATGTAGACAGATGCGATCCGATTGACGATGTAGTTCTTCGAGAGGCGGCTGACGCCGACGAGCGTTCCAAGGATCGTGGCAACGAATATCCCCGAAACAGCGACGCGCAGGGTATTGATGATGCCCACAAGCAATGCGCGGGCACCGCTGTCGGGGTTGATATCAATGCCCTCTCTGAGTTGCACGCCAGTGGGACTCGACAGCCACGCCCACCCGAAGGAGATATCCGAATTCTCAAAGTTGGCGAGTGCTCGTGTTGCGAGAAGCACAAGGAGAGATGTTCCCAGGACGAGAACGAACAACTGGGCAGCCCACTTCAGAACCGTGGCATTGCGCCATAGCGGTGTCTTCGCTTGCTGCTGGACCTCAACGGTCACGTGTTGCCTTCCAGGTCTCCGTGGCGGCACCATAGACACGGCGACAGGCGTTATGGGGGGATTGAGGCGTTTTTTGTGGGGAGGGGAGCATAGCGGGAGTGAGGGTTTGGGGAGTTTGGCTGCCAAGCTCCCCAAACCAAACGTAGAGAAGGCGCCCCGGAGGGCGCCTTCTCTACGTTAGTTGTTGGTTGCTCTAGCGAGCTGGCGGTGCGTAGATCAGACCACCGTTGAACCACTGCATGTTGAAGCTGCCTTCGCGCTTCAGATCCAGAGGCCCTTCCAGGTTCCGATCGTAGATCTCACCGTAGTTACCCACCTGCTTGATGACGTTCAAGAACGCATCTGCGCTGAGACCCATTGAGGTCTGCAGTTCACCCTCGCCGCCGAAGAGGCGTGAGAGCTCAGGTGTGTTCTCCATCGTGTCGCCAACGTTCGCAGAGGTCACACCCTGCTCGTCAGCGATGAAGGTCGCGAACACGGCCCACTGGACGATATCCATCCACTGGTCATCGTTCTGACGAACAACAGGACCGAGCGGCTCCTTGGAGATCGGGCTGGATGGGAAGATGACCCACTCAGATGCACCATCGGTACCAGCGGCTGCTTCAGCAGCACGGTTACCGAACAGTCCGGAACCGTCCGTTGTGACGAGGTCACACGTACCGGCCTTGAACTTCTCCATCGCCTCTGGGAACGTCTCAACAGTTTCGAGCGTGATCGTCACACCGTTCACCGCTGCGCCTTCAGTGATGTTCTTTTCTGTCGTCGTACCAGCGTTGGTACATACCGTTGCACCGTCAATGGCTTCGAAGCCACTGTCTGCGGTGAGACCAGGCAGCGTTGCTGGGTTACCCATCAACTGCTGACCGTCGTAGAACGTCGTTGCGACGAACTGCATACCGATGTCGGTGTCACGGCTCTGGGTCCATGTCGTGTTCCGGATGAGCACGTCGATCTCGTTGTTCTTGAGAGCCTCGAACCGCTCCGCTGCTGTCAGCGCACGGAACTCGATTGCCTCAGAATCACCGAGAACGGCTGCTGCTACTGCACGGCAGTAGTCGGCGTCGAACCCTGTGGTGCTTCCGTCGGCCAGGGTCTCAGAGAACCCGACAGCGGTGCCAGAAACACCACATATGAGTTGACCACGAGCCTGAACGGCTTCAAGCGTGCTTCCACCAGTTTCTTGACCAGTATCGCCACCGTCGGTTTCACCCGCGGTAGTAGTTGTGTCGCCGCCGTCGCTCCCGCCGCAAGCTGCGGCTACGAGTGCAAGAACGGCAAAGAGCACAGCAAGTCTTTTAAGCATGCTGAAAATTCTCCTCTGATTGCTTGTTCGGATAAAACGGTGAGCCATCTCACCGCCATCGATCCGGGGGATCGAATGAGTGCAACCTAGCCACATGTCGGTACTCGTAGCAACCGTTTCGACAGAATCCTCGCGTCCACCCCACCCATGTACACTCCGACCCGAGGCAGCGATTCGGAGGAGCGTCATGCCCGCAACGGTGATTCTGGGAGCCCAGTGGGGTGATGAGGGCAAGGGAAAGATCACTGATCTTCTGTCCGAGAAGGCCGACATCGTGGTTCGATATCAGGGGGGCAACAATGCCGGGCACACCATCGTCACCAGCACACAGAAGTTTGCACTCAGCCTGATTCCGTCCGGTGTGTTGTATCCAACTGTCACCCCGGTTATCGGAAATGGAGTCGTCGTCGATCCGAAGTGGTTCTTTGAGGAGATGGAGACACTCAAGAGGAAGGGCATTGATCCTTCCCGCGTGAAGATCTCAAACAACGCCCACCTCATCATGCCGTACCACCGAAAGCTCGATGCTGTGATCGAGCGCTACCTCGGCAACTCGATGATTGGGACAACCAAACGCGGAATCGGACCCGCCTACACCGACAAGTACTCGCGCTCAGGTATCCGCATCCAGGACCTGTTCGACGAGAAGATCTTCAGAGAGAAGCTCGCAGCGGTGGTCAAGACCAAGAACCTCCAGCTCGTCAAGGTGTACAACCAACTCCCCCTCGACTTCGAGGAGATCGCGAGTGAGTATCTCGAGTACGCCGACCGGCTGGAACCATACGTCGCCGACGCCTCGCTGCTCGTATGGGAGGGACTCAAGGAGGGCAAGAATGTCCTGTTCGAAGGAGGGCAGGGAACACTCCTCGATATCGACCACGGGACATACCCGTTCGTGACCTCGTCGAACCCAACGGCCGGTGGTGCGCCCGTTGGCATCGGAATCGGCCCGAAGATGATCGACGACGTCATTGGCGTCGCAAAGGCGTACATCTCGCGGGTCGGCACGGGGCCGTTCCCGACCGAAGAACTCGACGAAATCGGTGACCGCATGATCGATATCGGCGGCGAATACGGCGTCGTCACCGGCCGACGGAGGCGCTGCGGATGGCTTGATGCCGTTGCCCTCAAATACGCAGCGCGCGTGAATGGGCTCACAGAGATCGCGCTCACGAAGCTCGACGTTCTCTCCCACTTCGAAACGATCAAGATCGCGACCGCGTATGAGGCCGAGGGAGAAACGTTCACCGAAATTCCAATGCAGCAGCGAGTCCTCTACAACTGCACACCCGTGTACGAGGAGCACAAGGGCTGGGGCGACGACATCACGCACGTGACGAAGTACGAGGACCTTCCGCAGCTCGCGAGGGACTACGTCGAACGGATCGAAGAACTTGCGGGCGTCCCGATCAGGACCGTCTCTGTCGGTCCCGGCCGCAAGGCCACGCTCACGAAGGGCTGATCGCGGTGCGTGTCCTACTCCTTGGCGGCGGTGGCAGAGAACACGCCATCGGATGGAAGCTCGCGCAGAGTCCAATGCTCGACCGGCTCATCTCCTGTCCCGGCAACCCAGGGCTTGACTCGCTCGGCGATGTGGCGCCTGACGTCGATCCGAACGATCCGGCCGCTGTCGTGGAACTGTCCCGATCGCGCGATGTCGACCTCGTGGTCATCGGGCCGGAGGCACCGCTTGCTGCGGGTGTGGCCGATGCACTCGTCGAAGCAGCAATACCCGTCTTTGGACCCGTCGAAGCGGCGGCACGACTCGAATCGTCGAAGTCGTTCGCAAAAGAGGTCATGGCGGCAGCCTCTGTGCCAACGGCCGCGTCCGCAACATTCACGGATCGTGAGACCGCCGTATTCCATCTCGAGGAATCCGCACCTCCATACGTTGTGAAGGCAGACGGACTCGCAGCAGGAAAGGGCGTCCTCGTCACCGAATCCCTCGACGAGGCAATCACGTGGGTCGATGACTGTCTCGGCGGAAGGTTCGGAGACGCCGGAACATCGGTCGTCATCGAGGAGCACCTCACCGGCGCCGAGATATCCATCTTCTACATCTGTTCAGGTGGCAAGGCGATTCCACTCCAGCCAGCCAGGGACTACAAGCGCCTCCTCGACGGAGACACCGGGCCCAACACCGGAGGAATGGGATGCTTCTCCCCTGTGCCGGACGTCGAGGACAGCCTCGTCGATTGGACCACCGTGCATGTGGCGCTCCCAACGCTGGCAGAGCTCGCATCACGCGGAATCGAATTTACCGGATTCCTCTATGTCGGGCTGATGCTCACGCCCGACGGGCCGAAGGTCCTCGAGTTCAACTGCCGTCTCGGCGACCCAGAGACGGAGGTACTGATGCCCCGCATCACATCCGACCTGCTCGTTGTGTTGAAGGCCGCCGCGAATGAAGGGCTCACCGATCATCGTGTGACGTGGTCAGAGAGAGCAGCCGTTGACGTTGTACTGGCTGCCCCCGGGTACCCGGAGTCGCCGGTACATGGGCTCTCGATCTCGGGTCTTGAGCCGCTCGAAGATGTACTCGTTTTCCACGCGGGCACACGCGTGGTCAACAAAGACCTCGAGAGCTCGGGAGGGCGCGTGCTCAACGTCGTCGGCCTCGGCAACAATGTCTCCGAAGCACGAGAGAACGCCTACGTCGGCGTTCGCCAGATTGACTTCAAGGGAAAACAGTTCCGCACCGACATCGCTGCGGATCAAGAAGGGACTGCAGAATGAAGGTCGCGATCCTGATGGGGTCTGAGAAGGACATGCCGAAGATGGAGCCATGCGCAACGGTGCTCGATGGCTTCGGCATCGAGAACGAGGTCCATGTCATGTCGGCGCACCGCACACCGCAGATGGTTGCGGCGTTCACCAGCTCAGCAAGGGAGGATGGATTCGGCGTCATCGTGTGCGGTGCAGGAAAGGCAGCGCACCTTGCCGGTGCCGTTGCGGCCCACACAACCCTCCCTGTGATCGGTATCCCGATCGCGGCCGGAGGACTCGGTGGAGTTGACGCGATGTGGTCGACCGTACAGATGCCAACAGGTATTCCTGTTGCGACTGTTGCCATCGACAGTTCGGCCAACGCCGGCTACCTCGCAGCATCGATCCTGTCAGTGAACGATCCCGATCTTGCTGAGAAACTCGCTGCGTACCGGGAGGGCCTGAAGGGATGATCGAGCGCTACTCGACACCAGAGATGTCGGCTGTCTGGTCTGAGCCGCGCAAGCTCGCCGTTTGGCGAGAGGTCGAGATCCTCGTGGTCGAGGCTTGGGCTGAGCTCGGCGTCGCACCGCAAGTCGCCGCGGTTGCTGCCCGCAAGTCGCCTGAGGTTGACCCTGTGGCGTGGAAGGAACGCGAAGCCATCACCAACCACGACGTCGCTGCGTTCGTGGATCTCCTCGCTGAATCCGTTGGAGAGGGTGGCGAGTGGATCCACTACGGACTCACATCGTCTGACGTCCTCGACACCGCCTCAGGCGTCCTGCTGAAGGAGTCAGGCGAGCTGCTGCTTGATGCGGTTGCCGACCTCTATGACACGGTCAAGGAGAAAGCACTCGAATATCGCGACGTTCCCATGATCGGACGCACGCACGGTATCTGGGCCGAGCCGACATCGTTCGGCCTCAAGCTCGCCAACTGGGCATTCGAGGTCGAGCGTGATCATGAGCGCCTTGTCGATGCCGTGAACGGCGTGTCCTTCGGCAAGATCTCGGGTGCGGTCGGTACCTATGCACACACACCTCCAGAAGTTGAGACCTACGTGTGCGGTGCACTCGGCCTGAACGCCGAGCCAGCATCAACCCAGGTGATTCCGCGCGACAGGCACGCCCATTTCCTTTCGGCGATTGCTCTCATCGGGGCAACTATCGAGCGGTTCGCCACCGAGATCAGGCATCTGCAGCGTTCAGAAGTGGGCGAAGCCCGCGAGTCATTTGGCAAGGGTCAGAAGGGTTCGTCCGCTATGCCGCACAAGAGGAACCCGATCGCATCCGAGAATCTCACGGGTGTTGCGCGGTTGCTGCGTGGGTACGCGTCGGCAGGGTTGGAGAACGTGGCACTCTGGCACGAGCGAGACATCTCGCACTCGGCAGTCGAGCGCGTCGCCCTACCGGACGCAACGATCCTCCTCCACTACGCGCTCCGCAGGATGCAGCGCTTGATCGAGAACCTCGTCGTCGACACCGATCGAATGGCCGCGAACCTCGAGTCGACGCGGGGCTTGGTGTACTCCCAAGCGGTCCTCCTCGAACTCGTCGACAGCGGACTCACCCGCGACGAGGCGTACCGCATTGTCCAGCGCAACGCGATGAAGACGTGGGACGGCAAAGGCACGCTACTGAGCCATCTGATAGACGACCCAGATGTCACCGTGGATGACGAGGTACTGGCAGCCTGCTTCACCCCGAAGCGAGCGCTCCGAAACGCCGACGTCGTCTTCACCCGCCTCTCAACCACCCCCCTCTAACCACCGGTCACACGAACCCAGGGTTGCCAGTGCCGCATGCGGGCACCCCAGCCCACAGAAGCACCGGTCACGCGAACCCAGGGTTGCCAGTGCCGCATGCGGGCACGCCAGCCCAGAGAAGCAGAAGCGTCACGGCTGGTTCTGCATGTTGTGGGCGAGGGCACGGATCTTTTCATCGAGGAACTCGCGGATGGGTCCGGAGACATCGTTCTCGTCGAGCGACTTTCCGAAACAGTTGAGCCACGAGTCGACCTCGTCTGGACCGATTGCGAACGGGGCGTGTCGCATTCGCATGCGCGGATGGCCTCGATCGGGTGTGTAGAGCTCCGGGCCGCCCGTCCACTCGACGAGGTACATCGAAAGTCTCTCGCGGGACACAGAATCGTCCCTCGGAAGCATCGCTCGAACAGTCGGCGCCTCGGTCTCAACGATGTCGTAGAAGCGATCAACGATCGACCGGATCTTCGTCTCGCCGCCGAGTGCCTCGAACGGCGTATCGAACGGTCCCCAAAGCTTCGATGTGTCCTCCATGGTAGGGCAGGGTACCCAAACCAGACTGCCGACGGCCGCTACAATCCCGTTCGTGGCGGGCATCGAACACCTCGGATCAGGCAAGGTTCGTGAGATCTATCGGGTTGATGACGACCGGCGGCTCATCGTTGCCTCAGACCGCATCTCCGCATTCGATGTAGTCCTCGGCGAGGACATCCCCCACAAAGGTCAAGTGCTCACCGGTGTGTCCATCCACTGGTTCGACATCCTCGACACACCGCACCACCTCATCTCCGCTGACACATCAACGATGGAGTTCCTCACGCCTGAGCAGCAGGCCGACTACGCGGGTCGCTCAATGCTGGTCCACGCCGCGGAGGTGGTGCCCATGGAGTGTGTCGTGCGCGGCTATCTCTACGGCTCCTCATGGAAAGAGTATGAAGCGGGCGGTGGTCCCACGACAGAACACCTCCCCGGTGGGCTCCAGATGGCATCGCAGCTGCCCGAACCGATCTTCACGCCTGCCACCAAAGCTGAGAGCGGCCACGACGAGAACCTCACCGAAGCCGAGTCCCGAGCCTTCGTCGGCAGCGACCTGTACGAGGAACTCAAAGCGCGCAGCATGGACATCTATCTGCGGGGTGCGGAGTATGCCGCAAAGCGAGGCATCATCCTCGCCGACACCAAGTTCGAGTTCGGAATGGTTGACGACAAGATCATCCTCATCGATGAGGTCCTCACACCAGACTCGTCGCGCTACTGGCCAGCAGACGCATGGGCACCAGGCACCGTGATGCCTTCCTTCGACAAGCAGCCAGTTCGAGACTGGCTCGAGGAGCAGGACGGGTGGGACAAGACACCCCCGGCTCCGGCAATGCCGAACAACGTGACACAGGAGACTTCCGACCGCTACATCGAGGCCTACGAGCTTCTCACCGGGACCACATTCGACGGCTATCTCGACCGCATGGGAGCACAATGACCTACTCGTACGTCGTATCGATCTCCCGCAAACAGGGTCTCTCTGACCCTGAAGGGACCACGACCAAGAAGGCCCTCAACGATCTCGGATTCCATGGCGTTACTCACGTGTCGTATGGCCGCACGATCTCAGTCGAAGTGGAGGCCGAAAGCTCCGAGGCCGCTCGGTCTCAGATCGAGGCCATGTGCACCAAGCTCCTCGCCAATCCCGTGATGGAGCGCTACACGATCGAAGCAGCATCGTGACCATCGCAGTCATCGTGTATCCGGGCACGAACTGCGAACACGACATAGCACACGCTCTCAACCGAGCCGGTACCGATACCGAGATGGTGTGGCACCGCGACACAGACCTCTCAGGTGCCGACGGCGTCGTGCTCCCTGGCGGCTTCGCACACGGCGATTATCTCCGCACAGGAGCGATTGCGCGCTTTTCGCCCATCATGGACGAGGTTGTCCGGCTTGCGGACGCCGGCATTCCGATACTCGGCATATGCAACGGGTTCCAGATCCTCACTGAGGCTGGATTGCTTCCCGGAGGACTGGTGGCCAACCGTGATCTCAAGTTCATCTGTGCACCAACGCATCTGCGAGTTGCGTCAACGGACAGCGTGCTCACGAGGGCAGCCGAAGTCGGCCAGATCCTCGAGCTGCCCCTCAACTCATATGAGGGCAACTATCTCGTTGACGATGTCGACAGCATCGAGGTCGAAGGTGACGTGATCCTTCGGTACACGAATGCCGACGGTCTCATAAACGAATCGACCAATCCAAACGGCTCGATGAACAACATCGCCGGAATCACAAACAGTGCACGCAATGTTGCCGGTCTCATGCCGCACCCGGAGCGAGCGTCCGAAGACATCCTCGGATCAGCCGATGGCATGGTCCTGATCGAAGGGTTCATCGCCTCAACCGAACTCGTCGACGCATGACCACTCTGGAAACTCCCGACCACATCGAGCTTGGGATGACCGATGACGAATACCGGAGCGTCATCGCGATCCTCGGCAGGGAGCCACTCGCGGCGGAGCTCGCCATGTACTCCGTGATGTGGTCAGAGCACTGCTCATACAAGTCATCACGCTCGCACCTCGGTCGGTTCACCAGCAATCAGCCATGGGTTATTGTCGGTCCAGGTGAGAACGCAGGCGTCGTTGACATCGGCGACGGCTGGCTCGTAGCGCTGCGCATCGAGAGCCACAACCATCCGTCCTACGTTGAGCCATACCAGGGTGCTGCAACGGGTGTCGGCGGAATACTGCGCGACGTCTTCACGATGGGCGCACGACCAATTGCTGTGTGGGATCCGTTGCGGTTTGGCCCGCTGGACGAAGCGCACAACCGCTACCTCTTCGAAGGTGTCGTGTCGGGTATCGCCGGCTATGGCAACGCAGTAGGCGTTCCCACGCTGGGAGGCGAGGTCGAGTTCGCTGACCGGTTCTCGAAAAATCCACTGGTCAACGTCATGGCGCTCGGACTCCTCAAGGAGGATCAGCTCGTTCTCTCCGGCGCTTCCGGCGTTGGCAATCTTGCCGTCCTGCTCGGCAACGCCACCGGAAGAGACGGCATCGGTGGCGCGTCGATCCTC
>Ga0255048_10000570_pt1 | contig 28053 bp, 13 predicted proteins | sample JV7_2_2_MG_FD_183619 | JGI IMG/M metagenome (GOLD analysis project Ga0255048, IMG submission 183619) | Seawater microbial communities from Jervis Inlet, British Columbia, Canada - JV7_2_2 | ecosystem: Environmental > Aquatic > Marine > Inlet | place: Canada: British Columbia | collected 2016-10-06
GGTTATAATGAAGATCATGATATTATTATTATAAGTAAAACAGGGGAAATTGGTGAAATATATGAGATACAAAATCTTAAAATAGCTTTACCTAAAGAAAAAAGAGTTCATAAATTTAAAAAAAACACATGGACTAAAACCGAATACCCTAAACCTCTTACAAGAATAAAAACAGTTTTTCATTGGAGAGAATATCCAGAAGATTTTAAAGAAAAATGGTTTGGATACATTGATGAAGAGTTTAAAAAACGTGAAGAAGGTTTTTGGTTTTATAATAAAGGAATTCCTACTTATCTTACTGGTACTCATTATATGTATTTACAATGGAGTAAAATAGATGTTGGACCACCAGATTTTAGAGAAGCTAATAGATTATTCTTTATATTCTGGGAAGCTTGTAAAGCAGATGATAGATGTTATGGAATTTGTTACCTTAAAAATCGTAGATCAGGATTTTCTTTTATGGCTTCAGGAGAGGTAATAAATCTAGCAAGTATCTCAAGTGATTCTAGGTATGGAATATTATCTAAAACTGGACAAGATGCTAAAAAGATGTTTACTGACAAGGTCGTGCCTATATCAGTAAATTATCCGTTCTTTTTTAAACCGATTCAAGATGGTATGGATCGACCTAAAACAGAATTAGCATATAGAGTACCAGCTTCTAAATTTACTAGAAGAAAGATAGAAACAGGTAGTGAAGCAATAGATTTACAAGGATTAGATACGACAATTGATTGGAAAAATACTGGTGATAATAGTTATGATGGTGAAAAATTAAAATTATTAGTACATGATGAATCAGGAAAATGGGAGAGACCAAATAATATATTAAATAACTGGAGAGTTACAAAAACTACATTAAGGTTAGGTAGTAGAATTATTGGCAAGTGTATGATGGGAAGTACTTCAAATGCTTTAGACAAAGGAGGTAGAAACTTTAAAAAATTATATGATGGATCAGATGTTACAAAAAGAAATGCCAATGGACAGACTCGCTCAGGACTATATAGTTTGTTCATACCTATGGAATGGAACTACGAGGGATACATTGATGCTTATGGCATACCTGTATTCGAAACCCCAAAAGAGGAGGTTACAGGTCCACATGGAGCCAGAATCAAACTCGGAGTGGTTGAGTACTGGGATAATGAAGTTGAAGGATTAAAAAATGACCAAGACGGTTTAAATGAATTTTATAGACAATTTCCTAGAACCACTAAACATGCTTTTCGAGATGAGTCTAAAGAATCTTTATTTAATTTAACTAAAATCTATCAACAAATAGATTATAATGAAGATATTAAAAATTCTATTAAAATAACTAGAGGTAGTTTTCAATGGGAAAATGGAGAAAAAGATACTAATGTAATATTTATTCCTAACAATCAGGGAAGGTTTTTAATTAGTTGGGTTCCGCCTTTACATTTGCAAAATAAAAGACAAATAAAAAATGGTATAAATTATCCTGGTAATGAACACTGTGGTGCTTTGGGATGTGACCCTTATGATATATCAGGAACAGTAGATGGTAGAGGATCTAAAGGTGCTTTACATGGTTTAACTAAATTTAGTATGGAGCAAGTTCCTCCTAATCATTTCTTTTTAGAATATATAGCTAGACCACAAACAGCGGAAATATTTTTTGAAGACGTATTAATGGCCTGTGTATTTTATGGAATGCCAATACTTGCAGAAAACAATAAACCAAGACTTTTATATTATTTTAAAAGAAGAGGTTATAGAGGGTTTGCCATGAACAGACCCGATAAAAAAATTAATAAACTATCAGTTACAGAAAGAGAAATAGGTGGAATACCTAATTCAAGTGAAGATATTAAACAAGCACACGCCGCAGCAATTGAAACTTATATAGAACATTTTGTTGGGTTAAAAGAAAGAGGATATGGTGATATGTATTTTCAAAAAACTTTAGAAGATTGGGCTAGATTTAATATAAACAATAGAACAACACATGATGCTTCTATTAGTTCAGGCCTAGCGCTTATGGCTTGTAATAAACATAGGTATTATCCAGTAAATAAGATTAAAAAAGAATCTGTAGAATTAGGTATAAAAAGATACGATAATAGAGGAAATTCATCAAAAATTATAAGTTAAATGAATATATATACTAACACCAATAGCCCATTTCCTAGTCAAGTAGTGAGTGATGCTGAAAAAGCTACGTGGGAATATGGCGAACAAGTTGCACAAGCAATAGAACAAGAGTGGTTTCGTCAAGGAAGAACTAATGGTAATAGATATTTAACTAATTGGAATAACTTTCACCAATTAAGATTATATGCTCGTGGAGAGCAATCTATACAAAAATATAAAGATGAATTAGCTATTAATGGTGATTTATCTTACCTTAATTTAGACTGGAAACCAGTTCCTATATTATCTAAATTTGTAGACATAGTAACTAATGGCATATCTCAAAAGACTTATGATATAAAAGCTTATGCTCAAGATCCTGAATCTATAAAGAAAAGAACCGCGTACGCTTCAAAAATTTATGAAGATATGCTCTCACAAGAATATTTAGAGGAATTAAAAAATACTTTAGGATTAAATTTATATCAAACTCCTAATATTGATATTGTTCCAGAATCTAAAGATGAGTTAGAATTACATATGCAGTTAAAATATAAGCAATCTATAGAAATAGCTGAAGAAGAAGCTATATCTAGTATTTTAGCTCAAAATAAATATGATCTTATTAGAAGAAGATTAAACATGGATTTAACAGTATGTGGAATTGCTGCTGCTAAAACTAATTTTAATACAGCAGAAGGGGTAACTGTAGATTACGTAGATCCAGCTTATATGGTATATTCTTATACTGAAGATCCAAATTTTGAAGATATATATTATGTAGGAGAATTAAAAGCTATAACTATACCAGAACTTAAAAAAGAATTTCCTAATATATCTAAAGAAGAGTTAGAAAGAATTCAAGCAATGCCTGGAAATAGATCTTATATTACAGGATGGGGGGATTATGATGAAAACACTGTACAAGTTTTATATTTTGATTATAAAACATACCATAATCAGGTGTTTAAAATAAAACATACTGATCAAGGATTAGAAAAAGCTTTAGAAAAACCTGACACGTTTAATCCACCAGATAGTGATAACTTTGAAAGAGTTTCAAGATCTATAGAAGTATTATATAGTGGAGCAAAAGTTTTAGGAACTAATACCATGTTAAAATGGAATTTAGCTGAAAACATGTCAAGACCTATGGCAGACACTACTAAAGTAAAAATGAATTATGCTATTTGTTCTCCTAGAATATACAAAGGTAGAATTGAATCTATAGTAAGTAAGTGTATAGGGTTTGCTGATATGATACAGTTGACTCATTTAAAATTACAACAAGTGATTTCAAGATTAGTTCCAGACGGTATTTATTTAGATATGGATGGTTTAGCAGAGGTTGATTTAGGTAATGGAACAAATTATAATCCAGCGGAGGCATTGAATATGTATTTCCAAACTGGTTCTATAGTTGGTAGATCTCTTACTCAAGAAGGAGATATGAATCCAGGTAAAGTACCTATTCAAGAACTTAATTCATCTGCGGGTGGAGCTAAAATACAAAGTTTAATTCAAACTTATCAGTATTATTTACAAATGATAAGAGACGTAACCGGATTAAATGAAGCTAGAGATGGAAGTACACCAGATAGAAATACACTAGTAGGATTGCAAAAGATTGCAGCTAACGCATCTAATGTAGCTACTAGACATATTGTACAGTCTAGTTTATATTTAACATTAAAATTAGCAGAAAATATAGGATTAAAAATAGCGGATGCCTTAGAGTTTCCATTAACAAAAGCGGCATTACAAAATTCTATATCTACTTTTAATATTAAAACATTAGAAGAAATTGTAAATCTTAATTTACATGACTTCGGTATATTCTTAGAATTAGAACCTGATGAAGAAGAAGAAGCTCAATTAGAACAAAATATTCAAGTAGCTTTACAAGCTCAAGGAATAGATTTAGAAGATGCTATAGATTTAAGACAAATTAAAAATCTTAAATTAGCTAATCAAATGCTTAAGATTAAACGTAAAGCTAAAAACGCTGAAGACCAAGCTAATCAACAAGCTAATATTCAAGCCCAAGCAGCAGCTCAAGCTGATACAGCAGAGAAAACTGCTCTAGCTGAAGTACAAAAACAACAAGCTATTAGTGGAGCTAATGTAGAATATGAAAAAGCTAAGAGTGAATTTGAAAAAGATCGTATGCAATTACAAGCCCAATTAGATCAACAAAAATTAGTAGCAGAACATCAAAATGCTATGGAACTAAAAGGTCTTGAAAGACAAGAAGAAAAAGAAAGAGAACAACTCATAGAAAATCGTAAAGATAAAAGAATAAAAATGGAAGGTACTCAACAAAGTAAAATGATATCTCAAAGACAAAATGATAGTGATCCTATTAATTTTGAATTAGAAGGAGCTATATCACCTACTGGTCCAGTACCACCTGTTATTTAAACATTAATTATTTAATTATATTATATTATGTCAAAAACAGAAGAAACTTCCCAAGCGGAAGTAAAACAAGAAGGTGACTTTAAAATAAAGTCAAAAAAGAAAACTCCTAAAAATTTAGGAAAAACCGAAAACAATATTACTAAAGTAAAAGTAAATCCTAGAGAACCTTTAATAGAGCTTCCAGATAACGTTACTAAAGTAGTAGTACCAAAAGAACTAATTAAAGAAGAAGAAGATGCCATTCAAATCGGAGAAACAAAGGAGATTCCTGTGGAAAAACCATCCGGAGATAGCACAGAGATGGGAGAACCTATACAAAAGTCCAACGAGACTACTGAAGGGTTTTCTCCGATCACAGAAGTAACCGAAGAGGATACTAAACAACCAGACAATATTGTAGTTGATAAAGTATCAGAGTCTATTCCTAAAGAAGAATTACCAGAAAATATAGAAAAACTTGTAGAGTTTATGAAAGAAACTGGTGGTACTATAGAAGATTATACTAGGTTAAATGCTGATTATTCTACTATAAATGAAGAAGCATTATTACAAGAATATTATAAAAAATCTAAACCACATCTTAATGATGAGGAAATAGGTTTTGTAATAGAAGATAATTTCTATTATGATGAAGAAGTTGACGAAGAGCGTGACGTCAAAAAGAAAAAACTCGCTAAAAAAGAAGCAATTGCAAACGCCAAAAACTATTTGGAGGACTTGAAACAAAAATATTACGACGAGATCAAGTTGAGACCGGGTGTTACTCAAGAACAACAAAAAGCTACGGAGTTTTTCAATCGCTACAATCAGCAACAAGAACATGCTGAGCAACTACACGCAGACTTTAAACAAAAAACTACTGACGTATTCAACAGTGATTTCAAAGGTTTTGATATCAATGTAGGAGATAAAAAGTATAAGTATAATGTTCAAAATCGTGATAAAGTTGCCGAAAACCAATCCAATATTACTAATCTAGTTGGGAAGTTCCTAGATGGAGAAGGAAACGTAACGGACCCGATTGGTTATCATAAGGCTATTTATGCTGCTGAAAATGTAGATCAAATTGCTAATCATTTTTACGAACAAGGCAAAGCTGACGCTGTAAAAGACGTCGTAAACAAATCTAAAAATCTTTCTGATGTGAAAGCAAGAGAAGGTAATACGGGTGAAGTTTTTATCGGAGGCTTGAAAGTAAGATCTATTAGTGGTGCAGATTCTACAAAATTGAAAATTAAAAAACGAAAATTTAACAATTAAAATTAACAAATTATGAGTTTATCTCCACAATTTGGTACGATTTTACCGTCGCAGATTCAGCAAACTCTAGCTTCAAACTATTTAACGTTTGACGCTGGGGCAAATGATTTTGCACAGCAATATCTACCAGAAATTTATGAACAAGAAGTAGAGCGTTATGGAAACAGAACGTTATCTGGCTTCTTAAGAATGGTCGGAGCAGAGATGCCTATGACCTCAGATCAAGTAATCTGGTCTGAACAAAACAGATTACACATTGCGTATGATAACGCTACACAAGCCGCTGCCGGTGCTGTTGGAAGTAATCCTTCCACAATAACAGTTGCAGCTACTGCTAACAATGTTATATCAGTAAATGATACCGTTGTAGTTTTAGATCCAGTAAATGGTCTAGAAGCTAAAGCAATAGTTGTTGCAACTACTACAGGCGTAGGTGGTAACGTAGTCGTACAATGTCTTAACCCAAACACAACTTTAACAGCTCAAGGATTTAGTGTTGCTGCTGGAGGAGTAAAAATGTTTGTTTATGGTTCTGATTATACTAAAGGAACTACATTAACTGCTGCTGGCGTAGGTAACTCCGCTGTTAGAGTAAGTGTTGATCCTGCGTTTACGCAATTTTCTAACTCACCAGTCATTATAAGAAACCAATACGTTGTATCGGGTTCTGATATGGCACAAATTGGATGGGTTGAAGTTGCTACAGAAGATGGAGCTTCAGGATACTTATGGTATCTAAAAGCTGAGTCTGAAACTAGATTAAGATTCGAAGATTACTTAGAAATGGCAATGGTTGAGGGTGAAACTAACGCAAATGCTGCGGGTGGTACAGCTCCTTATCAAACAGCTGCTTTACCAGGTACTCAAGGTTTATTTGCTGCAATTAATGCAAGAGGTAATGTACAAACTGGATTTACTGCTGCTGCAGGACTTGACGAGTTTGATGCAATACTTAAAAACCTAGATACTCAGGGTGCAATCGAAGAAAATATGCTTTTCTTACAAAGAAGTACTGCTTTAGATTTTGATGATATGCTAGCTGGTGTATCTGCAGGATTTAATGGTGGTGTTGCTTTTGGGTTATTTGAAAACTCAGAGGAAATGGCACTTAATCTTGGATTCTCTGGATTCAGAAGAGGTTCTTATGACTTCTATAAAACTGATTGGAAATACTTAAATGACGCTTCTACAAGAGGTGGAATAATTGGTATTAATTCAATTGAAGGTGTATTAGTCCCTGCCGGAACAAGTACAGTTTATGATCAAATTTTAGGAACTAACATCCGTAGACCTTTCTTACATGTAAGATATAGAGCGTCTGAAGCTGATGATAGAAGAATGAAATCTTGGTTGACTGGTTCTGCTGGTGGTGCTTACACATCTACTCTTGATGCAATGGAAGTTAACTTCCTATCAGAAAGATGTTTAGTAACGCAAGCTGCTAACAACTTTGTATTATTTAAAGGATTATAAAACTAATCCAATATTAATAACTATCCCTGTCTTCGGGCAGGGGTAATTATTATTTTTTTAACTATTTAATTATATTATATTATGGCAAAACAAGCTAGAGCAGAAGAAATGGTTGAGGTTGCACCTCAAAGAGTTTCTACAAAAGTAGAAAAAAAAGAACCAGCTAAACCAAGTTGGGAAGTAAAAGATAGAATTTACTTTTTAAAAACTAAAGATAACCCTTTAACATTAACTATACCAGGTAAGCATACTAAAAAACATGCCTTACTATGGTTTGATCCTATAAACAAAAAGCAAAGAGAATTAAGATATGCAACAAACCAAGACTCTCCTATTGCTGATGAACAAAACGGAGAAGTTACCATGGGTCATATTATTTTTAAAGACGGTGAATTACGGGTACCAAAAGAAAAGAAAAATTTACAACAATTACTTTCTTTATATCACCCACTAAGAGATAGAATTTATTATGAATTCAGCGCAACAGCTGTAGCTATTACGGAGTTAGATGAATTAGAAATAGAAATTGATGCTTTAAATGCAGCAAGGACTATAGATATAGATCATGCCGAAGCTATATTAAGAGTTGAAAAAGGATCTAGTGTAGATACAATGGCCTCTAAAGAAATAAAAAGAGATTTATTATTGTTTGCAAAAGCTAATCCTAAAATGTTCTTAGCATTAATACAAGATGAAAATGTACAACTAAGAAATACAGCAATTAAAGCTCAAGAAGCTGGAGTTATAATTTTATCACAAGATCAAAGAACATTTACATGGGGATCAAATAACAGGAAATTAATGAATGTACCATTTGATGAAAACCCATACTCAGCTTTCGCCGCGTTTTTGAAAACTGACGAAGGTGTAGAAATCTATAAATCTATAGATAAAAAACTTAAATAACAAGTAATAATATAGGGGTGACACTCAGTCACCTCTATGTTATAATAAACAGAATATAATGGCGGTAAATATAAATACAGTATATACAACAGTATTATACATATTAAACAAAGAACAGAGAGGTTATATTCCTCCAGCTGAATTTAATAGCTTAGCAGCACAGGTACAAGAGGAAATATTTTTATCCTATTTTCCAGATGGTAACCAATTAAATCGTCAAAATCAACAAAATACACAAAATGATACAGAGTTTTTTAACATGTTTAAAAACAATGCTTATAAACTTTATCCTTTTGAAGGTGATAAGGTTTTTACTTATAACGTAGCTAATACTGGATGGATATATGCTGGTGCTGGGACACTATATAATATAGGAGAAATTATATCTACTTATTCTGGTAATACTATTAACCCACAAGCTGATTCAATAACAGATTTAGTAAGTAAAAAAGAATATACTACTACAACCCAATCTAAACTAACTACTCCAACTAGTCAATATCCATTGGCTTATTTAACTAACGCAACAATAGCCCCTGCGACTTCGCCAGAGATTGTATTAAAAATAGATCCTCTACCAACTAGTGTATCAGCAAACTGTGTAATTAAACCTACTTCTCCAGTTTGGGGATTCACAATTGGTACCCTAGGACAATATGTTTATAGTTCTGCTGCATCAACTGATTTTGAATTAGATGTATCAGAGCAAACAAATATTACTATAGGTATATTAAAATATGCTGGAGTTATAATAAATGATCCTACTGTTATACAAACAGCCGCAGCAGAAGCTCAAAAAGTAGAAGTAAACGAAAAATCTTAATAAAAAATGTCAAAAATAACAGAAACTAACCAACAATATTATCAAGGCGCGCAAGGCTTTAGAGGAGACGCGGGTAACACGGCTGGACAAGCTTTTACTACTACATTTGATACTGATTTAGTATTTACTGATGCTACTTCTTGGGATCCTACTACAGAAAACTATGCTTTAAATAATTTTAAATTATATACAAGTGTAACGGGTTTTCCAGGTAGTTGGACTGAATATATTTTAGCTTATACTGTAACTAATAATATTATAACAATAACTGCTACTCCGGGAGCAAATGCTTTTATTGTTGTTCAACTTAAAATATTAACTGGTGGTCAGTATGGAAATACTCCAGCAGAAGAAGCAATAGGACAAACTGTTGAAAATAATTATGGAGGTTATCAATACCTTAAATTAGGTGATATAATTGATAACTATATGGTTGGTTATGTAGGAGACGGAAAATTAATACAAACAGTTAAAAAATCTGATGTAGTTTTTTGGGCTAAAAGATCTTTACAAGAGTTTAGTTATGATACATTAAAAAGTATACATTCTCAAGAATTAACTATACCTGAAAGTTTATCTTTAGTAATGCCTCAAGATTATGTTAATTATGTAGATATATCTTGGATAGATGAACTAGGCGTTAAACACCGTATTTATCCAGCAAATAATTTAACTACAGATCCTTATGCTAGATTATTACAAGATGATACAGGAATACCTACTCAAGATAATTTTGGAGAAGATTTAGAAGGAACTTCTATAACTGAAGAAAGATGGAGGGCGGCTAATACTAGATTATTAGATTCAAGCTGGTATGCTAATTGGGAAAATTATGGATATGCTTATGGAGATTATGGATTAAATGGGCCTTTTAATTGGGGACGTTTATATGGATTAGATCCTCAATATTCACAATGGAATGGATGGTTTGGGATAAATGAAAGAGAAGGTAAGTTTACATTTTCAAGTAATTTAGAAGGAAAATTAATAGTATTAGAATATATATCTGATGGTTTAGCTTATAATTTAGATACTAAGGTTCCTAAAATGGCAGAAGATGCTATGTATAAAAGTATTTCTTATAATATATTAGCTAATAGAGCTAATACTCAAGAATATCTTGTACAAAGATTTAAAAAAGATAGATATGCCGCGTTAAGAAATGCTAAACTAAGACTGTCTAATATTAAACTTGGAGAAATAGTTCAAGTTATGAGAGGAAAGTCTAAATGGATTAAACACTAAAATTTAATGGCAAAAAGTATTAATACTTTTATAAAAAGTAAATTAAATAAGGACCTAGATGCTCGGTTAATACCAAACGGAGAATATAGAGACGCTAATAACGTGCAAATAAGCAAGTCTGAAGGTCCTAATGTAGGATCGTTAGAAAATGTGTTAGGTAACGAAGAAGTATTAGATATAAATACTCTTACAGGAACAGCTACTAAATGGGTGTGTATTGGACAGTTGCCAAGTGAAGTAAATGATTCTGTTTACATGTTTTGGACTGATTATGTAGACCCTAGTCCTTTACAATTGACTTATAGTACAAGCGCAAATAACGCTATAATTAAATATAATGCTTTAACAAATACTGGTACTATATTAGTACAAGGTGATTTTTTAAATTTTTCTCGAACTCATCCTATATATGGTATAAATTTATTAGAAGATTTATTATTTTGGACTGATAATAGAAATCAACCTAGAGTTATAAACGTTCAAACCGCTGAAGATGTAGGGGTGGGACATTATACAACAGAAGATCAAATATCTGTTGCTAAATATAATCCCTATGAACCTATTTATTTTTGGCAGGAAAGCGCGGGATCAACCGCTACTGTTCCTTATGAAACTACAATGCAAGATGTTACAAGTAAATATTATCCTAATGGTGGTTCTGCATTCTGTAGAGGAGCTCATACTGGTCCTTCTGCTACTATAGATATTGATAATATTAAAGGAGATATTTTACAAGCTGTAGCTGGTGTAACTAATCCATATGGGGCTTTAGGAGCTACTGTTTCTTATGTAGCATCTGATGGAACTATAACAACCTTGTCTACCACTGTAGATACTTATGTTGCTTCGACCGGTGTTTTAACAACTGTAGACAATGTAGCGTCATTAGATGATAATACAGAACTAATTTTTAATGCTAACCCTTATTATAATAAAGATTTCGCTGGTGATGAAGATTATTTACATGATAAATTTATAAGATTTAGTTATAGATTTAAATTTGAAGATGGAGAATATTCTATTATGGCTCCATTTACACAAGCTGCATTTATTCCAAAACAAGATGGATATTTTATGTATGTTAATCAGGATAATCCTGGTACCTATCCTATTCCCTTAAAAGACGATCAAACAGATTCTTATAGAAGCACAATAGTTTCATTTATGGAAAATAAGGTAGATGAAATAAAGTTAAGAATTCCACTACCTTTTGCTGGGAATGCTTTAAATAGTAGTTTAAAAGTAACTGAAATGGATATTTTATATAAAGAATCTGATGGACTTGCTGTAAAAGTTATAGATACTATACCTGTAGCTGATATTGCTACTACCGCTGTTGCTACCTCAATATATGATTATACTTATTTATCTAAAAAACCTTTCAAAACTTTACCTAGTGATGAAATAATAAGAGTTTATGATAAAGTACCCGTAAGAGCATTATCACAAGAAATATCGGGCAATAGAGTTATTTATGGTAATTTCCAAAATAAACATACCCCTTTAGAAAGTATTAATTATAATGTAGCTGTAGGAGATAAACAAGCGTTTGACCTTCAAACAGGAACAGCAACAGTAGATGGTGCTCAAAATATAGCAGCTAATATAGATTTTGATATAGCTGGATGGACACCCTTTGAAGCAGGTAATGGTATAGTAGTAGGAGATATAATTACTTTAACATCTTCAGGTGCTCTAGTTGGAACGGTAAGTTCTGTGACAACTCCTAATACTGTAATAAAAGTAGATACAGCTATAAATCTTGCTGATACTATTCCTTTAACTTTTTCTCCAGCTGGTCCAGATATGCAAACCGTAAGTAGAATAGAATATCCTAATTCTTCTGTTAAACAAAATAGAAATTATCAAGTAGGTGTAGTATTAGCTGATAGATACGGAAGACAATCTAGCGTTATACTTTCTAATAATGATAGTATTACTACTTCTGGAGGATCTTCTTTTGTAGGAGATACTATTTATTCAGCCTACAATACCTCAGCTGTTGAACAGGAAGATTGGCCAGGTGATGCTATTAAGGTTCTATTTAATGATCCTTTAGCTCCTTCTAATTCAAATAATACAACAAAATGGCCTGGTTTATATAATGGAGATACAACTAGCTCTAGTTATAATCCTTTAGGTTGGTACTCTTATAAAATAGTAGTAAAACAAACAGAACAAGAATACTATAACGTATATTTACCTGGTATTATGGCTTCATACCCAGAAGATCAAACACTTGAACTAGGTAGTACATCTTTCGCTACTTTAATAAATGATAATATAAATAAAGTTCCTCGAGATCTAACTGAAGTTGGACCTGATCAAAGACAATTTAGAAGTTCTGTGCAATTATTTGGAAGAGTAGAAAATACTAGTACTACAATTACATATAGTGGTACAGCTATTCAAAATATAGGACAAACAAATACTCCATATTTTCCAGGAAGATCTAGTGACACTGTATCTACTGTATCTACTATAGATGATTTATTTAGTTATAACGCTGCTAATCCTCCTAGACCTAATTATTATCCTCAATTTTATGCTTTAGAATCTAATCCATTAATAGCAAAAATAAGTACTGAAACTCAAATCGGTCAAATTGTTACTACTAACTATGGTATAGCTAGTGGATTATTAAACGCCGCTGTTACTAGTGCTAGTACTTTGGTTTTAAAAAATGTTATTGGAACTCCAACCGCAGGTTCTTTTGTAACTGGTGAAGGAGTACCAGAAGGTGTATTTGTAGGAGCTTATGATGCAGGTGTACCAGATATTGATATAGTAGATAGTAGTAATACTGCTTATAATATAAGTTTACCTATAGATACGGTTTTATCTTTTTGGCCAGGTTTTCCTAATCCAGATCTAGGAACCTTAAAAAGACCAGGGGTACAATATTTAGCTGTATATGAAACAGAACCAGTAGAGTCTTTATTAGATATATTTTGGGAAACTACAACCGCTGGGTTAATTTCTGAACTTAATTCATTAATAATAAATTCAGCAGAAGGAGCTGCAGGATTAAGTTCGTTTAATACTTCTCCATGGGACGAAGAAACAGGTGGAAATACATTTGCAGTAGAAGATATTTTAAATGCAGACTTTACGTTAATAGATGGATTTGGAGTAGATATAGATAATGGAGATATTACCAGTGTAACATTAACTAGTGCAATAGATCAAAATGGTATAGACAGACAGCTTACAGCAAACGGTGGACCTTATTTTACATTAACAAACCCTGCTGCTGGGGATTATAATATACAAATAACTGAAGATTATTGGGATAATATTTATTATGAAAACAACGCAGCAAATAGAACGTTTACATTTACTTTTAATACTACAACAACTGTTGGTGGTCTTGTGTCTAATAATAGTTTTATAGAAATTGCAGGACCAGATAATATTAATCCTAAAAGAGGAGTTGATATAATTCCTGTTGCAGGTACAGAAAATCCAGCAAATAGTTCTAATGTTTATACTAATAGAACTATAACTACAGTACAAGGAACATGTGATTTTGTAAATGGAGCAGCTAATGGTGTTTTAAGATGGCAAGATATGACATTAAGTCTTGGTGTAACAAAAGGTGGTGTAGATGTAACATCAAGTAATTACTTTAGTTTAGCTACAACTCAAACTGGCACAGTTCAAAGAACAACGGTTTCAATAGCAGATTCAAGTATGCCTATTGATGAATATGTAGTAACCGTTACCGGTAGTGATGCAGAAATAACTTCTCCAGCTACCTATGTTTTAAATATAGATTTAACAACAGATGTTAATTATGCAGAACAAATATTTAGATGTGCTAATGGAGATTATACTTGTGCAGGTTATACTGTTATTATAATGGAAGTTACTACTTCAGGTATAGCAGCTAATAAAGGTTGGTATGGTTATATAGGAAGTTTAACTAGTAATACAAATTTACAAGGTGGTCCTTTAGTTGATAGTGGTAATATTACTATAGATAAATCAAGTGCTTATACAAGCGCTCAACCAGATGGGGATTATCGTAATGAGTGGTTTTTTTATCACCAAGCTGTTCCTGATCAAACGGGTTTAAATGTTTTACTAGGATATATTGCAAGCAGTACAGATGATTATAATTTTTCAGGGTTAGATAACCCTACTGATGAAAACTGGTGTTACATATATGATGGTGGTTCTAGTGGTTCAGGATGTGATTGTACTCAGCAAGGTTGTGACACTCCTTATATATTAGATCTATCTGGATATGCCATAGAAACCATCTAATGATAAGTAAAAAAAAAATAAAAGAAACTCTTATAAAAATAAAACAACAAAATTGGGAGGGTTATAAACTTTATTTTATAGGTGGAGTTATTGAAGATAGAAAAACTAAAGATATAGATATTTTTATTGTTGGAAATGGAAATGAAAAAAAATTAATTAAATCTATAAATAATGTACAAGAAAGAGGATTGGTAGATTTTTTTGTAGTAGATTATTTAAATGATGAAACCTTAATACACTTAGATCCTCCTAAAAAATTTGCTAAAACATATCCAGTATCTCGAGGTGATTTAAAAGAAGAAGATTATTTATATTGGAGAGATTTTAAACCACTAGGTTGTAAACCTTGTAGTAACAACAGAATAACTAAAAATATAGAAAAACCCTTATTAATATATAATGGGGTAATTTAATGATAAAAAAAGTAATAATTATATGGGAGCTGTAGTAGAAGTAAAATACTTTAACAACTTTATATTAAAAAAGACGATAGGTTCACATGATCAACCTTTATGGAATGGTTCTATGGGTATACCTTCAGATAAAAGCGGTTTCCCAGTAGTTTCAAGTGGTACAGATCAAGAGGAAAATTGGGCTATAGAAGAATCTAGAATCAGAGGAGGATATAATAATACCTCTACAGGATATGGAGCGAAAGCTTATTTAGTAGAAGATGATCCTAAGGGATATATAAGATTTAATGCTTTAATTTATTCTGGTATTTATAATTCTCGAACTGGTATTAATGATACTAATGTGTTTAATGTAGGTCAGGATATAAGTAAAGCTACTGATCCAGCTAATGGTTCAATACAAAGATTATATGCAGAAGATACTAATTTAATCATATTCCAAGAAAATAAAGTTAGTAGAGCATTGATAGATAAAGATGCTATATATTCTGCAGAAGGACAAGGAGCAGTAACCTCTAGTAGACAAGTAATTGGAGTTATTCAGCCATTTGCTGGTAGATATGGTATAAGTCAAAATCCTGAAAGTTTTGCGGTTTATGGTTATAATAAATATTTTGCAGATAAAAACAATAATGTTATATTAAGATTATCTAATAGTGGTATCGATGAAATTTCTAGTGCAGGAATGAGGGATTATTTTAGAGATGAATTAAATTCTTTAGATGTTGCAGGACAACCTGGATTTATAATGGGTGGATGGGATTTATATAATAGTCAATATGTAATATCTACTCAAGAAAACACAGTATATAACCCAAATACTACGGTTTATAATACTTTATCTTTTGATGAAAAAGTTCAAGGTTGGACAAGTTTTTATAATTATCTTCCTAATCAACTGTTTAGTTTAAGAAATAATTTTTATACCATTAAAAGCACACGATTATGGCAGCATTATTCTACAACTGTAAATAGAGGAAATTTTTATGGTTTTGATAATGATAGTAATGTAACTTTTATATTTAATCCAGAACCTACTAGATCAAAATATTTTAAAACTATAAGTTATGAAGGTAATAATGGGTGGGAAGTAGATAGTTATTTCTCAGATCAAACTGGACAAGATCCTACGGTTACACCAGCAGGAAACTGGCATATGTTGGTTGATCAAGGCTTAGCGATAAATAGTTATTTAGAAGGAGAATATGTATTTAATCCTGCAGGTGGAGCTCCCGTTACAAGAGCTAATTATAACGCAACATTAGGTACTACAGAGCCCGCATTACCCCGTTATCATGCAGGTTTTGATAGAAAAGAAAATAGTTATGTAGCTAATTTAGTTAATAATAGTAGCGCTATGCAAGCAGAAGTTATTTTTGGATCAAATATTAGTGGATTAAAGGGTTTTTATTTAACAGTTAAACTTTCTACTGATTTAACAACAAACTTAGGAGGAGAAAAACAATTATTCTCTGTAGGAACTAACTATGAAATGAATAACGGATATTAAATTAAATTAAATTAAATGAAAAATTCCTTAACAAAACAAGAGTATAGTTTAGAGGATGTAGAAAGAATAACTAAGTTCAGAGAACTTATTATGAATTTTGAAGAGCAATTGGTTACTTTACCCGGAGCATATGGAAACCCTAACACCCCAGGAAGAAGCGAAGACGCAAATGAAATTAACCCTTTAAAACATACTATAGTAGGTGGTTTATATATTAGAGAAATATTTATGCCTAAAGGGCAATTAATTTCTACTGGTATACATAAAAAAGAACATCCTTATTTTATATTACAAGGTGATGTGTCTGTTTTGACTGATCAAGGTATTAAAAGAGTTAAAGCTCCGTACCATGATATAACCAAACCAGGGACTAAAAGACTTATTTTTATCCATGAAGATACAATATGGATAACTGTACATGCAACAGAAAAAGAAAGTGTAGAAGAAATATTAGAAGACATACTAGCAAAAGACTTTAATGATCCTGATTTAAATCTTGAAGCTTTACAAAAACAATTACAATTAAAAAATAAATAATATGACAGTAGTAGCAGCCGGTGTTGTAGCCGGAGGAGCATTAATCGGCGGACTTATAAGTTCAAGTGCAGCTAGAAAAGAAGCTAGACGAAAAGAAGCACAAGCAAGGCGAATGAATGCTAAATTAGAAAATCTAGAAGCAAATAGACAAGAGATAATTAATCCTTTCGCAGGTATACAAGACTTAAGTAGTATGTTAAGTAATCCTTTTGCTACTTTAGGAGTAGCTACTCAAGCTGCTGAAATGAAAATAGAACAAGCTGATATTTCATTAGCTAATACTTTAGATACTATTAGATCTACTGGTGCGAGTGCTGGTGGAGCAACTGCTTTAGCTCAAGCTGCATTACAAAGTAAAAAAGGAGTAGCTGCTAATATAGAACAACAAGAAGCTCAGAATCAAAAATTAAGAGTACAAGGAGAACAAACTCTTCAAAGACAACAAATGGCTGAACAACAAAGACTACAACAAGCAGATGTATCTGGCGAACAGTTTGTGTTTGGTCAACAAGAAAATAGAGAAATGCAACAACTTAATAGATTAGCTAATCAAATAGGAGCACTAAGAGGACAAGCTGCTGCTGCTAATCAATCCGCTACTGCGGCTATGACAGGAGCAATATCTGCTGCAACAACATCTTTAGGTGCAGGAATAGCTGCTAATGAAGGATAAAATAAATACAATGAAGGATAAAAATATAAAAGTAAATCTGTTTATCAAGCACATGAACCAAAGTGATGCAATGGCGTATAATATGGAATATGTAGCAGCTCGAACTGTATCAGAGTTTGGTATTTTAAATAAAACTTATCAAGGAAGTGGGAGATTATATGCTAAATTAAAAACCGCTATAGATAATAATACTTGTTCATCACCAGCTTGTGAATGGGAAGTAGCACAATTAAGAAGATTAGAAAGTGCTCCAAAAAAATCTTTAGATTTTCTTAGCAATGTTATGGCGCAATTAAATGTTACTGATGATAAAAATTATGATGTTTGTCAAAACTCTGCTTATACTGTTGCTCATCAAATTATGACTAAAAGACCTGGATTTGGTAAAAACGAAGGTTATAATGTAGCAGTAAACTTATTAGAAGATGGTTCTCAAGAAATACTATTTGAGGGTCCATTTTTTGAAAAACCTTTAATTATAAACAGTACTACTTTAGAAGGATTATTAAACGCTCAAAGCAATTTAGTTGCTACAACACCAGATATTAATAAAGAAATGTTAGCTTTATTAAGTGAATTAGGAATAATGGAAGCCGAATCTAACAATCCAGAAACAGGAGAACTCACTCCACAAGCTAAAATATCAGATGAATTTGTTTTAAAAAATTCTGATGGTAGTTATGATTATGAAATAGTAGAAATTGGAAATGGCAAAGGAAGAAATATTCTTAAGTTTGATTTAGATAAAATAATGAGAAAAGCTAATCCTTTTATAAATGCAGAAGTTGCAGGGTTATTAAGTTCAGAACAAGAAACGGTTGCCGCTTGGAATGTTTTTTTAGCTCAAGAAAGTAGTATAGCAGAAGATGACCAAATGGTACAAAACGCTAACGCTGGATATTTAACTTGGGATTATGAAGAAGTATTACCTTTATCTCAAGAACATAAAATAACATTTGAACAAAAATATAAAGATTATTTTTATAATAATTATTTATTACAATTTACTAAAAACCAACTTCCTACAGTATCCGCGGACGCAGCAGTGTTTGATTTAGAAGAAGGTAAACAAAAACAAGCACAAGCTTTTTTAGATAGAAATCCGGCAAATTAAATTAAATGACAGAATTAGAATTCATACAGTCTCTCCCACAAAATTTAACTGAAGAGCAAAAGCTTGAAAAGTTAAATGAATGGAGAGCTAATAATCCTCAACCCGAAGTTGAAGAAGAGGTTGAAGAAACTGTAGAAAAAGAAATGTCTTTAGATGATACGTCTCAAGCTATTAGAGACGCAGAAGAACGATTATATTATCAACAAAATCCTGATAAAAGTCCTTTTGCTCCCCGTCAAGCAGCTTATGAAGAGCGTGACGCAGCTATAGAAGCTCAACGACAAGAACAAATAGCAGCATGGAAAGAAAGCGAACCTTATAAAGAATTTACTAAAGTAGCAGAACCTGATAAAGTTATAACTGAAAACGGTTATGATTTTAAATATACTCTTAATCCAGAAACTGGAGACACACAATATTATTATAAAAAAGCTGGAGAAGAAGGAGAATGGTTACAACACGATGGTGCTAGCGAAGGAAATATAGCTGTGGCAGATGTTTTTGGTCATGTTCCTAGATTATCATCAGCTGACGCATTGGAGTATTCTAAAGGAGCTCTTTTATCTATAGATAGTACTGCTAATTATAAAGGTGAAGAAGTACCTGTTATGTCTCAAGAAGAATTAGATTTATTAGAAGACTTTAATACTGCTACTGATGTTACTGATGACCAAGAAACTAAAATAAATACAGAGGTTGATGATTTTATGGATTCAGAAATAATCCCAGAATTAAGACCTGAAACAGATGAATATGGTAATTTAGATTTGGAATTGGAAAAGCTTATTCAAAGCGGTGTTAAAGTTACTAAAGAAGACAAGATAAATATATTAAAAACCAGGGAAATGGTTCGCAATCCTGAATGGGATACGGCTAGAGATGAGGCTATTAAGCTGGTTGCAAAAGCAAATGGACTTGGAGATAGGGTAGAAGAATTAGACATGAGTGATCCAGCAATTCAATCACAAGTTGATCAACAGATGCGTAATACTAAAGCACGGGGATTAATAGATAAACAAGAAGAAGTAAATATAGAAGAATGGATTGAAAACCAAGAATATACAGATGAAGAAAACAAAGGTAGATGGAGTAATTTTCTTAAAAATGCTGCAATAAAATCTATAAATCCTGCGTTAAGGTTTGCTACTCCATCTAATGCTGAGGTATTATTTGATAAAACAAATGCTCAAAAAGTTCTAGCTGATTATAAAAGAAAAAAGAAAAAAGGACTTGATGTTAAAACTGAAAATATTATTAATTGGTATGATAAAGCTAATGAGAGTTTAGGACAAGTTCAGACTGCTATAAATTTATTAGCTAATGCTAATTATGCTACACCAGAGCAAGCTGCTGAAGGAAAAGCTGAATTAAAAAGACTTCAAGATAAGGTAAAAGTTATTAGATCTATGCAAGAGCAGAAAGGTTTAGACTTAGATAATTTACTATTAAAAACTACAGATGTCTCTGAAGAGTTAAATTTATTAGAAAGAAATTACAATAATATACCCCTATATGCTGCGAATCTTAAAAATTCTGCATTAGAATTAGGTTTAGCTGTAGAAGAAGTTGTTTTTAGAGCTCTTGATGCACCAAATGCTTTTACAACAGCAGAGCAAAGAGCCGCTTTTTCAGTGGTTAGCCCTACATTATCTTTTGCTATGAATCTTTTAAGTCCTAAATATAAAGAAAAAAGAAAAGAATTAATCCAGATAGTAGATGAGTTTAAAGATGGGATGATGGATGGAGTAGCTCCACCAAAATCTATTGGAGAACTTAACGATGGTGATGATTGGGGAAGATATTTCGCACAACTATTAGGTAGTCAAACAATAAACACAGCTATTTTATTTACAACTGGTGGTATGGCTTTGCCTATTTTAGCAACCAGTGCTACTGGTAGTACTTTTAGAGAAATACAAAAAGAAATAGATGGTGGTAGAGAAGCTTACGAGGCGTGGGAGAAAGCTGGTGGTCATGGTGAACCTCCTCACGTAGTAGATTATAATCCTTATCAAATGTATGGTGTTGCTATTGGAGCTGGTGTATTAGAAGGAACTTTAGAAAGATTAAGTTTTGGAATAATTAATAGAGCTTTAAAAGCTAGTCAAGCAGATAAATTAGTCAAAAGAGGTTTTGTTGATTCATTTAAATATATGTTAACTGGACCTGGTGCTAGAGCAACTATTAAAGGAGCAACAAGGTATGGTACAGATGTAGTAAGTGAATCATTGGAAGAAGGAGCTGTAGAACTTGGTAATAATCTATTGCGTAGATATGTATTACAAGATTCTAGCGGAAGTTTATGGGACGGTCTGCCAGACGCAATGTTTAGTGGTGGTTTCATGGCTGGTGGAGTATATAAATCTCCAATGCTATTTAGTAATATTGCTAGTATGGTACAAGGACCAGACAGCCAACAAGTTATAGCACAAAATCGAGCACAAATACTAGAAATACAAGACAATATCTTGTCTAATCCTAATATGTCTATAGAAAATAAAAGAATATTAGAAAATAAAATTGGTACACTAGTAAAACAATCTAGTAATGAAATTAATAAAACTTTAAATAGATACAGCGTAATGCCTCGTGAAGAAATAGATGCTTTAGGAGACATTGATATGAAAATATTTAAAAACAAACAGGATATAGTAAGAATTCAAGAAGACGATGGAATAGTTAGTGGTAAAGAAAAATTAATTGAAGGTTTACAACAAGAAAATGAAAATCTTAGTGGTCAAAAAAATAAAATATTAGAACCCTATGTAAAGAATGATAAAGATATAAGTAATTTAAGTGATGTTGAATTAAAAGGTAGAGAAATTGAAGCAGGATCTCAAGCTATAGCGGATCAATTAGATGTTGGTATGGAAACTTTTGAAAACGAAGCTGATGTTAAAGGAGCTTTAGAAACATTAAGAGAACAGGGAGGTGAAGTTGATGAGAAAAATTCTACTTCTTATGGAACTATTGTAACCTTAGAAGATGGTTCAACGCAGATACTTATAAACAATGAAGCAGCTAAACAAGATAGAGTTATTACTACTCCTCAACATGAAGTATTACATGCTGTTTTAAAACAAAAATTAGCTAATAATCCTGAATTAGCTAATAAATTAGGAACAGATTTATTAAATGAACTACAAAACAACCCAGATATTGAAGTTTCACAAGAAGTATTAGATAGAATAGATCAATATAAAGATGACCCTAACCAAGCAGAAGAAATAATAAATATTGTTAGTGAAGCTCTTACTAATTCTGCATTAGAAACACCAACTAAAGGCATTGGTACTATAAATATAAAAAAGCCTGGAATTATGAAAAGAATAGGTGGTTTCTTTACCAACTTGTTCAATAAAGAAGGTGTTAATGTTAAATTTGAAACAGGTAAAGATGTTTTAGATTTTGTTATTAAGTACAATAAAGCAGTAGAAAAAGGCGAAGGTTTAACTCCTGAATTAATGGAGGTTGCTGAAGTACAAGACGAAGTGGATATAAACCAACAGGCGAAAGAAGATTTAAGCGCAATTGATCAACGAATAAATATAACTCAAATAACAGCAGACCAAACTTTTGAAGATTTTAGAGCTCAACAAGTTAAAGATAATCAAGTAGATCGTAGTATTTTAGATGAAAACAGAGATCAAGCTATAACCGCGTTTGAAACTATACAAAATAATTTATCTACTGTTAAAGAATCTAAAGTTATTCCTGATACTACTAAAACGTATATGGAATTAGACAATTCTATATTACAACAAGCTTTAATATCAGAAATAGAAAATAATGGAGAAAATCAATTTACTTTAGCTCAAGCAATTGTAGAAAAAAATTGGCCATTAATAAGCAAATCTTTAAATATAGAATCACAAGTAGAAATAGATGCTGCTAAAGAAGTTGTTATTGATCAATTATTAGGACAATTTGAGGGCTCAGGTCAAGGTAAATATTCTGCAAGAAATACTAGTTTATTAGCAGGTTTTTCATTAGATCCAGCTGCTGGAGTACCTGCGGCGCAAGTGAGTACATATTTAACTGAAACAGTTAGAACTAGAAAACCTGAAATAGATGCTGCAATACAAGATAGAGTAGGTAAACAAGGTGCGGATTTAAAAGAAGCTATTACTACTACTGTAGAAACTACTGAAACTATAGATGAAACTAAATTAGCTAAAAAACCTAGTGAAACTACAGATTTAGATAAAGTAACTGAAACTAAAATTACTGAAGCTACTAAAAAATGGGCTAAAAATATTGAAGGTGATATTGGATTTGCAGAAACAAGAAATATACCTTTAGAAATAGCTCAAATATATGGAGATATGTTTGGGTTTAATCCTACTACATTAGTTGATAAAAAAAGAAACTTTCAAAAAACTGATGCACGAGGTTTAACTAAAGCTAAACAGTTTTTAATTAAAAACGCTCAAGCTGATTATCAGCGTATGGTTAAACTTAAAAACGACATGGGTAAAGGTACTTTTGTACCTAACAATGTAAAAAATGCTTTGTTTACAGAAGGTGAATTTACTGCTACATTAAAAGATTATTTAAATCTTATTAACGAAAAAGCAACAAAACCTATATATAGAGATAGAACAGCCCAAACCATTAAAGGTTTATTAGCATTACATATTAGAAATCGTATGTTAGAAACTGCTCAACCTAGTAAAGCTAAAAGAGTACAATCAGGTGCTAAGTTTAGTAAACGAATTAAAGCCGTAGAAGTTGGAAAAATTAAAAAATCTGGAGTAACTACTAAAACTAGAGATCAACAGGCTTTCGATATACAACAAGCGACTAAAGCAGTAAAAAAAGCTTGGGCAGATATGTCAACTATAGAAAAAGTTTCTCAACTTAAAGATTTAAGTAAAGTATTAGCTAAATATGGATTAGGTAGATTATTAACTTCCACTAATTTAACTCAAAGAGCTGATCCTCAAGCCGCAAGAGCTTTGCAAATTGCTATAACAGAAATAGGTAGAGTAAAAGCAAATAAAAATATTACTAAACAAAGAAAAGCTCAAATTGAAAAAGCTCTTGAAGCAGGTGAATTATTAGATTTAACTGCATTAAGAAAAAGTTTAGGAGATATAGCGCAATGGAGTCCAGCTGTTAAACAAGCTTTAAATGCGGATGCAAGAGCTCCACAAAGAACTTTAAAAGGCAAAGATTCTATTCCATCAAAAGTAAATCAAAATCTTAATAATCTTACTGAAATTGAAAAAGGTGGAAAAGAAATAAGAAAAATAATACGAGATATTTTAAAAAATAATCCAAAATTATTACCAGCTCTAGATTATTTATTATATCAAGTAAATAATAATAAAAGTTTTGCACGAGTAATGGCACCTTTAGTAGGATATATAAATCAAAAAGGATTTAATCAATCTAATACTGTGGGTGAACATGCTTTACAATACGGAGTGTTTACTACTTTGTTTGAATCTCAAGCCTTAACATTGAATGAAGCTGATTTTAATGATTTTAATGATTGGTTGGCAAATAATTATGTACAAATTCAATTAGCTTCTGGGAAAAAATCTTCATGGAATGGTTCAGGTGTTGAAATACAAGAAAAAACTTATGAAGCAAATTCTCCTGATGTGTTTAATAGAGGAGAAGTTGGTATAGCGTGGAAAGGTAAAAACCAAATGCATCCTCAAATACAAGAAGTTATTGATAAAGTAAATAAAGGCGAATTAAGTTGGGCTGAAGTAAAAATTAATTATCCTGATTTATCTTTAGTAAGATATTTTAGTAAATATGGATATAAAAATGCCAATACATTTATGTATAAAGGAAAAACTGCTGCAGACCAATTTGGTGCTAAAGTAGATTCTATATATACTAAAGTTGATTCTAAAGGTGTTCCTTTTTTCCCTAATGTAGTTAAAGTTCAAGCGTATGCTATAAATAAAGTTTTAACTAATCAATGGACTAATGCACAAGCTCAAAGTTATGTAAACCTAACAGTTCCTATTGCTGTTATGGAAAGTAATGCTAATGTAACCATAGCAGAAATGGCAGGCGACATAATACCAACCGCTAAAGAAAGTAAAAGAGTACCTAGAACAACAGTTCAAGTAAAAAAAGTTTTAGAAAACTCTAACACTGCTAAGGTAAATGCTCAAAAAATAAACAAAAAAGCCAAAGGTATTAGTATGTTTGATATGGATGATACTTTAGCCTTAACAAAGGAAAAGGTAAAGTACACAATGCCAGATGGTAGAAAAGGCGAATTAACTGCAGCTGAGTTTTCTCAACAAGCAGAAACATTACAAGAGCAAGGAGTAAAATTCGATTTTAGCGCATTTGAAAATGTAGATTTATCTACACCTAAAGGACCACTTGCAGGAGTAGCATTAAAACGTCAAGCTAAATACGGTAGTAAAGATATATATGTAGTAACAGCCAGACCCGGTGCTTCTCAACAATCTATTAAATTATTTTTAGATAGTATTGGATTAAATATACCATTAGGAAATATTGTTACTTTAGAAGATGGTACACCGCAAGCTAAAGCAGATTTTGTTTTACAAAAAGCAGCAGAAGGATATAATGATTTCTATTTTGCTGATGATTCCGCATTAAATGTAAATACTGTTAAGAAAATATTAGATCAAATAGATGTTAAATCTAAAACTCAAATTGCTATAGCTAATAAAGCTAAAAGATTAGATGTAGAGTTTAATGACCAAATAGAAGATGTAACTGGTAAAGAAGCATTTAAAGAATATTCTGATTCAAGAGCTAGACTAGAAGGTAAGAAAAAAGATGGAGGAATAGTTAATCGTTTAGGTAAACAATTGACTATTACATATTCTGCAGAAGATTTTATGGGGTTAATGTATGGTATTATTGGAAAAGGGAAAAAAGGAGATAAGCAAGCTAGATGGATTAAGGAAAATATAATGGACCCTTATAATAATGCTGAACAAGCTGTTTTATCGGCTCAAGTAACTGTTGCGAATGATTTTGCCGCACTTAAAAAACAATTTCCTACATTAAAAAGCAAAATGGGTAACAACCCTTTAATGAGTCAAATAGGAGTTGGTCCTTATACTAAATCTCAAGGAATTAGAGTTTATCTATGGGATAAACAAGGAATAGAAATTCCTGGAATGTCTAAACGTGATCAAGCCGCTTTAGTAAAAGCAGTTAAAGCTGATATAGAACTACAAACATTTGCAGACGAAGTAGCTTTAATTCAAAAAACAAAAAAATACCCAGCTCCAAGTTCTACATGGTTAGCAGGAGATATAACAACTGATGTACTAAAAGGAATAGACACTACGTTTAGAACAGAACAAATGACAGAGTTTAATGAAAACGTTGATGTAATATTTTCTAATAAAAATCTTAATAAATTAGAAGCTATATATGGTAGTAAATATAGAGAAGCTTTAGAAGATTCTCTACGTAGAATGAAATCTGGTAGTAACAGACCAATATATACTGGTGGTGGATCACGTATTGTTAATGAAATGCTGGATTGGCTTAATAGTTCTGTTGGTGTTGTAATGTTCTTAAATATGAGATCTGGTTTACTGCAGCTTATATCTAATGTAAACTTTGTAAATTGGGGTGATAATAATATGTATGCAGCTGCTAAAGCTTTTGCTAGTAAAGATTATTTTCCAACCGTAATGAAGTTAATGAACTCTGATTACTTAGTTAATAGACGTGATGGGTTAAAAATTAATGTTAATGAAGCTGAACTTGCTGACGCAGGTAGAAAAGGTGGATTTAAAGGTATGTTAAACTACTTACTTGATAAAGGGTTTATTATAACAAGAATAATGGATAGTTTAGCGATTGCTACAGGGGGTGCAACCTTTTATATAAATAGACTTAAAGCTATAAAAACTAGAATTAACCCTGAAACAGGAAAATTATATACTGAAACAGAAGCTGAAACAAAAGCATTTAAGGATTTTTATGAAATTGCAGAAGAAACACAGCAATCTAGTAACCCTAGTAGAATATCGCAACAACAAGCTAGTTTAGCTGGTCGTGTTATACTTTCGTTTCAAAATGTAACAATGCAGTATACTAGGAAAACTAAGAAATCTATTAAGGATTTATATAATAGAAGAAAGAAACCTGGTATGACTCAAAGAGAAAGTGATCTTAGTAATATTTCTAGTATTATATATTATACTACAGTTCAAAATTTAATATTCCATAGTTTACAACAAGCTTTATTTGCTTTAGCATTTGATGATGATGAAGATGAAAAATCTAAAAACAAAGCTGCTAATATAGCTAATGGGATGGTAGATTCCTTATTGTTTGGACTAGGATTTGGTGGAGCTGCAATCTCTACAGTTAAAAATGTATTAATGAAGCTTGCTACAGAAAAAGAAAAGAAAAGCCCTGCTTATCAAGATGTTGTTTGGGATGTTTTTGATATTTCTCCTGTAATAGATTCTAAAATACGTAAACTAAGATCTGCTGCTAAAACTTTTTCTTGGAATATGGAAGAGATTAAAGAACGTGGGTGGAGTATAGATAACCCAGCTTATTTAGCAGTAGCTCAAATTATTTCAGCTGTTTTTAACGCTCCTCTTGATAGAGTTTTACGTAAAACTATGAACTTAAGGCAAGCAATGGATGAGGAAACTAGAGTATGGCAAAAAGTAGCATTAGTTTTAGGATGGGATGGTTGGGGTCTAGGACTACCTTATTGGGGACTTCCTAGTACTATTAAAAAAGAAGCTGAAGACCAATTGAGAATAGAAAAACAATATAAAAACGATGTGCGTAAGCTTAAAAGAGATGGATATGAAAAAGCTAAGTCAAAAAAATACGTAACTGGTAAACTCAATGTAAACTATATTCAAGTAGAAAGTCCTACTGGTATTATAGAATATTGGAGAGTACCTAAAAATAAAAAGAAATGATTGAAAAAATTAAGAAATGTATTGATACAATACAAGAAGCATGGAATAAATTAATGTATAAATTAATGTTTAAAAAATACAAATAATGAGACAAATTTTATTAGCTCTATGTGTACTTATTACATTTAATGTAACTGCACAAGAAAAAGGAAAATTCTTTAAAGATGTTTATAAAGAATTATTTAAATACAGTACTATTTATGTAGCTGGTGACATGCAAAACCCTAAAGAAGAAGCTAAAGATTACTTCGTAAGGACTAATCCCGATGGTGGATTATATGACATACCAGTTGTTGTAGATGGAACTAGCTATCATCAATTCGATTATAGATATGGTGTAGGTATTAGAAAGCTAGCTAGGTATGATTATGAAGTAAAAGGTAAACAGTATTACGATGGA
>Ga0255048_10000571_pt1 | contig 28046 bp, 48 predicted proteins | sample JV7_2_2_MG_FD_183619 | JGI IMG/M metagenome (GOLD analysis project Ga0255048, IMG submission 183619) | Seawater microbial communities from Jervis Inlet, British Columbia, Canada - JV7_2_2 | ecosystem: Environmental > Aquatic > Marine > Inlet | place: Canada: British Columbia | collected 2016-10-06
CTTTATCTCTTTTTGGATCTTCAATCAACCATGATTCTACAACTGTCAATCCTGAGATATCATCAACATGCTCATATGTGTGTGAGTTGGTTTTTTCTTCTCTCATATAAAGCTGTGATGCTTGTCTGACTGTTTCAGCTGAAAAGAAAACTTCATATTCTTCATCTTCTTCTTCGTCATATCTAGCAATCATTTTATCTGGAATGAGTGCTGGCCCGACTAGCATCCTTTTTGCTTCATCGACTTTTGCCATAACATATTTATCTCCACGATTAAAGAAAACAAAATTTTCCTCTATCGCTGGAAACCGTACTAAACTGACAGCAGTTATTCCTGACAGCTCCATTTCTTCATCTATTAATAATTCAATTGTTCTCATAATGTTGCGTGATGTAATAAGTTAGCATCTAGTTGTTGTTGTGATGTCATATCTTGAGCCACAACATATGCTTTCACTGGTTTATCTATTAAGGATTCTGTATCTGTTGGTGATGTTGAACTGGGTGCAAATGTATCTGGTACTAATGCTGATGTGAGATTTTCTGCTCTTGGTGGAGCTGGTCCATCTGGTACAGTTGTATCACCAGAATCGAATCTAGTCTTAGCTATTGAAACAATTGAAGCTGCACCAGTTAATGCTGCAACTATTGATCCGGGTATACCAGCTGGAACTCCCAATCCTACTGGAGGTGCGGAAAGTGCTGCAACAATTGCTGATCCAGTGCTCATAACAGCAGCAGCAATCTGCATCTTCTTTGCTCTCTGAAATCTTTTCTTCGCTGTTTTCTTATCATCATCTTCGCGTCCTTGATCCAGTGCAGCGAATAATGAGAATGCTGCATTTGTCATTGCAAGAGTAGCATCAATGGTTTCTTGCCTTAATTCTTGTTTGGTTTTTTCCTTCTCTTTTTCAACTTCTTCTTCTTTTACAGCATATTTTTCTGTGATGGCAAGTAGCTCTGCATCTTGTTTCTCCTTCAATGCTTTCTCAATTTCAGCATTCCCTTGTGCCATCTCATTCAGAGTAATATACTTCGCTGCAATCACATCAATCTCATTCTGCTGTGCTGATTGTGTTGCTTTTCTCAATGTGTCAATCCTTAAAGCCTCTGCATCATCATCTGCTTTCTTTTCAGCAGCCATCTGTTCACGCAACATACCTTCTTCAACCACAAATTTCTTCTTGAGTTTTGCTGATTGTGTATCCAGATTTGTTACTGCTGCAATGAGTTCTGCTTCACGCTGATAATCTTCTTCTAAGCTCTTAGTCAAACCCATTTCTTCTTGGTGAATCCTCAGTGCTTCTTTTGCATTCGCAACTCTCTGAGCATGTACAGACGCTTCAGCTTCTTGTGCTTTCTTATTTGCTGCAATTCTATCTGCATAACTCTTTGTGATGTCTTTAGAAATCACCTCTTGTTTTGCTATTATGGCAAGTTTCGCTGCTTCATCAACTATCAAATCCCTTTCTGCTTGTCGTAATAATTGAGTTGATTTTGTTAGATCATTTTGAGCTTCAACAGCTTTCTTTGTTTCATCATAAAGCTCTTTTGTTTTATCAACTAACTCACCCACAACAAGAACAGTGGCTGCTATCATTGGATTAGCCATTGCAAGATTCTCAACTCCTTTCTTTGCATCAGCCATAGCTCCAGCAAAGTCTCTTTTAAATAGCTTTGAAACTGCTGAACCAAGAAAACCAAGTCCATCCATAAGATTTTGAACACGATCCATCACAAACTCCTTCAAGAACTTTCCGAAGTCTTTAATTGATTGAACTGGATCTGTGAAGATTCCAACCATAATTTCACCCATATCAGACAAAACATCTGTAATTTTTCCCATAACTACTCCAAGAGCTGCTGTTGCAACTTCTAGCAACTCAGCTCCTTTCTTAGTTTTCGTGAAATAAGCAACCAGAGATCCCACCAATATAACCAGCGCACCAACTCCAGTTGCTATCATAGCACCTTTCATTGTTTTCAACCCAAGCACAAATGTCTTTGCTCCTTTCACAGCTCCCTTGAACATACCTATCAGGCCACCAGACATGCGATCTAACCCTCCACTCATCTGAGTAGATGCATCACCTACATCATCAGCTGCTTCTGCTGTATCATCAAGTGAATCTTCCAGATTGTCAGCTGCTTTTGCAGCTTTGTTTAGCTCTGAAGTGAGTTGTGTTACTCCTTCAGTTTTGAGTTTGACTGTGGCTGTCTTAGACATTGAATCTGGCTTTTATACCCATGTATACTTTCTTGAAAAATCCTGAGAATCCAGTTTCTTCATAATATCCATAAAAGCGAATTGTCTCTTTTGTATATGTTTTAGAATCTGACATAGTTCCAAGTTTGATAATTTTAGGAACTGTGATGAACATATTTTTTATATAGTTTTTTCTCATGCTGCTTCTGTTACCAGTTTAGTCTTATTCTCTAATACGAAGAAATCATTTGCTTCAGTCATTAAGCCGAAATTCACGATTGATGAACTGCTGCTCATATTCATATATGTAACATTCACATCCATTACCCAAGATGTATTCACATCATCTTCTCCCGTTACTGAAATATCCAGCACGTAATCTCTTTTTGATGCACTCACATGAGCTATTGAAACAGTTGGATCAGCCAATCCAGAATCTCGATTGCTCTCAACCACTGTATCTGAAATTGTAGATATTACTCCATTGATATTTTTGAGCACAATGGATTGAGATACGAAGTATGTACCTCCTATTGGTAATGTTGCTGCTGCATATATCACTCCCAGAGCATTGATCTTAAAGTGAGCTGTTGAATTGATAGGTATTATGATGTCACTTATCAATTTTCCTTCTACTCCAGCCACAACAGCAGTGGTGCTATTTGTAACACACATCAATTGAAAGACCATAGAAGATGCCATGCCTTCATTCAGTGTATTATTCACATATGCTGCTGTTCCATTCTGTGACCAAGCCATATTGAAATTCTTGGAGCTTTGTCTGAGTAGATGTGTTCCTTGTTGTGATCCAACTGGAATTGGTACTTGTGGAAAGAATGATCTCGTTGGTATTCCTGAAACACCTGAACCTATATCTTTTTTTCCATCGTGTAGATGTGCATCTGTTATATCTGGATCATGTCCATCTGAATGCCAATCCCACCAACATTCAGGTGTAGTACCATCAAGTGCATATGTTAATCCTTCTGCTTCGCAACATGCAAGAGTTGGATTCTGAGCCACTCCAGAAGCATCAACCCAATTTGTAGTACCATCTATGTTTGAAGATACATAATTCAAAACACACTGATCATCAGGAAACAAAGTCACAGCTCCGATATCTATCAATTTCATCAACCTCACTGGTGTTGGTTTTGGATCAACTGGATTGTATCCACTTATCTCAATCACTCTATAATATATTCCATCTATGAAAATCCTATCATCAAATGTCAAGAGATTCATATCTGCTGGAGTGATAGCTATCTGGCATAACACAAGTCTTGCATCCTCTGAATATATCTGTTGTAGATATTCACTCCAATAAGATCTGGCCAATCCAAGTGCATAATTTTGACCAATCAAAGGTGATCCAGATGCTTGTTTTAATGTATGCCTCCAATATGTTGATTGTGTTGAATCTGTTATTGGTAGCGTGTGAAATGGTGTCATACATCCATAAACCGCTGTTGATGTAGTTCCTATGTATATACTTTGACCTCCAGTAGTTTGTGTTCCATTCCAGTACAATATCTTTGGTTTGTGTGCTACTGGTATTTGAGCGCCATTGCTTTCTCCAAACAAACGTGGATATATTATCGTGTTTGCATCAACTGAGTTCCAATCTGCTGTTGGTAGCTGTTGAATTGCTGTTGCTCCAAATACTGAGCTGTTCTGATGTGTTCCAACTGCATATGTATCATCTGATCTGTATCCGTATTGACCTAATGGAGTTCCATATTCTGTGAACTGATATTGATTCGGCCAGTCCTTATCTACTCCGTCATTGAATATGATATCTTTGCTTCTGAGTTCTGTGGCTGGTTTTACAACAAACGGTTGTGAGTGATCTAATTTCTCAGACCAATCCAATACATCACCCGATGCAATATAGTCGCTTAATGGCTCTAATATGAGTTCTTGTGGACTTGTAGATGGTAATAGAGTAAGATTGTATCTCTGTACTAAGTCTTTCACAAATGCAGCGCATGTGATATCTGGCATATTAGCAATCGTATCAACTGGCTCACCACTTATCGGTGTGCTCTCATATGATAACCATCTGAAGAATGTTGTTGTTGGATCTGCTATAATTACACAACCTTCCATATATGTTGTGATTGTAAGTTGAATCTCCATTCCATATTCCAAGAATACCGATTGTGGCATTGTATATGAGAATGGTTGTGTTATTGGACTTCCTTGCACCATTGACCATCCGAAACTTGCAAGAACTGTATCAGATGAGTTTAATTCAACATTGAAAATTCCCCAGAAGTCTGCTTGTGATGAATTATCTACTTCAAATGAGAAATCAAACACTGCCCACATATCACTTGGCACAATAAAAGAATATGATGTTTCGTCAAAGTGATTGTCTGGATCATATAGATCCGATCCAGAAGTAGTGTTGAATGGTAGCACAAAAGTTTCACCACCAGATCCAGCTGTGATATCTGATGTCAATCCAGCTTTGAATCCATAGTATGGAGTTGTTTTCAATCCATTAGCTCCATTGCCTAAACTCATGTACAAATTTGCCCAGATTGAAGTTGCCATAAAAGTACTCGAAAGTGAGAAGCCAAAGTGAAATAGTATCTTTCTGAAGATATGTTCTATCTGCATGAAAGGTAGGAGGTGAGTAGCTGGTAAATAGTTTGAAGTGAATACACCTTCATCAACTCCGAAATCACCATACAACCGCCCTCCTTGACTGAGTGCCTTATCTACTAATGGAATACGAAGCACACCAGATCCAACATTACCATCTGTTATATCAGTTGTCCATGAAGCAATGACATTTGCTGATGTATTATCATACTGGTAATCTGTTGGATTTGCAAATACTTCTCTCAGCTTAGTATTGCCCATCTGAGTGAATAGATCACCTGCACCTCCACTGATAGCACATTCATACGTTTGTCCAGTTTTAGATACGCTTAATAATTGCAATACTCCTTCTATCAAAGCAACACCATCATTCAACAGAGTGCATTGAACTGGATTCTCTGGCTTGAAAATATCGGTGCTCCATGATCCTTGTGATAGGTCTATCATAAAATAGTTCTCAAAGAAATCATTGTTTATGTTTGAGAATGGTAGTAGAAAAGTTCCTGAATAGGGTGCTTCTCTGCTCATCAACTTCTCTGGATCTGCAAAGCTATATGTTAAAGGTATAGCAGCATCCTCAGAAAGTTCCAAAGGAAACCAATCATAAAGATCTCCATTTCTTACTTGAAGCTCAATCATGATATTCTTTCTTTTGCATATTCAATATTCAGATCATACGCGAATAGCTTATTTTTCAAGCTCGTTTTTTCCAGATAGTTTGTGTCCTTAATAACAATCGGTATTATGTCTCCTTTACTATTTATCATAACAACCTTACGTGATACTATCAATGATTCCATCAATACATCTCTGCTTTCATCATACCAGCCAGTTGATACTTTCATGCCTCTCTTAGATCTTACATCTCTGAATGTAGTGCCTCCATTCCTTCCATACGATGCCCAATCAACTGATGTACTCGTATCAAGATAGTTTCCCGACTTGCCTACATACTTTGATTTGCTTGTTACTTTGGTGCTGTTGGTTTGTGCTCCTAATACATCAATGTAGTCATATGCTCCAGCTCTGTTTTGAAATCCAATTGTGAATGCATCATATAAGCAAGGTGCATCAACTTGTGTGTATCTGTATATTCCAGACAGTTGATATGCTGTTGATAAGCCACTGGTTGTATATGCAACCACATCATAATAAGTCCAAGTGCCGTTGATCGCTGTGGCAAGACTTGCATTTGCAGTTTGTGATTTTAAGTTCATCGGGCCAACTCCTACAAATGATATCATGCTATCTGATCCAACTGAACCAGATGCCACTCCACCAGAGGTTGCAATGTTTATGTCATAAATACCAACTTCAGATGCTCCATTCATTACTCTAATTTTATAGTAATTTAGATTACGATCCAGATCATATCCAGTAGCAGTTCCAGTTGGTGTTGCTAATGTTCTGAATGATGTCATAGTCACATTGTCTTTGAATAGACTTGATAAAGCATTCAATCCTGATGGCCATGTTGCAGTTCCACTCAAAGGAATTTCACTTAGCATAGAAGTATTATATGATGGAGCATTATCTGAGAACGCAGATATCAGATCTCCATTCAACTTAACATCACTCCAATCTGCAAAGTCTGATGTATGACCAGACCATCTTAATGCAAATACTTTGTTATCAGTATCTGCTGCTGTATATGATACTGCTCCTGAAGCTGTGGTTGCCTTAATGTATCCAAGATCTACAAGAAATTTTCTTGCTGTGAAAGCTCCCTTTGCACACACCTGAGTTAATACCTTAGCACCTAACAGATGAATTGAATGACTGGAATCAGTGAGTGGAATTTGTATCTCAGTTGTCTTTACATAGCTATCTAATACCTGAGCGATATTGAATGTGGCTGCTTCATTATTATTTGGTTGCAATGCTAATACTGTCAAGATTGTTCCAGCATCATCTTTCACCTTTAATGCGAATCTGTATTTATATCCACTATATCCCACATCAGAGACTGTGAAGATAGTTGGATGTAGTGTGCTGGTGAGAGCTGTTTCAGATGGTTGTTGTTCTACGATGTATGCCATTTTTATATATGTTCGGTTCTGTTATTTTATTACAATATCTTGGTTATGATATTTGCAACATCTTGACCAACAGCAGAAGCAATTGGATCTGAGTATTTCTTCAGTATGTTATTACCAGTTTTAGATATGAAGTATGATGGTTTTAATCCTCTTTGAAATATTGCTCTCTGTACTAAGAATCCAAATGATCTATCTGTTATGAATTGTCCTTTAGCATTGCGTCCTTGATATCCTTTCACTTTTAACCATCCCATGATAGCTTTTAGTGGTGGTTTCTTATTTGTGAATCTGAATGTTCTGGTATCTGTGTTTAGGAATTTGAAAGTCTCCCGACTATATTTCTTGTTTACTCCATCAACACCAGAATCTACATATTGCCAATAATCAACATCCGGAGTGAGTTCAATTGTCCACTCATCTTTATCTTGATTCAACTCCCATTCCAATTTCATTGAGTTGGCCAGTGTTCCAGTTGCTCTGTGTCCTTGTCTCCTTAACATCTGAAGTGCATTCTTCTTCCATCTCATTGCTACATCATGCATTATCTTTGTAGTGAGTGGTGCATCGTACTTCACATTGTCAATCATCATTGTGATCATTTCATTGGTATTAAGCAAACATCATTTGTATTATCTACTGAGAAATTTGCCATTGCAGACCATCCAATCAGCATATTTTCAAATCGGACCATGAAGGGATCTAAACTGACTGGTAATTCCATTGTGCATCTGGTAATGAAAAGATCATCATCGTATGCGTGATTATACCCCATTGCAATGATATCTTTCATTATGTAGAACATATTGCTCAAAACATAAGCACGATCTTCCAAATCACTTGGTTGCAATGTTGCAACAATTATTTCAAGTGAAATTTCTGCTTCACCTTTATCAATTGACGCAGAACTTGGATTAACAAATAAGCAAGGAAAAAGAGTTGAATCCATTTTCTTTACATCCATTTCTTCAATAGGTCCAATTACAGTGCTGTTAATTTGTGCGTTATCTGCTCCGTATGTATCAAATGCTTTCAACAATTTGAATAGAGTTGTTTCTGATTGATTTGCTTCCATCTTACTTGATTATGTCTTTGTTATTCTTAGATATAGAAAGGTCTAATTCGTAACACAAAAAAGTGAATGCTTGTTCAATTTTAAGCTCTGTAACGGCCTCAATTTTTAATATGTCCCCACCCGCCAGATGATAGATTGAAGCGAACCAACCCCATTTATTTGCCATTGAAGAACCTACCTCTCCACCGCCTCCAAAGATCGCACTGAATCTTTCATAAAGGTCAGACCTATATTCAAAAAAAAAGCGAGTAGTGAGAAAACTTTGTCCATTTTCATCTCATTGAATATCTTTCTGTTTTCGCTTCCAGTGTATGGAGCTATCTGATAGAAGTCTTGTGATTCGTGTGTGACCTTTCTGTACAGAATAGAGAGTATCTGAAGCAAGTTCTCATCCGAATCTTCGCATGCTGTCTCCAGATCAGCATACTCTCCAACAGTAAGCTCTGAGAGGTTTGGATGTATACCATATTTTTCTCCTTTAATTTCTATGATTGGAAACAACTCAAACTCAGTCTGGCTTGGATCTTCTAATTCTTCCAGCAATGAGTTCACAGTTTCCATGCTTTCAATAGTCATTCTCTTGACTGTTTTAGGTGTTATGTCACAGAGGATTGCTACTCGCTTAACCACATCATCTGTCTTGGAAAGTTTAATCCATTTCTTTACTGTAATATCTGCAACTGATGTAGGTACTGTTATTTTCATTTTATTCACTTTTAGTTATGCTATTAGGTGAGTTCATTCACTTTCTTCTGTTTAAGTTCTTTGATTCTATCTTTCATCATACTTAGCACAGATGGCTTGATTGATTTCGTGAATTGAACCCAATCACTTAACTCCTTAATCACTTGCTCTTTAGCGTAGTGCTTTATAAAAGATTCGCATTCATTACATAGAACTTCATCTGAAGGTACTGTTAATTTCATTATGATATGTAATATTTGCCAGAGTAGTTTTCCATGAGCTTATTCAAACACACATATCTCAGCGCATCAATTCCATGATCGTTTCCGCTTTCTGGTTCATTGATTTGGTTGCCATCTCGGTCTGTTTTCCACTTATATGACTGCATCTCTTTTATTAGATTAGTGCTTTCTTTGCTTATATTTATTCTATGTCGTTTCATTACGTCTATTCCTAATCTGATGCTGTCTTGACCTTTCTTCGCACCTTTGATTAAGAATCCTTGTCGTGAGAGTTCAGTTATAGATTTCGGTTCAGCAGAATCGGCAATTATTTCTTGCCTATCAATTCCCATTTCTCGCATCTTTCTTATCAAATCATTATTTGTCAATCCAGTTTCATACAAGTGTTCATGAGCATATAGATCCAACCCATCTTTATACACTGATATGAGTGCGCTTGGATCATTTGTAAATCCCCAATCTAAACCAAATGAAATAAATTGTGCGCGATCTGGTATCTCATCCACTTGATTGAAATGTGGAAAGATAGCAGCGATGTTCAAACCACGTTCACCCAATCCATAAATTCTCCAATAATTTGCATCCGTTAATTTTAGGTATTCAATCTCTTTTATTGTGTTTTCTTCCAAGAATGGATTGTCCAGATATGTTGTTTGGAAAAAACTGCAATCATCTCTCGTCATTACTTTATCATATATCCATGAAAATACATCGCTGGGGTTAAAATCCATGATTACTATTTCAGACGTTCTCAAAATTATCTGAGTGAAATCTTCAAAGGTTAATTCATTGCACTCATTCAAAAAAGCTATGTGTCTTTTTCTACCTCTGATGCGCTGGGGCATATCGATTGAAACAAATTCAATCATATTACCAAACAAAATATATTGTGAGTTGCTTTTATTATGATGAGCAGGAGAATACCATCCTTCATTCTCTAATATCTGAAAAAAATCTCTCATCACACTCGCTTTCAAGCTCGGCATGGTCTTTCTTATGATCGTAATTACCCATCCAGAGTTCTTATTGTTCACACACCACTCAATCAATGCCTGACATATTGAATACGTCTTGCCCGATCTCGTTCCTCCTTGATGTACTTGGATACGAGTATCACAGTTCTTACAGTCATAATATGATTTACTCTGCTTCATCCTCGCTTGTAATCCAGCTTGGCTTTTTGTTTGGTTCTGAGATAGTCATTTCTTGAGATTCTACATATCCACGTTTCTTTCCTTTTGTCTTGAGATAGAATATTGTGCTTGGCACGTTCTCTTGACTGATAAGAGAATGAAGTTTACTCTCTGCAAAGTCAATTGCTATCTCTGCAATATCATCTGTTTGCTTCTTGAATACTTGATCATCTTTTAACCATTGATAGTATTGCGTTCTGGATACACTTGCAATCCTACATGCTTGAGTGACTACACCAAGTGATTTTTCAAGAGCTTCCATCATAGCTTTCTTTTTTATTTCTGTTTTATTCATTTTTCTTGGTGTATATTGCTCTCATATATGCGATGATAGTGTAATGGTAACACACTTGGCTTCCAGTCAAGAGATGGCGTTCAAATCGACCTCATCGCTCAATTAAGTAGTTCTTTTTTTGGATATGGTTTTGATAATTGTTGGCAATCTCTTTTAAGCTCTTTTGTCAAAGGAAAAATATATTTGTATTTACCTGATTTTTTTCTGTATAGCAATTTTTCTCTCTGTTCTTTTGGCAAAGAACTTGGCCCTCTATCATGCACCCATTTTCCTTTGTAGAAACATTCTTTTCCACTGCTTTTGCTTTCTTCTACAAACAGCCAATTTGTTGCTTGATATATTGTTCCAAAGTGATTTTGACCTTTGTCAGCATAGCTTATTAATACTTTTACTAAGGGTTTGTGCTTTTTCAAAAGTTTAATAGAAATTGACATTGCTTTGCTTGTACTTTCTTGTTTTCCATTTAAAGCCATTCTGGTTAATTCTAAAAATTGGCCAGAGACAGCATTGTATTTTTTACCTAAGTTAGCACAAGCACCCAACCCATAGCATATAACTCCACACCATTCATTGTTTTTGTTAAATACAGAATATGATATATTTCTCACTGGAACAGTTTTTGCATAGTGAAATTTTAAACAAGCATATTTAATTGCTTTATATGATGCTTTTTCTAATCTCATTTTTCAGATGATACTGAGTAAAATGCTTTTTCATATTTACTTACTATATTTGATATTTCATGTTCTGCTTCTAACAAATCACTTTCATTTGAAAATGTTATTTTAACTGTTGGAGGTTTATTATTTTCTTCAGTCAGTTCATTAAAATTTGGCTCTTGCATGTCAGTTTCCCAGACTGGCACACCATATTCTAATAATGGGTATTCATCCCATTCATTTGCAAGCATATCATAATCAAATTCTCCATAGTGTGTATTGTCCTTGATTACTATTTCAGCACAAACCAGCTCATATGTTTTGTTGAATTTAGTAAATGATTCAGATTTCAAATGTTTCTCTCTGGTGTATTGCATCACTGGCACATCTTTCCAACCTAATTCCTTACATGCTCTCCATCTTTGATGTCCTCCAAGTATGATATCATCTTCATCAATTATCACTGGCCTCAGATCCATCATCTCAGGTGTTTCTTCTATGCTCTTTTTTTGCTCCAGATATTTTTCATTGCGAATCAATCGAGGATTTTTTGGATGTGCAAATATTTTATTGATAGGTTTAGTCATTTTCACAGCTGTTTTCATATAGTTTTTCAATATCCTCAAAGAATTTCTTTACACACGATGTGCAGTTGGAAAACTTCTTTTTCTTGTTTGTGCTTCTGATCCAAATATCAATGGCAAGATGTTGCTGTGAAGCAGTCACTGAACCACCCTTCTTCCAATTAATCAAATGTTGGTGATATAGATCACGATCCTCTGCACTCATATGTGCTCCATATGGAAAAAGTTTGTTCAATTTCTCTTTCCTTTCTTCACATCCACAATCCTCTCCAAAGATGGATTCCACAGCAGCTTTCAAGCCAGTGAATTTTGTTACTTTTTCAATCGTGTCTCCAAGTCCTTTGCTTGGCTTTTTTTTTGATTTCATTTTTTGTGCGTTTTAATGCTTTGAAAAGAGTTGTTTTACTGATGCCAGTATCCTCTGACATAGTTTTGAATGAATGGCCATGCTCATAATATATCTCTGTTACTGTCTTATCAAAATATGGCATCTCTGAAAGAGTAGAATTGATGAAGTCAATCTTTTCTTCATCTTTTATCTTCTTTTCAATATCAGAATCAAACCACAGCAGAATATCTTGCTTCGCTTCTCTGTGTCTTTCAGCTGGTTTTCTGTATGTGTAGTGATATGGTGATGTGGTTGAGTTATATTGATTCATCATCATCCTTGCCAACCAATATCTCAACTGCTTCTTCTTGATCAGTTCCTCAATTTTACTCTGATCGCTTTCTAAAATACTCAATATCACAATGTGACATAATTCCTCACAATCAATCAGACTTTTTTTGGCAATAGTACATGCCATTTTTTTAATAGCATCGTAATTTTTGGATATGTAGTTCCTGACCACAACCCCAAATATAAGAAAACAATATTTGTCTCCTAAATTTCTTGTAATATGGCTTTTGCTCTCGCTTCAAATGAGGCCGCCATATCCCTTAACTCTTGCACTGTGTACTTGCGTATCTGATTAGACATGAAAACGACTTTATCGGCTTGTCCTGAGCCGTACAGAGCATCTATCTTCTTGCCGAACTGATAAGAATGGCCTCCATTACTCATATTGCATCGTTTACACTGAGCAGAAGCGTTGATTAATCCGTTTTCTGGATCATATAACCATCTCACAGATAATTTTGCTCTGGTTTGGAAATGACCGCAATCAACTTCATCCCATTTTTTACGCTTATCACAAGTAATACAATTTATCATACCATACTTATCAGCACATGACAACCTCACAAATCTGCTGAATGCTTTGTCACAAGCATTTTTTGCTTTACTTCTTTCACTCATATTATAACATCATCTGTGATATTAATTGTGCAGTGCTCTCCAGACATTATTGCTTCAGATATGGCTTTGTAGATCCTAAAATAAGCAATTGTGCTCTTGCCTATAAAACCTGATTCTTTTGTGTTGTTGTTCTCTTGTGTATCTCCAACCAATAAACATCCGGAAGTATGATTGTCTGTATTGCCACAGTGAATCAAAATATCTGTAAAGTTTGGCACATCTAAAAGCTCAATCATACCATTGTGAATGTCTGCAAATCTGTATTGGTATTTGTCATGCAACCTTCCATGAGTTTTCAATCCAAGAGTGTATTCACCAGCTGGAATGCATGTCTCATGTTTTACTTTCACTTCTCTTGGTTCATCTTCAAGAGTGTAGCACATAAATTCTGGATCTGATGTAATGTCATACAGCAATCCATTTGTTGAATTTGCGCTGCTGTTGGTTCTTATTAGTTTGAGTTTCATTTTAATATTCTTTTTCATTTATAAATGTTCTCTTTCCTTTATCATTTTCAACGCTAACTGATACATATGGTACTTCAATTGATTCTGCTATCTTATCCATTGCTTCATTAACCTCTTTCAAATTGTCTGAATAAAATGGAACACTGATTAAATATCTCATTTTGTAAATTTTTTCCATGTTAAACATTCATTATCATTCAAGTCAATTGCAATCTCAATATTTGAAAGATGTGTGTGTACATTGTCAGCACATTTCGTTGGATCTGAGATGCCTTTTCCACTTTTAAAATGATCTAATACAACATTTGCATCATCAATAATCATATTCATTCTGTGTATTGCTTCCTGGATTTCTTTTTGTTCTCTATTCATAGTGTTGTGTTTTGTTTAAATAAATTTAATTGTTTTGTGTCAGTAGTCCATTGTGTTGCCATTGCATGAGCAATACCTTCAAATGTTTTACTTCTTAGTGTGCTTCTTTCTTCTGGCGTTTTAGCTGTTTGCAGAGCTTTATAGTACCACATAGGCATTCTTTTCTTTTCTCCTTTTTTGGATATGAACTCAAAAAATTCTCCTTTGTCCACAATATCTGTTGGAGTTAATTTTGGCAAGTTTTTTAACCATAAGCAAGTTGATTTTTGTGCTTTATCTCCAAACATCCAAGGCTGTATGATTTGATCTGGTTTTCTATATTTTGTGGACATCACACCAATAGGATTTTCAACTGCTATTCTTTGAATAGGTGCGTTTATTAGCTCCATGAAAAAATCAATTCCTTGCTGCTGTCTCCCATCTTCAATCTTCTTTGCAAAGTGTCGTGCTCCGCTTGACGCGAGATGTGTGCAAGGAGGGAACGCTATCATTAATTCCCATCCTTTTTCTATAACCTTAAACACATCTTTTTGAAAGTGCCACTCTGGGTGCCCTCCGCTACATGACAGCAAATCACAGCTATATGCCTCATGTCCTAATTTTCGCAGATACTTTGTGACTGCTTGAGATTCTTCACATGCTACTAAGATTTTCATTCTGTTGTGTTTGGGTGGTGAATATGCTTCCAGCGACCTCTGAAATCTGTGTCATCTTCTGGAAGTTTAAGGTCTTTCACTATCTGCTTCATTATGATTCTTTGCTCATCTGATAATGGCTCTGGTTCTATTTTTTTTGTCTCATGGTAATTATTCTCCATCATGATTGATCTCTCATCAGCAAATTTCAGAAAAGCATCTCTCAATTCTGGCAATTTTAGACGTTCAAACATATTACCATAATATCCAGCTTTGAATCTGTCCATGACTATTTTCCATTCCTCCAATTTATACGCTGGAAATTCATTCAACAAAACTGATACTGCATGTTGTATTTCTTCTTGCGTTCTCAGAGTTTTATTCATCTCCAGATAATCAAGCATGTCTTTTGTGATGGCATACAAAGCTGCAAACGTTGTCACTTCATCACATTTCATTGCAGTCCTTACATTAGTGCCTTGTTGCCAAGCCTGAACTGGATTAAGAGTTACGAGTTTGTTCAAGATGATTAAGCAGCTTGTCTTTGTCGAATCCTTGAACAGCTGCATTCCGTTTTCTGTTGTTTTTAATTGCGAAGATTCCTTGATATCCATTTGCTATTGAGTTTTGTATCATTTTTATTGCTGTATTTACATCACCACCGCTTTCATCTTGCAATTTCTTGAGAGCAGTTTGTTCTCCAACCTTTGTGTATTTTTTTATTTTACGATTGGATCGGTCTTGTTTCCATAGATTCCATATATTTTCAAATTCCTTTTCTTCATATGGATATACTATCTGTGTCTTATCTGAAGTTACTATCTGGTATTGGTGTTTAGATTTCTTCACATCCATTTTCTTTTTCTTAGACTTCGATTTCACGATTTCTTTACTTGCATGTTCAGATTTATGGAATTGGTAAAATTGCTGGACTTTTTCAGTAATTGTGTACCATTTTGTTCTATCCCATCTTGCACGATTATGAACTGCTGAAATGATAGCTCCATCTTTTTCAAGATTAGTCAAGATTCTTCTGATCTGGTTATCTTTCCAGAATGGGAAAATCTCAGTGAATGCTGATGCGCTGTTCCATGTCCAAGTGTGTCCATCTATCTCATTCTTTTGATTGAGCTTGTTTCTATACACCCAGAATGCAAGGTGGTGGAGCATGATTGCCCCATCTACACCATACAACTGAGCTGCTTCTGTATTGAAGCAAAGATCTCTTTTCACTTGATATTCTCATTATGAAATAATACCTCTGACATCAGCTCTTGTGCTGTTGTATCACATTGTTTCAAGATAGTTTGAGAGTGTTTCAATAGTGGCATTGGGTTCTTTTGCACCCAATTGTTCACTGTGTTCGTTGAAACTTTCAGAGCACTGGCCATATTCGCTTGAGATCCATACATCTTAACTATGTAAGATTTGAATCCGTTTTTATTCTTTTTCATTAGTTTAAGTTATCACGTTCTAATAATAAAATCCGAGCTAAAATTGCTACACCTTCAAGATATTCATCATATGTTTCATCTTGACATACTCCGATAATCTGAACAGCTGTCTGAATTGCCCAAGAATTTTCAATATTCTTCTGAGTGGTTTGTGATTTTGGTGCTCCATTGAATGCAGCTGGATCATTCTTTGTCACTTTTAGTGTATCACCAAAGTTTGTGGTTCTTGTGACCTCATAGAATACACTGTCACCAACTGCATATGGTGGTTCTTCTGTTTTTGCATTGCATTGTCCAACTTGACCATCTTCAAACTGGATCTCAAAGGAATACATTATATCACCTCTCTTAGTTTGCCACGTTCCGTTGCTTTGTAAAGCAGTAATTTTTGAATTTTTCATTAGATTTTTTCTTTTATTGTGAATCCAGATTCATTATATCTGGTTTTGAAATTAATTTTTTGTGTTTTACTCTTAGATAAAACTGAACCACGTACATGAGTGAGATATCTTTCATTGTCTTGATCTGATGATATATCAGAATAGAATTGTTTTGAATCATATCCACCACAAGCTATAAGCACAATTGCATGATATCGGCAAAATTCTCCATGTGGAAAGTCATGCCAGTATGTAATCTCTGAAATATCATCAATATCTTCTCTATTGTGCTTGAAATGAATGAAAGATGGAGTATATCCCCAACCAACATATTGACCATTGACAAGAGCTGTGATTGATTTGTTGTATTTATGTGCCAATTCATATGCTGAGATCGTGTCAGTAGTTAATACATTACCTCTTACATCTAAACTTTCACCAGATTGTACAACTTCACCAGTGAGTGGACTGATATGGGTGCTCATTTCAATATGTATTGATTGAGCAGCTTCTTCAGCAACTCAGTTTTACACTCTATTTCAAACAAAGTAAATTCTATCTGAACCATAGGATTGTCATATGGCGCTCCTTTACGCTCTCTTTCATATCCTATAGCATTCAATCTCGCTTGGCATTCAATCCATTCTTCATGATGTAAAGGTGTAAAACCCTCTTTTAAGCGAGTTTTATCCACTTGCCTTGTGTTGCTATCACTTTTGTTCATGATGCTCTGTATTGCGCTTAGAATCGTTCTGAGCTGGTTCTACATGCCAGTTAATAATATACTGGATATACTGTTGTGCGCTATATTTTCTTGATTCTTCAAATGCACCATCCGGATTAATAGATTCAATGTAGTCTTGAAGATAAAAAGCAGCTGTTTCTGTGTTTATTTCTTTACTCATGATTCATCAGTTAAAAATTCGCAATGTTCTAAACAGTCCGGACATATTCCCATTTCAGTTTCTGTGGTTTCATATCCACAGCAGTCACTATATGGTAATTGATCATCTTCTTTATTCATTACAATGTTATTTAGTCTTGTATTGAGCAAAGTTTTCAATTTTTCTTCGCTGAGATTATTATACACTTCAAACAACGTACTTCTAAACTTTGGCGGTTCGTGTCTGTATATGTTACCTTCACAATCTCGCCTATAACAACCAGTATCAAGTAAGGTTATTCTATTGATTAAATTTTCTTTACTCATGATCAAATAGATTAAGCACATCATTTGATGATGAGGTTGGTTTTGCTTCACGTTTTTGCGCCCAGCTTAATCCACTCTGCCATGCATTAAGCAATCCATCAGTTGTGGTAAATTGAACACCATACTGAAAGCATACCTTGTAAGTATTCGTCAAGCTCTGGATCAAGGTTGAAATTACTACACTCTGCTCATCTTCAGTTGTGACCATATTACCAATCGTGATTGATAGCAGTTTAGATCCATTCAACATTCCCATCATCATTTTCTTTCTCTTGTGATTTGATTCAGATTTTAGTGTTGAAAGATTGCGATCTATAATCTCGGTTGTTCCCTTTGCTAGTAGTGATACTTTTTCATGTATCTCTGTATTGAAATTTGTCATCTGTTTTAGTTTATTTAATTTTTAATGCTTTCTGTAAAGCGGATCCGATTATACCCAGAGATGTTGAAAGTTCAATCATCACATCATTCATGTCCTGAGCCATATCAATTGAGGACTTTTTCTGGTTTGCCTCAGCTCGATCTGTTAGCTTGGTAGCTATTGTTGAAAGCTCTCCAGTTTGTAAAGTCATTTCAGTTAATGTACTGACCATGTTTGAAGCAGTTTGTTGGAGTTGCTTCAGCTCACTTTTCTTGATTCCCATGTTTTATGTTTTAGGGGTTATTAAATTTTCTTTCCAATATTGAAATTCTTGTTGTTTTTCAATAGAGTAGATCGCTTGTCTGAGAGCATCCACTTCTTCATTGTAGCGAATCATCCTTTCCTCATTCGCTTCTATCCACATCTTCGTGTTGGAATCCTTGATGCATTCTTTCTTAGCATCTTCCAACCTCTTGCCATTGTACTCAATAGAGTATTCAGTTTGTTCTAAGATCCTTTTCAGTATTCTTGTTGTTTCAATTAAGTCCATTTGTCATTGTTTAGATGGTAAAGATACAAATAAAACTACAATAAATTCATGTCACTGAGTAATTCTGCACCCCAGATGTAAACTAACATATTAACAGTCTTTTCAGCATTGTCATATATTGTTGATTCTCCAAAGTGATCTTTTTCATATTCTTGACATGTTTGGATGGCTTCCCATTCACTGATGCCATGTGTTTTAAGCCACTCAGCTGCCTGATAATATCCTATGATGTAATAATCCTCATTGAATAAGTGAAAGTGCAAATCCTCCATCTCATTACCTTCATACTTGTGGATCTCTGCAACTCGTTCTGTGATGTATTCACTGAGTTCTTTTTTTACTGAATTTTTCATGATATTAAAATTTAATTGTTTTGTGGTAACGCTGATTTGATTTGTGTTTCCAGTACCATATAATATGCAATCTGAAAAATGCAATATATCCTTCTGCATTTCCATTTTCAAATTTGTTGATCTGGATCATGTTCTTTTCCCAAGGCCCAAAGAAAATGTTTAAATTTTTCATTTTGCTTGATCTTGTGCGATTAAATTAAGTGTGTCCATGATACCTCTGTAATATGCTTTTGATTCAGCATATCGTCTTTCATAGTATGTGACATCTGTATCTGGGTTGTCATACATGCGGTCTCTATTATAGAACATATCTGATTCTGCTTCTTGCTTCAGATACTTCATTTTTTCTTCCAGTGTGCTTTTCATTATTTCTTAATTAAAATTAATCCTAATTCTTTAGCTGCATAATTAATATGTTTCTGTGTTGTCATGCTCCAGTACCCTAACTGAATCATTTTAGGATATTCGCATTTTGCTACAAGCGTGTCATAGCTTTTAATATATTTTCCATCATCCTTATAAACGACAGATAAATTCTGTGTGTATTTATTAAATTTCATTTTGATTTGGTTTTATTGTTAAATTTTTTTGCTATAGACTTTGCTAAGTTTTTTTGTCCGTTATAGTGCGCCCATTGTAATGGCGTAAAAGTTCTTTTGTTTCGGGTGTTCGTTTCTGGATTCATTATTTTTTTATTTTGAAATTAGGATTATCAAATATCTCCACTTCCATATCTTGAAAGTGATTACGTTTATTTTTTAGATTGTGCAATTTTTTTAGCTCCGAATATAAAGCATCTAATTCTTCATTAGAGAGTGGAGATCCATCTGCGCTTATTTCATCATCAATCATTTGCTCAATGTTCATGATTTCAATAGCTATATTTTTAATGTTCATGTTGATTTGATTTTATGATTAGTATGCTCCGCTTGAAGTTTTTGCAAGTCGGTTTATCTTTTGCTCAATCCAAGTGCTTAATAGAATTTCTCCAGTAGTTTCATCTATGTCACAAATTTGGCTCTTAGGAATCCAAACCATTCCATTATTCACACAGTTAATTTGAATTGCCTTATCTGTAACTCTTTCTAATTTACCACGCGATTCAATTAATGGAATATTAAACTTTGTACCCTCACTAAGCGACTTGATTTTTTGCTCTAAATTTTTCATTTTGATTTGATTATTAATTATTCTACGTTTCCCCAAATTCCGACCTCTTGTAATTTTCCAAGTATCTGCTGCATATCTACATTTGTACTTGCTGATAACTCATTATCTCCATCACTTTCAAGAAGTGAGATTGAGTATGCTATCACTTGAAGTTGTTTTTTTGAAAATTTCATCTTTTTTATTTATTAATTATATACAAATATACATGATAATCTCTATACTTTAACAATTAATTATGATTTTCTTTAATATTTCTTTGATTTCTTAGTGTTTACTGGAGAATACAGAGCAAAAAAAAACCCACATTTAGTGGATTAATTAAATTTATGCTATATTTGAGCAGATTTCAGGGTATCCCATTCTGCTTTGTCATCTGTTTAGTTGGAGAGCTGCACAATATATCGCCTTATATTATGTGGCTCTCTTTCTGTTACAGCGGCATCATTACATTGAATGCTGTGTGACCTCCAATAACTACTCCACAAGCTAATTGTTGGAATTTGAATGCCTTAGCATAGGACATCCCAAGACTATCACGATCAACTCCAGATCCAGTCTGCATGGCCATTATCCTTTTCTGACCTGAGAACCATTGCACATAACATTGAGTGTGAATATGGCCTTGAACAGTGCTCATCATGTCATTCTTTGCCTTTGTTGATGCAGTACCTCCTTCACCATGTATGTATTGCACTCCATCGTACACAATGCGCTCTGTCCAGTTCCAATTTGTTCCAAGAACTTCATTGTATGATTTGAGCCATTGTGATGGTACTCCAGCTTTGAACAGCTTTCTGGCAATGATCCTATCATGGTTGCCTATGATTACATCTGCAACTGGAAAAGCATCACGCCATTTGTGGATTTCAGCAATGGCATATTCAAGTTCATCTTTCCCTCCAGATAGATCAGGATTTGAATCATGAAACGAGGCATATTGATGATCTGCCAAGTCACCTATGAAGATAACTTGATTGCAATTATTCTCAATATACGTTTTCTGGCAAAATTCTCTGTATCCTTTTTTGCAATATGGCTCATGTACGTCACCTATAATTAAGATTCGTCTCTCAGACTTTACAAGCCTTCTATATGCCTCTAATATGTTTCCGTTTAATCTCGGTCGCATTTAGGAATATAAGTGAATATAACCGCTGAAATGAATCCATCGTGAGTAGTCTGATTTGAAGTCCAGTATTCAGTTTTTTTCATAGAATGATAAGCACAATGGAAGAACACCAACAAAGGCAAGTGCTACTCCTTGCCATGTTAGTTCGTTTTCTGTTATGTGAATACAAGCTGTTATACAAATCAATCCACCCAGTGAGCGTTTTGCACTCCATCTCCTTAAATCTCCTTTTGTTTTGAAGATCTGAGATAGATCGAAATTAGATAGCAATTTCAGAAGTGCATTGTTCACTTCTTCTTTCTACGATCCCCAGTGATAGCTGTTATCAGTATATCCAGATATCCAAAGATTTGATTGTCTTTTTCTGTGGGCGTCAAATTGACGATAATTTTGGAGAAAGCTAAAATTCCAAGAAGAAGCTCTGCCCAGTTTTCAATAATAAAATCTGTCATAATATATATATTTATTTAATTCCTTTTTCTGCTAATAATATTTTAATTTCTTGCATACCAACACATAATTCTTTGAGTAATGATTTCACTTCTCCTTCTTGTTTCTCCAGTGAATATAATCGCGCCTTTATTCCAGTGACATCATTTGTCATTTTGATCCAAGTTCCAAGTATTCCCACAAAGCATGAAACTGCAACAACTATTATTTCACTCATCATTCGTCTTGCATATAATATGAAAAATAAACGTCCAAACTCCACCCTCCGTTAAAAGCAGCATTTGCCCAAATCTCAAAATCTTTATTTACCAAATCGAACTCAAATGCATTTGAAGAACCTGAGTTCGCTTGACCTCCAGTTACAAAGGTGCGTGTTCCGCTAGCTATTGTATTCATCCACTGTCTTGCATACGCCCAATAATCACTTGTTCCTGCTGACGATGCATCCCATCCAATATATAAACTATTTGATGAAGACTCCGTACCTGACGCATACGTTGAAACCGCAATCATTGAAACTGGCACTATTATTTTTGTGGCTTCGGCTGCCTTTAATAGAATGGGTGTAGTGTGTAGTGCTAAAATATCGGCATTGTCGAGTGATATCTTAACAGATTCCACGATGCCACCACCAACCCCGGTAAATAAATTTGCTTTGGTAATCTGCTTATTCGTACCATCCGGAGACATAGTTGTATCATCTACATCGACAATCATCACCAGATCTGAATCCGCAGCACTTGTGGCTGCTGTCAGTTGTGTTACTTTTTTTGTTGCCATGTTTCTTGATATATTTCTTTAATTTTTTGATATTAGCTCTGGTGCGCTTATTAGGTTTCATACTCTTGGCCCAGTAATTAATCTCAATAATGCTTCTGCTTCTGATTTGTTGTAAGATTGTTCCACATTTAATCCTTGAGTGTAGTTTGCTGAAGATGGAGAAACATCTGGAAATGTATTGCTTGTAAATTCTGGATATGTTGAGGAATTTGCACATAGATAGTCAATTAATCTTTCTTTATACCATGATGCAATATCTCTAGCAGTTGATATGAGAGGCTTGATATCATCATATGATACTGATCCACCTTGTTCAGTATTCATGGCTACAACAGCATTATTCACGAATCTTACTCTCAACACTGGTATCACCTCCATGAAGCTAAATTGCACCAAACATGGTATGATGTATGTATTCAATAAAGTTGCGTAAACTTCGTTTCCAGCATCATCTATTGTTCCAGCAGAAATCAGTGTTTTTATCTTGTTATAAAGATCTGTTCCAAGCACTGGCAAAATCCATTTTTCTTGAGCTTGTAAAATAGCTGGAAAAAGAACGTTTGGATCCACCGATCCACCAAGTGATGTATCTCTCTTTACTCTTGATGGAGATACCAATACGATTGTTGTACTTGCCATGATTAATTGTCTGCTTTTGGTTTCACGTAATTCACTGGAGTTTTTATATTCTGAGCAGCTTTGTTAGAGGGTAAGAATCCTCTGTTTTCCATATCTCTTGGTCGCTTCGCAACTTTTGGATCATTCTTTTTTGGTGTTACTGCTTTCCTTTCATCAGGAGATAGTTCATTTATGATAGCTTGTCTTTGCTTTGCAGTGATTCTTGAATCATCTTTCTTTAAGAACGTGAATCTGCTCCAATAATGCGCACATGATCCACCTCCTTTGTACAGCCAGATATCGTATTTCTTTGCTCCATCTGGCCCCCAACCAGAATTGACTGCTGTTCTACCAGCTTTGTAGATATTTTCCTTTGTATAATACTTTGCAGCTCCAACCATCTTCACGCAAAAATCTCTGCTGTCATATTCCATCTGATTTATCTTCAACGGAGCATATTGATAGCGAATCTTGAACAGTGGATTATCTTGCTCTTTTGATTGATCGCTTGTGGCTGGAATAACTGAAGCTAAATTCACTCCATGAATCATTCCATCAAGCCTATCTTCATCATCATAATCCACTTCACGCTCATCTATCACTTCATATCCTTCTGGAGCATCCTCACCAAGCGAAATAAGAGCATCTAAGCAACTTTCATCTGGTTTAGGTATCTCAGTACTCATTTCTTCTTTTGGTGGCTCTACAACCTCCGTAGTGTCATCATCAATATTTATGAAGTTAGCTGGTTTAGATGGAATAAAGAATAAGTCAAGATTGATTGCATTTGCAACAAACACTTCTTCTAATCCCTTGAGCAAAATATCTTGAAATTCCTCCACTACTGTATTGTGAAATAAACTGTAAGAATCATTCAATTCATCAGCATTAGAACCCCAAGAATTTCCACCACCTCTCACTCCAAATAATAGTGGTGATGTCACTCTATGACCAGAAAGCACTTTGTTTGTGATCTCAGTGCTCAAATATGTGTACATATCATCAGATCCATTGCTTGCAATTGGCTCAATTTTTGGAGCTGTCTCTGGCCCATCATTAAAGGTGATTAAGAGCTTTCCAGCATTGTTGCTTCCAGAGAATTTCTCATAAACTTTTCTTTCAATATCTGCTCTCTCTTGATCTGTTGGAATACCATTAGAAAAACTCAGCATCATACTTGGCATAAGCGAATTTTTGATGTTGTTCAAATGGAAAGATTGCACTTCGTGATCCAGTTCAATATATCCAGTTGATCCAACGTAATCTGGCAACCCATAATAATGAAAAGATGGAGCATATCTTTTTATCTGGAGAACAGTGGATGCTGCTGTACGATCTTCAGATGAAAAAGATTTCAATACATTCGGTTTTACTCTATCATTTGACCTTGCCCAAGAATTTTTGTAATACCAATCATGTATCTTGCCTTCACTATCTGCAACACCAGCTCTCAAAGTATGCACTGGCAAGTGTTTCATCTGAGCAACTGAAGTTCTTGCTTTATTCCAGATCGTATTCACATAACATTGTCCATATAGCTTCAGATCAATAGCTAATTTCTTGAGCAAATCATCATCACTGCTATTCAAAAGAGATTGAAGTCTCAACCACTGCTCTTTGTTACCATCTGAATCATCTCTTTCAACCGCATCCAATCCTTTACCGTATATCATAGATCCAACACCATTCACAATTGCTGAATGTATTGAAGATCCAAGATACAAGCTCTCAAGATAGTCACCATAGCAATCATCAGAGCCATATGATATCCAATTCTTTCCTTGTACTTCTTCAAATTGTGGAACGTCATGCACTGGCATTCCCATTACTGAGAAATCGCTTTTATTATTCTTCATAAGCTTTGTAATTTACCGAATCGCTATATGATTCAAATCTATTGTAACCATCTTCTCCAGATACCCTTTCCAAGTGCGCTAAATTTTTTCCGACGACTGTATAATTATGTTCAAGATATTCTAGGATTTCCATCTGATAAAATCCCTCCAGAAATTCGGGTTGCTTCAAAAATATTTCTGCCTCATCTACATCTTCAGTTACTGTATCATTTATTGTTACCAGACCTTTCAAAGTTCTTCCATTCCATCCACCTCCAGCAATAGAAATATCTAGTGTAAACGTCTTAGAATTATTTGTTGATTCATCTGTCAATATGATATTATATGATGGTGTAATGCCTCCAAGATCATCGTTGTAATTACTTATATTAAGATACAAAATATTTTCTCCTTGTGTAAGTTGTACCATATTTTCAAATATATGTTTTTTTTAGTTAAAAAAAAAGAGGAGAAGCGAATCGCCACCCCTCTTTCAGTTGGTTATTTTAGATTCTATGTTGGATTCGTCACAGTAAAGTCAGCAGCTCCAGCTCCAGCATTAATACCATCAAATGGCCAAGTATCTATATCTGAAGAATCAGTTGGAGTTATAGTTGGAGGATATTCAGATTCTCCAGCTGTCACAGTTAATGTATATCCTTGCATATCTGCTCTGGCTGCTCCAGTTACAAATGTTCCACCAGTCACAGTACATCCATTTTGAAGTCCAATGCAATACACATTATCATTCGCATCTAAGATGTAAGCAAATACTCTCGTTTGAATTAGCAATTGCAATTCTTCAGATGTTGTTTGCTTCAAGATATTCAATGTGATCTCCAGAGCTGAATCATATGATGCAGATCCAGCTGGTTCATTAGTCACTGTTGTAGTGAGTGAAGCTGTATTCGGCTGCACATCATATCTGTAAACAGTTTGAGCTACTCCGATGCCAGTTAGCACACCAGAAGCAAATGTCATTTCTGAATATCCTTCTACCTGAAAGTCACTAAAATATATTGCCTTGATTCCACCAACTGTATCTTTACAGTTCAATCCAATCGCAGCTGTAAGATTACAAGCCATTGTCTTTTAATTTTTTTCAGTTAATATTTATTGTCCCCACCATACATCCGCACCTACTCCAACCTGAACTCCAGCTGCATAACGCATGATGAAGCGGATATTGTCAGAACCATCAATTGGAGACATATCTATCGTCCTAACCTCAGTTAGATTTGTTTGGATATTAGATCCAAATACGAGGTTGCTTGAGTATGTTCCAACTAATTGGTTGTCTGGAAATCCCGGACAAGCATAGATTGGATAGCCATATATGTTAGATGGTTTCTCATTTGCTTGATAGTCATTTGCAAATCCAGATGTTCCAAGAGCTTGATTGTATAGGAATAAAGTCTTTGGAGAACAGTACAATGCGAAATCTGCTTTTCCAAGAACTGGAGATGTGACTACATTAAGAATTTTCATAAATTCTGCAACGATATTTGAAGCTGAGAAAGTTGTTGTCAATGTTACATCATTCACAGTTGAATCTGTGACTAAGATTCCAGTTGTAGCTGTTGTGAATCCTTCAAATTCTCCAGCTGTTCCATCAGCACCAGTCCAGATATCATTCTCAACTTGTTGAGCAACTAATCCAGCGATATGTCCAATGACATAATCTGTGAATGCTGTTGGCATATTTGAATTGAGACTGTTTCCAGTTTCAGATGCTAACCATGACTGTCGCATTGTCTTTTTGCAAAGATCAATATTGACAGCTAGTTCTTTTGTAGTCAATACGTTCTCTGTAATTGTTACAGATCCAGCATCTGTGAAATCGCATGTTGCATCAGCTATTAATGAAGCTCCAGCAATTTGATTGATAACAGCTTTGTAATATACGTCATCAATGGTTCTGATGTATCCATTTGCTAATGTAGTTCCACTTTTCAAAGCAGCACTTACGAATGGCAAAGCTAACTCTCCAGCGTATGTTGGGGAAGTTAATGTCGGGCCATCAAACTCATACTTATTTGCAACACTTTTTTCCTCTGCGTTGAATGAGGTTTTTTTAATATACTTCATTTTAGTTTTTTGCGAAGTTTGAAATGATTGCATGTGCTCGGTCTCCAGTTTTCAAAGATGAAAAGGTTTCTTGATTCATGTCCTTACTATTATTTTTTGTCGGTGAGTGATTCACACCTTGAGAAGCTGGTTCGTTTTCAATAGCTGAAAGACGTTCCATCATGTGCTCAAATGCTGCATTAATTTCAGAAGATAATTCACTCAGTTCTTCAGATACTTCATCATCACCTCCTTCTTTTTCTCGCTTGAGATCCGCAACAGCATCTTCAAGATTCTGAATACGTTTCTCCATACCATCCCAATCTTGTACATCAGCTTCATCACCTTCAGCCATCTCCACTTCAACATCAACTTCTTCTTCTGCTTCTGGTTCATCTTCACCTAATTGTGTTATGCGACCTTCAGCAACAACAAGTACTGTTCCATCCTCAAGAGCATATGTACCATCATCAAGATAGTCTGCATTGCCCTCATCAGACATCACACTGATCTCTACTCCAACAGCTAATGATTCAGCTTCTGTTACTACTAAGCGACCATCATCCAATCTTGCTTCAGCATAGAATTTGGTGAGGTTTGGAAGGTTTAACAACCCTCTGATCTTGTCAATTGTTTTGCTCATGATATTACTTGTTCAAATACATATATAAATTTCTTAAATCCGTTCCCTTTGCTATTACTTTGAAGTGGGTGATTGTTTACTCGGTGGTTTTGGTGCTGGTGATTTACTAGATGATGGAGCATTTGTTTGTGATGGTGTTTTATCATTTGTCTCATGACTATCACAAGCCATATAGAGCACGATATCATCAACTGTATGCTCATGGTATCCAATACATCTATTGAATAGCTCTCCATACAACTCTGCTTCTTCAATCGTACTCCACAGAGGTTTTCCATCAAGACTGAATACAGCTTCCATTTCTTCTAATACAAGTGATTTCAATTGCTCAAGAGTTTCTGTATCTTTTGGGCAGTTTGGACATGGCACTCTTTCCAGCTTCTGTGCTTTCACCAATTCATCTGTGAAATATCCTTCAATACTGAAACCGCGAACATCTTTTTCAATGATAGCATTCCAGATATTTTCATCCCAAATTTTCATTGCTAACATCCATGTTCCTATTGGTAGATCAAATCCATATAAAGCAGCTTTATCTCTTTTTGGATCTTCAATCAACCATGATTCTACAACTGTCAATCCACTGATATCATCAACATGCTCATATGTGTGTGAGTTGGTTTTTTCTTCTCTCATATAAAGCTGTGATGCTTGTCTGACTGTTTCAACTGAAAAGAAAACTTCATATTCTT
>Ga0255048_10000572_pt1 | contig 28033 bp, 28 predicted proteins | sample JV7_2_2_MG_FD_183619 | JGI IMG/M metagenome (GOLD analysis project Ga0255048, IMG submission 183619) | Seawater microbial communities from Jervis Inlet, British Columbia, Canada - JV7_2_2 | ecosystem: Environmental > Aquatic > Marine > Inlet | place: Canada: British Columbia | collected 2016-10-06
AAAAAAAAAAATACAAAAAAAAAAAAAACCAATACCCCAAAAAAAAAAAAAGGTAAGAGAAAAAATATAATTTAAACCAAAACTTATTAAATTTTAAAAAAAAAAAAAAAAAAAAAAATAAAAATTTCACTTATATGTATGCTTTCTCATACATTAACACACATATCTGTACTTAATGTATGCTTTTCCATACAATTTGTTTGGTAGATCTATTTATTTTTATTACATTGGCCGCATGAATTGGAAAGAATATCTAACATCAGAAGGATTTATGTACTCTGAGAAGAATGATAAATACAGTAAAGGATATGGCTGGGGTAAGAGTATAACTGTATGTAGGATATTGGGGAGTTTGTTTGAAATCAAGAGAGATGGAAAAGTATTCTTCTCACACTTTATAGAATCATTTGAACAATTTAAAAATTTAATAAAACAAGTACAAAATGAAAAAAAAGAATGAACATCAGTTCCCTAAAGCATAAAAAGAGTTAAAAAACTTGCATAGTAATTTTTAGTTTACTAAATTAGCAAAATATTAATTAATAAAATAAAACAATGAATTATTTAAAGAACACATTAGCCTTTGTATTAAATTTCACAACTGGACTAGGATTTTATGGAATAGGATTATTAGCTGTAGCACTAGGACTTACATTACTCTTTGGATGGGGAACTATTCCTGCTGGGTTTGTAGGAGCATTCGTTTATAAGAATTACGAAACAATTGCAAATTACGTAAAGTCACTTTTCAGCTAACTAGCTTATTTTGAGTTAAGTTAAAAATCCTAATAAATAATTGGGATTTTTTTTGCTTAATACTTTAATATTCACTAACTTTCACAAAAATTAAATTATGATCTTATTTATTCAAATTATTATCGGACTGGGATTAATATCATTTCCAATAATTATGATATTTTTTAAAGGAGCTGTAGAATACACCCTATATTGGGGAGTAGTATTTGGAACACATTATGACAAATTATACTTCCAAACTAAAGATAAAGATGGAGAAAAACAAAATTACAGATTGAATATAATTCAGTTTCATATTTTATGTGTAAGTATTATGTTAAGTTTCTCAACAAAAGCAGATAATATAATAGTAGAGGACGAATAATGTTACATTTCTTTATTTCCCAAGAAGAGGATTTAATTGGAGTAAATAAAAGACTTAATTTTTTAGTGATATATAAATTTGGATATTAATCCATTTTGCTATATATTTGCCAAACATAGTTATTACAGTGTTTTAACTGGTATAAAATCTGCAGCTAATTTATCGACGCATATAAATAGGGTACAGACGACCAGAGAGGTTAAAGTAATAACATTTGATTAACGCAGGAAACCTTTTACACATACGCTCAAGATTGGACTGGATACGGAACAAGTATATCCTTCTGAATTAACAGATATTATCAGTCCTTGCTAGAAATACACTGTCTTGAGGAAATTGTAATAAAAACTGTTCCAGAGTACGCAAACCCAGCGATGCTCAAGGACTTTGCGTATTTATAAATTACTTTAATAAGTTGTTTTTGTTTATAAATGTTTATCCGAAATGTCCATTGATTAAGTTCAATGGACATTTTTTTTATAAAAACATTTGGTGGAACAAAAATTTTATTCTACATTAGCAGAAATATTTTACATCAATGGACAAAATAGAAGATTTAGAAGAAATTAAAACGCCATTAGACACAGAACAACTTAAACAGGATCTGGAAAAGTCTGGCGTATCTCTTAGCGAATACGCTAATAGAATACGAATAGCTCCATCTAAAAGAGTTATTCTTCAGATGCCAAAGGATATTCTATTAAAACATAACGCGCTTGTGTTTCATAAAGGATCATCATTGTCATCTAAACAAAGAAGACTTGTTCAGGAAAGAGTTGCATACGGTATCAATAGTGGCACGATAAAACCTGAAGAGGTTGCAAGTGAAATAAACAAATTAAACGCTCTCATACAGGGAGAACTTATAAAACAAATAAAAGATGAGTAAGTTTAATGAGATTGTAAGCGGATATAGTAATCTGGTTAAATCAAAACTAGGATTATCTGACGAGAAAGACGAAGAGATCTTTATGGCTCGTAGAACAATATGTAACGCGTGTTCATATAAGTCAGCACTTGATAGGTGTTTGAAATGTGGATGCCCATTAGCTGCCAAGACAAGAAGCTTAGATCCAGCTAGTAAATGTCCAGAAGGACACTGGTAATATGAAAGAAGAACAATCAATTTAATAACATTTAATAAGTTTTATAAAGACCTTATTTCTATATCGTAGAAAGAATATGATGTTTAGAGTAAAATTACACAAAGAAGTCGTTAAGTTTCTTGAGAGTTCAGGAACAGTATGGTTGTCTGATGGAGAGAAATCATACGTAGTTAATAATAGTTGGTATCAACCAACAGACGAGCCAGGGATTTATACATTACAATTTTTAAAACAAGAAATAATAGAATGACAGATATTATATTTGACCAAGAGGTTAGAGACGGAATTAAAGCAGGAGTAGATGCTCTAGCTAATGCAGTAAAAGTAACATTGGGACCAAAAGGCAGAAATGTTATAATCTATAAGAAAAATGGATTAGATCCTCATGTAACTAAAGATGGTGTCACAGTGGCAGACTCGATAGAGCTGGAAGGTGACATAGAAAATATGGGAGCAACAGTAGTAAAAAGAGTTGCTCAGAAATCAAATAAAAATGCAGGAGACGGAACTACAACTGCAACAGTTCTTGCTCAAGCTATATTAAGAGAAGGGTTAAAGCTTGTTTCTGCAGGTTACAACCCTTTGGACATTAAGAGAGGTATAGATAAAGCAACTGATGTTATTGTCAATGAATTAAATAGAGTTGCCATACCAGTTGACCATGACTCACCCATGATAGAGCAGATTGCTTCAATCTCTGCAAACAATGATCCAGAGATTGGCAAGCTTGTTGCAGAAGCATTTGCCAGTGTAGGAAAAAATGGAGCCGTATCTGTAGAAGAAGGCAAAGGATTTGAAACCGTACTCAATAGAGTAGATGGATTACAATTTGACCGTGGACTAATAACACCTTTCTTCTCTACTTCCCCGGATAAGGTTGAGGTATCAATGCAGAACCCATTAATATTGGTGGTTGATGGAAAGATAACAACTAAAGAACAAGCTGTTGCTATATTGACACCAATAGTTGAATTAAGAAAACCTTTATTTGTAATAGCTGAAGATATCACTGGTGATGCTCTTACTACATTTACATTAAATAAATTAAAAGGTGGTCATACTATTGGTGCAGTAAAAACACCTGGGTTTGGTAATCATAGAAAAGATTTAGCTTATGATATAGCAGCCATAGTAGGTGCAACAGTAGTTCCTGAAGATATGGTGGCTGAGATAACATCTGAATTTGTGGATCAGTTATTTGGTACTGCTAAAGCTATAAAGTCTGAACAAATGAGTACAGTAATTATGGGAGGGGTGCAAAAAGACGGAGAAGTAAAGAAAAGGATTGATGTAATCGAGGCAAAAATAAAAGCTGGCGGATTAACTGAATTTGAAGAGGAAAAACTTAATGAAAGAATAGCTAAATTGGGCGGAGGCGTAGCAGTAATAGAAGTTGGGGCAAAGTCTGAAATAGATATGAAAGAATTGAGGGATAGAATCATTGATGCAAAAGAAGCTGTAATATCTGCACTGGAAGAAGGAGTTGTTCTTGGTGGAGGCGTGGCATTGCTTAATTGTAAACAACTGAAGGTGAAGACCTTAAAAAATACCGACGAAGAAATAGGGGTGCAACTTATAATGAAAGCAATAGAATCACCGTTCAGAGCTATATGTGAGAACGCTGGAGTTAGCGCAGACGTAAAGTTAAACGCTTTAAAAAAGTCAAAAATAAAAAACTACGGATATAACGCTAAGACAGATAGAATGACAGATATGCTTTCTGAAGGAATCCTTGATCCTAAAAAAGTAACAAGAATTGCAATCGAAAGCGCGTCTAGTGTTGCTGGAACCTTACTAACCACTGCTTGTGCAGTAATAGAGAAATAAAATAATGAAAAACCATGAAGAACTAAGACGAGAAATAAATAGAAGGGAGTATTACAATTCTCTTGCTCCTTTCCCTGTTTATGATACAGAAATAATTAACGACTTTAAAAAACTAGAAATGATTACATCAAAAGAAGATAGTAACAATGAACCTATAACTTATTGCAAAACATGTCTTTCAATCCACATTAAAACTGTTCATTTTAAAGACACAAAGCAAGAGGTTGACTATTGCGTAAATTGCAGTAATACAGATCTTGATGAAGTTCATATCTCAGAATGGGAAGATATGTATGAAGAAAAGTATGGAGAAAGATTCTTAACTGAAAAAGAAGAAGAGTAATGATAAACATTCTAAAGCTTGAGGGCTGGAATAGATTTGGGCGATTGAAATATATCGTAAAAGATTCCAGCTTAAAGTGTTTAGAGATAATGGCATCAGATCTTCACACTGGAGTCGAACACGTTAACAAATCACTCAAGAAGAGTAAATATGTTATAGCAACAAAAATAACTGGTGAAGAAAATAACTACGAGATGCTCGTAAAAATAAAATACTATGACAGCAAGTCAAGATATGAATATAAAAAGAATTCACACAGACAAGAAATCAATATTTAGATATTGGTTGGAATTCTTAAGACCTTACCATAAACTAAGAACTAAAGAAATCGAAGCTCTTAGTCTATTGTTGTACTATAGATATGAGTTATCAAGAAGCATATCGGATAACAACATGGTGGATGTGGTATTATTCTCAACACAGACTAGAAATAAAATAAGAGAAGATTTAGGTGGAATGACTCAAAAAGTATTCAACAATTTACTTACGTCTCTAAGAAAAAAAGATATAATAAAGGAAGAGAATAAAATAAACCATGTGTTAATACCAAACATGACAGAAAACGGATTTAAACTAATTTTTGATTTTGATGTAAAAAAATGAAGGCAAACAGAGTAGATGAAATAAAGATTAAGGAGTTGGCCAAAAAATATAAAATGGATCCAGAAATAGTTAAGAAGATCGTTCAAGCCCCTTATGACTTTATACATAAAAAAACAAAGGAAATCACATTTGAGGACGGCATTAGTCGAGAAGAGTTTGATTCAATAAAAAAGAATTTCAATCTCCCAGGAATAGGAAAGCTATACGCATCATTCTTTTCTTATGAAGAAATTTGTAAAAAAAGAAGAAAAAAATTAGGCAGTTAGTTTTTTTTAAGTTAAATTAGCAGAATAATAATTATTAATTTTAAAATTTTAAAAATGACACAAAATCAAGTGACTCAACAAAGAAAGCCAAATTTACTTATTACAACAGATGAGATCCTGAATGCAATACTTCAGTATTTATCTAGTAGGCCATACTCAGATGTTGCGCATTTAATTGACGCTCTTAAACAGTCAACACCTTATACTCCGCCTGTAAATAAACCAGAAGCTGGTTATGATGAAGGCTCTTTAAAGGAATCTCCGAAAACAATTCCTCAAATGGAAGTTGTTGATGCTGAAGAAGTAAATAATAAAGAAAATTAAAAATGAAAGAAGCGCAAGTGTCAAAAGATGTAGAATTTTTGAAAAAAGAAGAAGCTAAACACTTAGGGATACAGGACTTCTTTACTTCAAGAGATAAAAAAAATAGAGGAACAAAGGGATTGGTTGAAAACGCAAAGTTGGAAATCAATTCAGAATCTTCAAGAAAAGAGGAACTGTATGAAAAGTCGTTGAATATCAATAGCATTCCAGAACATATAGTTCCATTATTCTCTGGCGTATTCTTAACTGCCAGAAGAAATAAGATTTCAGAAAATGGAATATATCTACCAACTGCATCTTACGGAAAAGGTAAAGATACAGATATGGATGTTGACTTTTCTGATAAGCAAATTGTTCTTGCTTGTGGAGTACATGCTACTCAAATAAAACCAGGAATGGAAGTCGTTATAAATATGGATAGTTTTAAGAAAAGACTTGACGGTACTATGGCACAAAAATTAAACAAGGAACATACTTACGAATTACCAATAGAAATTATTGATGGTGCTGAGTATTTGTATATAACAGAAAGAGATATAAAGTATATCTCAAATACTAACAAGTTAAATTTAAAAGAAAACAAAAATTAAATTTAACAAAGAATCAAAAAAAGTAAAAGGGGCTGCAATTCATTTAAAAGCTGCAATTGGATCTCTAGCTAAAGCTAGAAAATTTGCTAGAGTCAAGTCTTAATGTTAGCACATCATACACTTATAAGGATAGCCTAACTTGACAGTTAGGCTATTTTGTTGTATATTGCCAAAGGAGAAAACAATTAATTATGAATTTATTTGAAATAGTTAACAACAATGTGACTTTTAGTCCACAAGCATTATTAGTAAGACCATTTAAAGATATATGGCATGCTGATGAAAGTAAAGATAAGCATACTGCTAATTTAGAAATGGCTTATGTTTATTATATGACTGATGAAAGAAGTGATTTTATGCACATACTTGATATAGAAGAAAGAGAAGAAGAGGTAAAAAGGTGGTTAGATCTTCCTGAAAGCTGGAGTGGTCAAAGAAAAAGTATTGTTAGAGCTATGCATTATTACCAATTAATGTCAGAGACTACAAGTACTAAGTTGTTACAAAGCACGAGGCTTGTACTTCAGAAGATTTCTGAATTTCTTGACAATATCAATATGAATGAGCGTGATGAAAGGTCAAAGAAGCCTATACATGATATAAGTAAAATTACATCTGCTGTGGAAAAAATACCAAAGCTTATTAAAGCTATAAATGAAATTGAGAAAGAAGTAATAAAAGAAAAAGAACTTAAAGCACAGTCAGGGAATAGAACCCAGTCTATGTTTGACGATCAAGGTATATGATGAGAAAGTTTAATTATATACAGACAGAACTTACTCAAGAACTCTTGGATAAAATGCCAAGAGATGAAAAGCAGGATTTACTTGATAATATAGATTCTATTCAATTTATACAGAATTTAATATCTCCAACAAGAAAATATGCTAAAGATTTAAAAAGATGGGATAATCCTTTGTTGCCAGAGACAAGCTTAGACTCTACAATGAATGTAAGGAAGCTAAATCCAAAGGGAAGAATAGCAGTAAATTTAACAAATCCTCATATACTGGAGGACATGGATTACTTTAGACCATCTGCTATTCACTTTGAAAAGCATAAGTGTTACACCAAATTATTCCCTAACCGGAACCCTAATTCAGAGTATTATAAGTTTTGGGCAGAAGAAGCAAGAAGATGTAGAGAAGGATATATAAGAGATTACGATGGTGAGTGGATACCTGGTAATTATTATTATCAATTAAATTACGCTCCATTATTAAGAGCAGAAATTATAGAAGGAACAAAACAAGCTGACAGGCTTGAGGGATTTGCATTTGTATATGATGCAGATTACTTGTTTTTTCATTATGTAGAACAAGCAAGAGCGCAAGGTAAGCACGGGGCCAATCTAAAAAGAAGAGGTTGTGGTTATTCTGTTAAGGCATCAAATATGTTGGCCAAGAACTTTATACTTGGCGACACTACAAAAGCAAAAGAAAAGGTAAAGTCATTTGCAATAGCAAATGAAAAAGAATATCTAATTAAGGATGGTATTCTAAATAAATTTGTCAATGTAATTGACTGGAATGCAACTCATACTCCGTGGCCAAGAATCAGATCTTTAAAAGATTCATTGAATGATATGCACTGGAGAATGGGTCGTAAAGATAATGTAAAGGGTATTGAAATTGGTGTACTTAATGAGGTTATGGGTGTTACATTAAAAAATGACCCTCAGAAAGCAAGGGGTAAAAGGGGTGCTTTAGTACTGTGGGAAGAAGCTGGTAAATTCTCTGACTTCCTTACTGCATGGAAAATTGCACAACCGTCTGTTGAAGAATCTGGATTTGCATTTGGATTTATGATGGCTGGTGGAACCGGTGGTGTTGAAGGTGGAGCCTTTGAAGGTCTTGAAGAGATATTCTATAATTCATCTGGTTATAACATTATGTCTATGCCTAATGTGTTTGATAGAAATACAAATGGCAAAGGAGAATGTGCATTCTTTTTCGGAACATATCTTAACTATCGTGGAAAGATGGACAAGAATGGTAACAGTGATGTTATCGGAGCAATGATTCAGATTAATAGTAAAAGGACTCAGATTAAAAATGGAGCTTCAGATCCTAATGCAATTGTTCAGGCAAAAGCTGAAGAGCCAATTACTCCACAAGAAGCAATCATGCGTACAGAAGGAACAGCTTTCCCTGTTGCTGATTTAAGAGATTACCTTGAAGACATTGCTCCTGAGCTTAATTCTTTTGTAGATTCTCACTGGGTCGGCCATTTATCGTATGATGAAAAAGGATTTTTAAAGTGGGTTAATGACCCCGATAAAAGACCAATACGTGATTATCCATTTAAAGTAAAAGGAGGTATTAACTCTGATGGCGCTATTGAAATCTTTGAGATGCCAAACAAAGATAGAGATGGTAATGTGTTTCAAAATAGATATATTGCCGGTATTGACCCAATTGATAATGATTATACTATGGGAGGATCTCTTGCTAGTATATTTGTTTTTGATTTATGGACAGATAAGATAGTTGCAGAATATACTGGAAGACCAGTATTAGCAGATGAGTTCTATGAAAAGTGTTTGAGGCTTACAGCATTTTATAATGCTCAGGCAAATTACGAAAATAACCTCAAGGGACTTTTTACATACTTTTCCAATAATAATGCCTTGTATTTATTAGCAGACAGTCCAGATATCCTACGTGATATGGATATTGTAAAAAGTGTGTTACATGGTAACAGATCTAAAGGAACTAGAACAACAAAAGAGATAATTAAATTAGGAAAAACCCTTCAAAGACAATGGATGCTAAGTCCATACGAAGAAGAAAGATACGATGACTCAACTGGAGATGTTATCGAAATTAATATGCCAAACCTAAGAAGAATAAGAAGTATTGGTTATATAAAAGAATGTATAGCATGGAATCCAGATATAAACACGGATAGGGTATCAGCAATGGATATGGTAATGATACTAAGAGAAGATAGAGCCAAGATGACGGAGAAGTATGAAGAAAGTAGAACAGAGAATGTTAATATGTTTTTTCATGATGATGAATTTCTAGATTCTAATTGGCAAAAAGCTGTATCTAAGATGGGTAACTCAAATAACGATGGATTTGGAATCATTTAGCTATAATAGAAGAAATGTTTTTTTTAAGATATTGATTAAATTTACAAAATATAATTAGAAATATGTCAACGGTAAAAAACTTTCCACCTCAAAAGCTTCCTTTTTCACAAAAAGGAAAGCAATGGCGTAGGGATCATTTAGATTGGGCAGATAATAATAGTTATCTAAACAACAGTGCTGTAAGAAGAAAATTAAAGCACAAGAAAATAAACTTAAACCTTTATAACGGTAAGTTGGATGTTGCTGATATGAAACTAATTTTAAATCCAGGAGATTTAGAAAAGTTTTATGTACCTGATGCAGTTCAACATTATCCTATAATAACACCGCGAGTGAATGTTCTTGTTGGTGAAGAAAAGAGAAGAAAGTTTGATTGGTCAGTTCAGATAATTAACCCAGACACTATCTCTAAAATAAAAGAAGATAAGAAAAAATTAGTCGAAGCAAAACTTATGGAGATGCTTCAGTCAGACGTATCTGATGATGAGTTAGAAAAAGAACTTATAAAATACGGAGACTATATTAATTTTGATTATCAAGATATGCGTGAAAAGAGAGCAAATCTCTTAATGCGTCATTATATCTCTAAACTAAACATGAAGATTCAATTCCAACAAGGATTTAAAGATGCCTTGATTATGGGAGAGGAAATATACATGTTTGATATAGTAAATGGAGATGTTGTCTTTGAAAAATTAAACCCACTTAAAGTTCATACGCTTAGAAGTGGATTTTCTAATAAAATAGAAGATTCAGATGTAATTATTCTTGATGATTTCTGGAGTCCAGGAAAAATACAAGACACATATTACAACGATTTAAGTGATTTAGAAGTTAAGAAACTTGATGAAGGAAGTATGACTGGTGGTTATACTAATGCAGATGGAGTTACAGAAGCTATTGATGATGAAGGTGGATTAAGAATTCTTGGTAGAGAAGCTATGGATTCTTATATTGAATCAACCGGAGTATTCACATCAGTTAATTCTGAAGGAAGAAACACTTATACTGATAGTTATGGAAATGTACGTGTATTACGTATGTTTTGGAAGAGTATGAAAAAAGTAATCAAAGTTGAATACTTTGATGATTTAGGAAAGAAACAAGTAAAATTCAGGTCTGAAGATTACGTTCTGGATAAAGAAAGAGGAGAAACAAGTACAGTATTATGGGTTCCTCAATGGTGGAAAGGTGTTAAGATAGGTAAAGACACTTATCTTCAAATTAAACCAAAAGAAATACAATATAACAAAATAGATCAACCTAGCTTTAATTCTTGTGGAGTTGTTGGTCAAGTTTATAATTCAGGAGATGCTGAAGCTGTAACATTGGTTGATAGAGCTAAACCATTTCAATATCTTTATGATATTTCTTGGTATAGAGTTAATGAAGCATTAAGTAAGTATCTTGGCTCAATAGTTGAATTAGATCTTGCAAAAGTTCCTACTGGATGGTCAGTTACCAAATGGTTATACTTTGCACGTAAGTCTGGAATATCTGTAGTGGATAGTTTTAAAGAAGGGCAGAAAGGAATGGCCAAAGGTAAGTTAGCAGGATCTGTTGGTAATACTACTGGTAGAATATTAGAACAAAGAGTAGGTGACTTCATTCAAACTCATATTGAGATGATGGAGTTTGCCAAAGCACAAATGGACGAGATTACGGGTGTTTCTAGACAGCGTCTAGGACAAGTCGAGAATAGGGAGACTGTCGGTGGTGTAGAAAGAGCCGTTTCTCAGTCCAATCATATTACTGAAGAATTATTCACATTGCATGATTATTGTAAGAAAAGATGTTTTCAGTTACTTATTGAGACTGCTAAAATTGCCCTTAAAGGCAAGACAGTTAAGTTCTCATACATAGCAGACGATATGACTCGTCAGATTGCAGAAATTGAAGGTGATGAGTTTGCTGCTGAAGAATACGGATTACAAGTATCAAATGATGATGAAATAAATCAATTGCAACAAAAATTAGATGGAATGGTGCAAATGGGATTACAAAACCAAATGTTATCTTTCTCTACTGCAATCAAAATATACAACTCTCCATCTATTAGAGAGATTCAGAGACTTATTGAAAAAGATGAGACTCAGATGAAAGAAGGTCAGGCTAAACAGGCTGAAGAGCAAACAAAGCAGATTCAAGCTCAAATGAAGCAACAAGCTATTAAAGATCAGCAAGAACAAGCATTGGATCTTGAAAAATTTAATAGAGAAGATGAGACTAAGAGATATATTGCTGAACTTCAAGCAGAGACTGCTAGAATTAAGAAAGACAATGAAGGTAAAGGTATTGAGCCTGATGATGATGACAAAGAATTAGAAAAGTTTGAAAAAGAACTTGGTGTTAAAAAACAAGCTCAGTTAAATGATATGCAAAAGCATAATGACAACATGTCTAGAAAAGATAGGGAAATAGCTATTAAAAACAAAATAGCAAACAAGCCTAAAACCAATAATAACTAAATAAAAATGAAGCAAACCCAAAATCAATTTTTTGGATTAAAGTCCAAAATGCCTAGCAGAATGGAAGCTGGCTCTACTTATCTTTGCGAAGATAGTAGGGAGCTTTTCTTGTATGGTCAAGACAAACAGCCTGTATTAATAAACGGTGAGATAGGTGATGCAAACGCAGAATTGGCTTTAGCTGGACATTCAGGTTATTCTCATACAGGAGCTTTTGCAGGCAAACCTACATCTAACAATTATGTATGGCAAGCAGGAGCGGGTATTAACTACACACAAGCTGACGTAACTGCAAAAACATTTAAGGTATTTAGCCTTGATAGAGCTGTACACGATGCAGTGGATAATCCTTATTGGACCAGTCCTGCACCTATAGGAGTTAAAGGTATAGGCTTATTCGAGGGAGTACACTTACCTGAAGGAGTAACTAGCTTGGTAGACTATGAATATAATTATGATGCTAACTATCCTACATCAAGTGGAACAGGTTTTGAGGGTTCTACAGGTAGAATAAAGCTAAATGAAATAAAGGTAGGAGACCAATTAAGAGTAAGATTTGACTTTAACATCATACCCCAGATAGCTAACACAACTATTGAGCCTGCATTATGGTACTCTAACAGGGATGCTGAAGACAATATCACCTTTACCTTTCCGTTAACAGCACAGCCTATATTCTTCGGAGCAGGTTCTGTTGCTAACACATACCTAAATAGGGTAGAAATTAGTGCTTGGATTACTTCAGACGAAGACATCAATGCACTTACATTGCCTGCTATCAAGTCAGACAACCCTGTGATAGTGCAACCATTAGGACTTTTAATAACAATATTAAGATAATAAGAAAATGTCTATAAAAATTGTAAGAAATAACGAAGGTAACTGTATAAACTTCTACGGTAGTAGCAATCCAACTTATTGGAATGCTTGTTTATCAGGAGAGGTTGACTCATTAAATAATACCTTAGTAAATATAAAAAATGATATTAAAACTGCAGAAGCAGGAGTTACTCAGTATGAGTTCTTTAGAATAGAATACACAGAGTTTGTTGATGAGGAAAATAATGGGTTTGCAAATGCTCAAGCTGTAGCAGACTATATTACTTTAAAGGGTAATGTAACGATAGGTACAGGGGTAACTTATAAGGGTATTTGGGATGCATCTACCAACACTCCTGATATCACAACTAATACCGCTATATTCAACGCAGGAGATTTCTATAATGTAATAGCACAAGGTACTCACGACTTAGGTGCAGGAGATGTAGATTTCATTAATGGCGACGAAGTTATCTTTGATGGCACTGATTGGCAGCACAAGCCTTATGCAGGTGCTTTAATTGAGTATGATAGTACATCTATACTGCTTAACAACAACGGAGCTGTATATGCTGATGGCGCACAAGGACTAGAAGAGCCTAATGGTTCTGAAGATGGATGGTACTTTAAGAATGATGAAGCAGGTAAGAAGATTAACTGGTATTTCTTAGGTAATGAGAATGCAGGTTATCAGATTACTAAAGCTACACTACAAGGTGGATATGTTAGAATTAAGCTATTACAAGAGCTAGGAACTGACTCTCCATTCTTTTCTTTGTATACCACTCCAAAAGGAGATGGGTATGATAGATTCTGGTTTAGAAGTAGATATAGCTACGTAGGAGACTTTACAGGAGTTGCTGTAGGTCAAGAGGTTATAGCGTACTGGGGAGAAGATCCTAGTGTACACCCTGAGCTTACAAGAGTTACACTAACTCAAGATTCATTCAGTAGCTTAATATCTGATCATCCTGATGTATCTAATGACTCAGTATACACTATGTCACTTGGAACTAATTCTGCTGCTAATACAGACTCTATTGAATTTATAGCAAAGGAACTAGGATATAAGAATCAACAGTACTTAAGAAGCTACCTATTAGAAGCTAAACTAGAGAGACTAGTAGTAAGCCCTAATGGTTCTGACTTAACTGACAAAGTTGTAGACTTCAAATTAGATGCTACATCTACTAGTATTATGTTAGACAATGGATACGCATACGGAGTTAACACAATCAAAGCTGTAAACTTAGGTAATGGATTAATAACTATAAAGTCAATACAAGGTGATTTAGAACACTTTATTAACTTAGACCATACAAATGTAACTATTAATGGAGAAAGTGCAGCGGGAGGCTTAAATGACGTTATTAACGTATTAAATGAACTCTTTACTGTAGGTGCATTTCAATCTGTTGTAATTTCAGATCCTTACTCAACTATGATAGCTGATGTAGCTGGAGTGGTAACAACAGAATTAACTGCTGCTAAAGGTACTGCTATAGAGACAGGAACAGATGAGTATGGAGCCACTACTGCAGGATACAATGCAGCAGGTTATAAGACACCTGAAACTATTAATCAGGCAGGAGAATACTTCACTTTTGATATTAGAAATGAAGGTATCATAGGTTTTGGTTTAATTCCTAGTGATGCTGACTATGCTAATGGAGACTACAATGGTAATGCAACATATGCAGACCCTTCTAGCTTCTGTACCGCAGCTAATAGCGGTCATTATGGTTATCAGTTCTCTCATTGGTTTCACCCTAGCCCCAATGGTCCTTGGACTAACTACGGAGCTAACACAGGTTATACACAAAGAGAAGGTTGGAGTAATGCTGAGTTTAGATTTAGCACAAGTCCTGAAGGAGCTAAATGGTTAGATGGTGACTTAGTTAAGATTAAAGTAGGTATAGATGAGAATAACTTTATAGTTATATCTTATTTTGATGAATCAACTTCATTATTTGTACCTATAGCTAGAACTACATACCCTGTACCTAATGGTCTAGAGTATCATTTAGGCATTAAGTTTGGAGATACTACAGTTAGATTAGTAGGTATTCCTAAGATTCACGAGCTTGAAGACTTAGCACCTACAATGTATTTTAGAGTTGTAGAATCTCCTGATGGAATATTTAATTATCCTGTATTTGCTACTACTGAAGAAGCTGAGTATTATGATGATAACAATGGAGGAACAGGTACATATACTTCTATAGTATTCCCTGATGACCCTACGTTTACAACTTGGTATGTTCCAGCAAATGGTTATACTAATAATGGAACAGCAATCCCTACTACAGATACTTTCTTAAGTAACCCTATAACGTATACTGAGATTACTACATTAACTAATGCTGACTTAGCACCTACTGCATTTAGCGATGCTACAATGGCTATAAATGAGCTTAGTTCTGTTAATATTCAGTTGCACCCTGTAGATGCTTCTTATGTTACTAGTATAGTAGATACAGATGGTAGTGGATTAACAATCGATGTTAATGGTATTCATTTAAATGGTACTTCTCCCGAAGTAACGGGTGATAACGTATCTAATCCAAGTGATACATATACTATTGAAGTAGTTAGAACTAATGCTTATGGTAGTGCAAGTGGAACTCTTACGTTAGTAATAACTAATACTACAGCTCCATCTACTGCATTAAGTGGATTTACTTGGGATAACACTTCATCAGCATTGGTTAATTCTACAACTATGGGAGAAGGTTCTGTTGTTTCTTTTGATGATACATTAGAAGAAGGTAAGAGACTTGTAATAGATAAGGCTTGGGTAGAAACAAATATTTATCCTAACTTGGTTAACATTAATGATAAAGTAATTATTGGTATCCCTACATCGACTGCAGACTGGTCAAGTGTAGAAGTTGCTGACTTTGAGATATCTATAACTTGGGTAAGACAAAGTTCTACTATTATTGAAAATTATCTAACAGTTTTAGGTGGTGCTAACAATGGTATAGGAATAGGTAGTCTTACAAATGCTTTGTATGACTTTGGATTTGAAGTTGATAATGGAACTACATACGCAATTGCTAGTTCTACTTCTGATATGAATACAGAACCGTCACCTAGTGATGGAGGAAGTTTTACTAGAATTGTAAACAAAACTTCTTTTTCTGGACCACATACAATTGTGATAGCAACTATAAGTGCAGAGACTACTTTAAGTACAAGTGGAATTGGAGAGATAACTGCTCCAGTTGCAAGTAGTGCTTTAACACCTTGGACTAAGGCTTTAGACTTTAGTGGTTCTAGTGAGTACACTAAGACTGTTGCTAATTGGCTACAGTCATCACCATTACAAATGGGTGGGCTAGCTAATATAGTTGACTTAGGTACTGTTTCGCAAGGTGATACATCTAATAACACATCTTCTAGACCTTGGGCAACAGCAGTTGTATTCAAGTCTGATGGTAACAACAGTAACCAGATGATATGGAATCAAGGTGAGGGAAGTACCAGTGGTGACGACAACATCTACCTGAGACTGTCTGCTTCAGGCAGCCTATTCTTTGGGTGGGGTCGTGAAGGCACTGGCTACAATGAGTGTAGACTCGCTAACCAAACCATCTCCTCTTCTAACTGGTACGGAGTTGCCATTGCACACTCTGGCGTAAGATTAGGAGGTAACGACGCCACAGCTGCTAACCTTGCAGACTGCTTTACCATCCACATGATGAGTAGTGCAGACTCCTTTGCCGCAGTAGGCAGCAACCTGTCAGTTACTGCTAACTGGACAAGCATTGGATACAGAATGGATAGGACTGTGGCGGGTGACTTCACCGTGGGTGGTCGTGGAAGCGGCAATAGTTTTCACGGTAAGATTGCTAGCATGGTTGTTACTACATTACTTCAAGGTGGCTACTCTAGCGCTCAAATGCCAGGAGGAACTATGGTTGGTGCAAACCAAGCAAAAGCGATGATTACTGACCCTGTTAAGTGGGTTGATGATTATAAGGTTAGATTATCTGCAAATAACCCTAGTGGTCTATACAGACAATCGTCTTCAAGATTTGCATCGAATTATTTCACATTTTCAAATGCTTATCAACACACTTACGTATGGTTAATGGGTGATGGTACTAACGATTCTTATTCTAATGGAGTAAGGAGCTATATTAATCCTTCTGACCAAAACTATGCTAAGATGCAGTTAAACAGTATGGTATCTAATGATATTGAGAATGTAAATATACCAGGATTAAGTTAATAAATAATTAAATAGAGGGAGTGTAAAAGCTCCTTCTTTAGCTATAATACAAATGCCCCTTTTTTGTTAAAAAGGGGTATTTTTGTTTATCAATATAACATTATGGGTACTATAACTTTAGACATATCCGCAAAGGCGAATACAGCTCCTAATCAATCAGGATGGCTAGTTGTTACATTGGGTTATGGAATAAATCACACATTCACACTTACTAACTTCACGACAGAGACAACACCTCCCTACTCCGATCCAGAAGGAGATCCATTAAATGAAATTAAGATAACATCCCTCCCTGCTCAGGGAGTTCTTAAGCTATCTGGAACACCAATTAGTGTGAATGCTGTTATAACATCTGCGCAGTTGTCAGGTGGATTATTTACTTATGAATCCGATTCTGTAGATGTTGATGGATATAGTGATGGATTTATGGAGTTTGTTGTTTCAGATACAGGCTCGACTATTTTCACTACTACTCCGCAAACAGTAACATTTCAAGTTGCAGGAAACATAAATCAAGCTCCATCATCGGTTGGAGATGCAGAATTAACTGTTGGAATTGGTTCTACAACAGTATTCACAAGAGCTATGCTCACAACTGGACTAAATCCTGCTTATTCGGATCCAGAAAATGATGCGGCATTAAATTTATTAATAAACATTGTTCCTATCTACGGAAACTTGTATCTAAGTGGAGTTTTGGTAGTGACTGGACAGGTTGTACCTTTTTCAGAAATAGACCTCGGAAACTTCACCTATGTTAATAACAGCTTGGTGACTGGAGATGACCCAGAGCTTTTTGATTTCTCAATATCTGATACAGGTTCAGGATTATACGTAGGGTAATATGGCAATATTTCAATTTAACATAACAGATTCATCCTTTAAGGTAGAAAGACTTCCAGATGTAAGCACAGAATGTGCTACAATATATAAATGGAAAGTGACAATGCCACAAGGAAATACTGTAAGATTTCAGATAGGACAAACATTTCAACACTTTAGCAATGCGACTTACTCTGTATTGGGTGTTGACACAGCATTCTCAACAACACCAGTAACATTTGCTTTTGGTGGAGACTTATATATTTCGTTCTCACTTGGTAATTCTGGAACTCCAGGATTATTCCATAAATGTAGAATTGAAGTTTGGGATGATACAACTGTTGAATCTTATAATTATTTTACAGAACAAGTAGAAAGAACAAATGACAACAATCCTTGTGATAATCCTCTTGGTACTGGTGGTACTTATGATAATCTTACAGATACGCCAAATACTAAAGTTAGTCACGCGTTAAAACTTGTTAGAGTTAATGCTACAGAAGATGCACATGAATATGTAGATCCAGGTTCTCTTGGAAATGATTTAAACTATACTCATGTATTTACATCATCAACATCAGTAGTAATAGCTCATAATCTAGGGAAGATTCCATCTGTTACTGTAATAGACGGCTCTGGTAATATGGTTCATGGAGATGTAGTATATACTGATTTAAACAATTTAACAATAACTTTTAATATTGCATTTGCAGGAACAGCATATTTAAACTAGTATGTCTCATATATTCGGAACAGAAGTAGATTTTAATAGCAATGAAGCTAAAAAATTTAGGATTGAAAATAATCTTTCATTCCCAACTGTTGGTGCCTCTGATTCTGGCCGAATAGTTTTAAATACTGGATTGAATGGATTTTATGGATGGAATGGTACATCTTGGATAGGTTTAGGTGCTTCAGGAGGAGGTAGTTATACTTTACCTACTGCGTCTACTACTGTATTAGGAGGAGTTAAAACAGATGGCACTACTATTACCATAGATGGGGGAGGAGTGATAACCGCTAATTATCCAACTGCTGCAATTATAGCAGAAAACCAAGGAAATGGAATAGGTTACTTTATATATAATAGAGAACCAACTAAATATAGTCCAATAGGATTAGGATCAGTTGATTTAACAGTAACTCCTATTACAGAACCATTAACTACGTATGGGGTAGAAAGTCCAGGTGGATTTTCAACTGGAACTTCAAATAGATTGCCTTCAGGAGCAAGCAACTATGGCTCACATCAAGCTCATGGTTATGGAAATGTTGTATCTGGGTATTATAACAATATGGCATTTGGTACATATAATACTATGTCACAAGGGTATAGTAATTTTTGTGCAGGATATGGGAATACAGTTAATACAAGCCATCTTACTCCTGCATCTGCCGTTATTGGTACACATAATAACCAAACTGGATATTTAGGAGTAACAGTAGGAGCAGGATTAATAAATAAATGGAAAGGCGCTACTATTACTGGAATGTGTAATGTAGATAATACAGCAACAGTAATACAAGCAGATAGACCCGCTTTTGTTGTAGGTATTGGAGATATGTCTGTATTATCTAGTAGTTATGGTAATGCTAATAGTAGAAAGGATGGTTTGGTTGTTAAATTTAATGGTGAAGTAGTTCTACCTGAAACAACAATAGCTATAATAAATGCAGAAGCAACTGGAAGGACTCTAGTAACTAAAGAATGGATTCAAGCAGGCTATACAGTAGCAACATTACCAACAGGAGTAATTGGAAAAAGAACTTATGTAACAGATAGTACAGTAGTTGCCTCTGGAAACTTTGGAGCAACTGTTATTGGAGGTGGAGCAAATACAGTACCACTATTTTATGATGGAACAAATTGGATAATAGCATAGCATGACAATATTTAATCAAGATTTAAGTGTATTAGGAAATTTAACTTTAGCATTAACAAATTCTACTGGTAATATTATTACATTAGACGGCACTGGTATTGCTAGATTTAGAACCCCAACTGAGGTTCTTACTGATATTGGCGCAGCTTCATTAATACACACTCATTCTATAAAAGATCTATCTGATGTATTTAGTTCTATGACACCAACGCATGGTCAGGTTCTTACTTATGATTCTGTAAATGGATGGCAGTCAGAAACTCCTGGAAATGGAAATGGAAATGGAGGTGGAGGTGGAGGTGGAATGGTATATCCAGGATCTGGAATTGCTGTATCTACTGGAGCTTCATGGGGAACTTCAATAACAGATAATTCTGCAAACTGGAATACTGCTTTTGGGTGGGGAGACCACGCAGGATTATATGATGATTACTCTAGTTGGAACCTTAAAACTAATGGTGTACAAAGAACTACTGTAACATCTAGTGGTGATTTAGATTTAGTTGCAGGAACTGACATAAGTTTGTCTTATGGAGCAGGGGGAGTGGTAACTATTAATAGCACATTCACACCTAGTTACTTTACACCAACCTCTCTTTTAGCAGATTACGGATTTACTGATGATAGTGCTAATTGGAATACAGCTTACACGAATAGAATAACATCTTTAACCACTACGGGAAGTTCCGGAGCATCTACATTAACAACCAATACTCTAAATATACCTAACTATACACTATCAGGATTAGGCTACACTGGTGATTTAAACGCTAATGAATATGTACACCCATCTGGTGATGGAAATTTACATGTCCCTGCTAATGGCATAACTAATAATGGTAAGGTATTAACAGCTGGGGCAACAGCAGGACTTTATACTTGGGAAACTATTCCTGCAGGAGTAACAGATCATACGCTACTTAGTAATATAGGCTCAAACTCACACGCGCAAATAGATACTGCTATTGGCGGTTATTTATCACACGCTGCGAATTCATCAATACATTTTACAGAAAACCCAAACTGGAACACAGCTTTTGGATGGGGTGACCATGCTTTAGAGGGTTATTTAGCATCTTTCACGGTTGCCAATAGTACATTTGTAAGTTTATTTGATTCAGGGACATTAACCGAGCCAATTATTACAGCAAGTTTATCAGCAACAGGAACGGCAGATGCTACAACCTTTTTAAGAGGAGATAATACATGGACCGCTTTAGTTTCATTCCCTGGGTTTACTAACCTATTAACTGATTACGGATTTACCAATAACAGCGCAAATTGGAATACGGCCTTTAGCTGGGGAGATCACTCTTTAGTGGGTTACTTAACTAGCTACACAGAAACAGATCCAATATTTGTAGCATCTCCGGCAGGGGGTATAACCAATACTGACATAACAAATTGGAATAACTCATTTAGTTGGGGTGACCACTCAGGATTATATTTACCAACATCAACAGTATTACCGGTAACTAAGTCATTAGTAGCTAACCAATTCTTTACATCTTATAACTCTGCTACCGGAGCTTTTACGTCTGCTCAAGTGGCTTATAGTGGGTTAAGTGGGATACCATCTACTTTTACCCCGTCTGCCCATACACTAGACTCACACTCTAACGTAACTATCACATCTAACACAAGTGGTGAGCTATTAAAATGGAATGGGTCAGCTTGGATAAATAATACACTTGCAGAAGCAGGAATATTAAGTACATCTGGTACAGCTGCTAATTCAACATTATTTAATTCTTTAAATAGTGGTCAATTTTTAAGAAGTGATTCTTTTGATACCCAAACTGGTGGTATAAGATTTACTAATAATACTGTCATTAGTTTAGGTGATAGTGATGATGTTAGACATTTTCATAATGGTACACATTACTATACTGATATATACACTGGAGATTGGTTTATTAGAGATACCGGAACTACTAGATTCACATTTGGTAGAACTAGTGGTAATTTTACTGCTACCGGAAATGTAGGTATAGGAGTGACTAATCCTTACACAAAACTAGAAGTAGTAGGTACAATAGCTTCCGGAGCTGGAGCATCTGCAGGGAATCTTGGAATGGAATTTGGGGGATTATTAACCCCTACTGCTATGCCATCTCAAGTTAGAGGTGTAATTGGTGCTTTAAATAGTGCTACAGGAGTTTCTGCAGGGTCTATTGGCTATCAACCTAGAACTGGCGTTGGTGCATCTCATATATTTTTTACTGAACAAACTGAAAAGATGAGAATTACCTCTACTGGTAATGTATCTATAGGAAATACAAATAATACATATAAATTAGATGTATCTGGTACTGGTAGGTTTACTGGAGATGTTATTGTTCCTGATGAAGCTTATGGAGTAAGCTGGAATGCTTCTTTAGAGGTTCCTACTAAGAATGCTGTTTATGATAAAATTGAAACTATTATACCTTATAAAGTTTACACAGCATTGCTAACTCAAACAGGAACGTCAGCACCTACCGCAATAGTTTTAGAAAATACATTAGGTGGTACAGTTGTGTGGACAAGATTATCAACGGGAACATATGTTGGGACATTAGCTAGCGCTTTTACAGTAAACAAAACAGCGGCGTTTATAACAAGTGGCTCTTCGGTAGCAATAACATCTACAGTTTGGTCAGACACAGTAAATACTGTTAAAGTAGCTACAACAATTATGTCCGGGGCAATATCAGACAGTCTTTTAGTACAAGCATCAGTAAAAATAATAGTATACCCATAAAAAATAAGATTTATCAATTAATAACGTTATAGCAATAATAGGTATTAGACATTTTACAATGTTTTTTTGTACTTTTACAACTTACACAAATATGTCTTAAGATATAAAAAATGAATTCAATATCTTTATTTTTTGGCAAACTGACTTTAGAGAAAAAGGCATTAATTCTAACCTTAACACCAATCTTAACTGTTTTGTTAAACCTAAAACCAATGTTACTTGGCTTAACCATGCTAATCCTATTAGACCTACTAACTGGAATACGTAAAAGTTTACACAAAAAAAATCTTAAATTTAATCCCTTTAAAAAATATTTTTGGCAAATATTGCATTCTAAAGGAATAAGAGGTACTTGGAGAAAAACTTATGAATATGGAATTGGAATTATAACTTTCATTATTTTTGAAACTATGGTTCTTAATATATCTCCAATAGCATTAGGTAATGCTGTATTTACTTTATCTGAATTATCTGTTGTTGCAGCAACTTTGGTTGAGATATATTCTGTATTTGAAAACATGGAAGCTGTAAGTGGAAGAAATATGCTAAAAAAAGTACAATTTCTTTTCCCGGAATGGTTAAAGAAGTTATTAGAAAAATAAACCAAAAATAAATGTGGAGACTGCTATCAACATTCATCAAGTCATTAAGGAAGAAGAAGGATCAAAAAAAGATAGCAACGAGTCAACCCCTGAAGAAATACAATAAAGATATGGGATTTAAGTTTAGCAACAATAGCGCCACAAAATTAGCAACATGTCATGAAGATATACAAAAGGTATTTAACCTTGTTATATCTAGAAGTAATGTTGATTTCGGGATAGCAGAAGGATATAGAACAGTTGAGAAACAACAATCATATTACGCGATAGGAAGAACTATACAACTTCATCGTAGTACAATTACTAATGTTGACGGTATAGTTAAAAAAGGAAAGCACAACTACAATCCATCTAAAGCAATTGATATTTACGTATGGCATGATGATACTAATACTAGAAAGAAAATTTCTTATGATGGTATGCATTTAGCTTATATTGCAGGACTTGTAGATTCTTGCTCAAAAGAATTAAAAGATAAAGGAGAAATTACACATAACATAACATGGGGAGGAAATTGGGATTCAGACGGTATAATTATATTTGATCAGAATTTAGATGATATGCCACATTTTGAAATAACTTAATAAAAAAAAATATAAAATGTCAAAAAGATTTAACATAGTATCTCAGTCATTGGTAGTGACTGACTCAATTACAGGCAATATATTGCTTGATTTTCCTAAATCAAAAATTTACTATAATGCTGAAAAACTAGAAAGAGACTCGATAGTTTATATATACAATATAGACGATGATGAAGAAAGACTAGATGAAAGAACTAAAATATTTTCATTATCAGACTGTGTTGATGGAGATAATGCAGACGCTGTTTTTAATATTTCTACTTTTAAAACATTTGTAAGGCAGAATCTGGGTTTTAAGACAGCCTCGGGAGGTAGCGGGGCAGTATCTTCTGTTTTTGGTAGAACAGGAGGTGTTTCAGCTCAAGCTGGTGATTATGACGCTGATAAAATAACAGAAACTGCTAATAGAGTTTTTGTCACTCCAGCAGAAAAAGCAGCTATAGGTAGCGGAGGAGTATCTTCTTATTCTGAAACATTTGGCGATGGTGTTTTGTCTACAATACGAATAACACACAATTTAAACACAACTGATTTCACGCATAGAGTTAAAGAAGTAGCAACAGGTCGTGATGCGGGTGTAACTGTAAAAGATTTTGATGCTAATAATGTAGATGTTGAAAGTGGGGTTGTAATAGGCTTAAATGAACTAAGAATAACAATTATAAAATCATAATAGAATTAAAATGAAAAAAATATTTTTGTTAGCAACTATACTCATAACAACACTTTCTTTTTCTCAAAAAAAGATGTACGGTAATTACGATTATTTAGGTACAGTTGATTTTTTAGGTACAATTAATATAAACGGTGTTCCTTTATCTCAAGTAAACACAGCATCAACTTTAGTAGCATACAACGCAACAGTTAGTGATGCTTACACAAGCGCACAGCCAAATAGACACATCACATTAGCAGGTAATTCTGATATAACAGTTACAGGTGGTGTAAGTGGAGATAGTGGTTTATGGTATTTATATGGTACAGGAACAGCAACTTTAAATAATACAGATGCTAGCACTTTAGTAGTTCCTGTAAGTGGTAATTTAAAAGTAGTTTATTTTTTAGTTGATAAAGATGATAATTTAACATGGTATCAAGATGAAAATAGCGGTGGTAGTGGCGCAGTAGCAGTACAAACAGCAACAGGTGATGGTACAACTACTATTAATTGGACTGTTTCACCTTTTATGGATTTTACTTTTGGTGCTTTTAATGAAATTATTACAATGACACCTCCTGCATATCCTGAAAGGTTAAGATTAAAATTAACACAAGATGGTGTAGGAAGCAGAACAGTAACTTGGGGCAATGATGTTTATGTGCCAAGTGGGATAATGCCAACTTTAAGCACAGGCGCAGGTGACATAGATGTTGTAAATTTATTTTGGAATGGTGTAGATTTTGAATTAGACGAAGATTTCTTAGATTATCAATTAGTAGCAGGGGTAGATTCAGAAGCACCAACCGCACCAACAGGATTAGCTTCATCAAATGTTACAGAAACTACTTTAGATTTAACATGGACAGCAGCTACAGATAACGTTGCAGTAACTAATTATAAGGTTTACCAAGATGCGGTAGAAATAGCTAGTTTAGGTAATGTACTAACATATAATGTTACGGGTTTAACTGCCAGTACTGCTTATGCTTTTACAGTTACAGCTTTAGATATCGCAGCAAATGAAAGTGTTGTTAGTAATACGGTTAATGTTACTACTAACGCATCAGGCGTTACTAATTATGCGGCTAATTTAATTGCAGCAGGAACTTTTACTGCAGAAGAACAAACTTTAATTAATAATTTCTTTGCGACTTTAGATACAGACACAACTATTTATGACCAAATAGATGCTATGTATATGTTTATTGGAACTACTGCTGCAAATCAGAATTTTAATGCAATGAATCCTGTTGATACAGATGCGGCATTTAGATTAACCCCACTAGCTACCATAACAAGAGATAAAGAGGGTGCTATTGGAGCAATGAATACTTTTTATGATTTTTCTGTAAATGGAGTTACGAATAGTGTGCATGTTTCTTATTATTCTTATACGTCTGCTGCTGTTGCAGGTAATACAGAGATGGGAGTTCTTGGTGGAGGTAGAATGTTATTAGATATTAAAGAAGGTGGTACAGGAACATCTAACTTTGATTGTTATAGTTTTGGTGCAGGTAGAGTTTCTTTTAATACTGCAAATGCTTTTGGATATTTTATTGGAAATAGAACAGGTACTACATTTAGTGAATTAGTACATGAGGGTGTACAGGTAAATTCTATAGCTACTACATCGGGAACCCCTCCTACAGGAAATACATATCTAAATGCCTATAACGCAACAGGCAATACATCACAAGCTTCATCTAAAAAATGTGGATTTGCAACTATTGGTAAAGGATTATCACCTTCACAATGGGCATTACTAGATTCAGCAGTTCAAACTTTTGTAGATGGTAAAACAGCTTTACCATAATTTAAAATAAATAACATGAAAAAAATAAATTTAATAATAGCCTTACTATTTGTAACATTAGCAATAGCACAAAAACGAAATGGAAATTTAGATGTTGATGGTAGTGTTACTATTAATGGCAATATTAATGTTACAGGAAGTATTACAGGTGATGTTACAGGTGTAACGCTAGAAGGTAGTATTGATAGTTATTTTGGTACTGCAATTAATAAATTTAATCCATCTTTAATTTTACCTGCTACTTCTGTAAATCCTAATGATGGAACAACGGGTAGTAGTGGCACTTTTAGTGCATCAGGTAGGCAAAAAGTAGAACCTAATAAACGTTATTACATTACTTATTCTGAATTTCCAAATAGTGTAGAGCAACCAACAGGTGCATTAAGAGCCTTTTATGATATAAATGGAAACTATGTTAATTGGAGTAATTTAGCTTTAGAAGCAGATAATAGTTGGATAGTACCTGCAAATGTACATTACGCACAATGGGCTAATACAGGAACAATGCCTGTAACAACACAACTTATTGAAGCATCAGATTTAATTACGCCAATTGTTTTGCCTATTGCAAAAGCAGTACAAGGCGGTGTTATTTTTGACCCATTACAAGTAAATTTGCAAGATGCTTATTTAAGACAAATATTCTTACCTCTTTATAGTGAAAAATGGGTTTTAATGGGTGATAGTATAACTCAACAAGGTAAATATATAGCCTTTACACAACGCTCAACGGGTTTAATTATAGATACTAATATTGGTGTTGGTGGTGCTTTACTAGGTGGTATGGCTAATAATCTAACGCAACAAATGGTAGATGATGCCGATGTTATAACAGTTTATGGTGGCACTAATGATTATGGTTTAAGTTCTTCACCAATTGGTACTATTGCTGATGCTTCAAATATAAATAGTTTTTACGGGCAAGTAAAGAATTGTTTAGAAACCATACACAACCTTATAGATTCAAGTAGTTTAACAATTCAAGAAAAGGCTGAAAAATTAGTTGTTTTTGTTACACCTGTTCAAAGGGGGACATCACAAGGCTATACACCACCAGAAGCAGGTGCGGGAGGTAAAACTCTTTTACAAATAAGAAATGCAATTATACAAGTTTGCGCTGAATTTGGAACGCCTGTATATGATGCTTATGCTTTATCTGGATTAAATAATACAAATATGCAATATCTATCAGACCAATTACACCCATTAGACGAAGGTTCTGTTTATGGTGTTGGTTTAGGTAAATTTTTAAATCTTAATTATAAAGGGTTTTAAATGAAAAAACTACTAACATATATTACACTATTAACTTTCTTTATTAATTACGGGCAAGTTGTGGGTGTTATTTCACAACAAAATAGTAAAAATTCTATTAACGAAGTTGTTGTTACGCCACCTACTACAAATAATATGATTGATGAGCAATTATATTTTGATGCTTATTTTTTACCTATTGCACAAAAAGCAGAGATACAAACAGCTTTAAATACCTACGGGAGTGTAAGATTGGATAAAGGGGATTATAGTGGTGTTCCAATAACCATGACATCAAACCAAAGTTTATACGGGCATCCAGAAGTTACCACAGTTTCACCAATTACTATTGCAGCAGGTAGCACAGGTGGAAGGTTAGAATCTGTAAAAATTTTAACAAGTCAAGATATAACTTTTGAAGATGGCGCACCTATTACAAATTGGACTTTAAAGCATATTGGGGGTACAAGATTATATACTTTAGGAGGTAGTTTAGAAGATAATTTGTTTATAGATATTAACGCTAGAATTTATTTTGATTGTGGTGTTTCTGGTTATTTAAGAAATAATAGAGTATATCGACAAGCTGTAAGTACAATATCACCACAATTAATATTAAATGGTAATAATACAACGCCTAGTGATGGAAACTTATTTGTTTGGGGGAATTACTTAACACCTAATGGTGATGCTGTTTTAATTGATAATTTAGGTGATTTTACTTTTATAGGTTTAGATTCCGAAGGTTGGAATTTAAGAAATGAAGAAACTGTAAACGCTATGTTTTATGCTAGAAACATGGGTGAAGTTATTATTACAGATTTTGGTGGTGCAAATGGTTATCAAGCAGCAAACGAAACAAGGGCATGGG
>Ga0255048_10000573_pt1 | contig 28017 bp, 27 predicted proteins | sample JV7_2_2_MG_FD_183619 | JGI IMG/M metagenome (GOLD analysis project Ga0255048, IMG submission 183619) | Seawater microbial communities from Jervis Inlet, British Columbia, Canada - JV7_2_2 | ecosystem: Environmental > Aquatic > Marine > Inlet | place: Canada: British Columbia | collected 2016-10-06
GTCGAGATGGACGACGCCGTCTTCGGCAGCGGCCCGTCGCAGCTCCGCCCAGAGTCGATGTGTGCCCTCGATCGGCTCGAGCTCTGCGTGTCGGACCTGCCCGGCCACGGCCCCCACCTTGGCTGCACGCCGGCCGGAGGTCCTTCGCTTCGAGATGCGTCGCCTCTTGCCTTCCTTCCGTGTCTCAAAGGACTGCCCTTGGGCCACCTTCTCGATCTCGGCGAGTGCGTCTCGAGCGATGAGGCGAAACGTCGTTAGCTTGCCGCCGGTCACGGTCACAAGACCGTTCTCTTCCCAAACCACGTGATCGCGGGCTTCTTTCGAAGGGTCTGGCTCCCCGGTGCCGATCACCGGGCGCACTCCTGCAAAGGTGGACACCAGGTCCTCGCGGCTGATGCAGAGTGAGGGGAAGAGGTCGTCGAGGAACGCCATGAGGTACGCGGTTTCCTGAGGTGTGATTCGCGGCTCGGAATCGAGGGAGGGCTCATGGTCCTCATCGGTTGTGCCCACGACCGTCGCACCCTCCCACGGAAGAGCGAATACGGGTCGGCCGTCCCACGGGTGCGGCCTCGAGACCGCCTGGGGGAGCGGAAGGCGCCATGCAGGAAGCACGAGATGGCTTCCTCTCAGCGGTCGAATCCGTGGCGAACCGCCCACCTGCTCCCTCAGCCGGTCGGCCCATGCTCCGGTGGCGTTGATCACGAACCCGGCGTTCACACTCGTGACCCGGTCGGATTCCGTGTCACGGAGCGCCAGCCCTGTCACCCGTCCCGACCTGCGCGTCAGGTCCTCCGCTCGTACGTAGTTGATGGCGGAAGCTCCCCCAGCAACGGCCTCGCGGATGAGCTCTATCACCAGGCGGGCGTCGTCTGTGACGGCCTCCTGAAAGCGGAACCCGCCATTCAAGCCCTCCGGTGCGAGATTGGGCACGATGAGCCGCAACTGTTCGGGAGAATGTCTCTCGTGATTCCACCGGCCGACGAGCACGTCGTACACGCTCAGACCGAGCTTGTATTGCCATCGACCCGGATGGACCCCGTCGTAGGTTGCCAGAGAGAATCCAAGGGGCTTGATGAGGTCTGGGTATTCGTCGAGGAGGAGCTTTCGCTCACGGGCAGAGGCTCGGGTAAGACCGACCTTGCCCTCCTTGAGATATCGCAAGCCGCCGTGCACGAGTTTGGACGAGCGACTCGACGCACCCCAGGCAAAGTCTCTCTGCTCCACCAACAGAGCGCTCCATCCACGCTGTACAGCTGCACCCAGGATGGCTGCCCCTGTGATGCCCCCTCCGACGATGACCACGTCCCACTGTCGATCAAGACCCTCCCACATGCGTTCTCTCCACCCCGGAGCCCAGGGCACTTGCGCGTTCATGGCAAGAGCTTCCCAGGGTTCATGATCCCTTCGGGGTCGAGGGCGCCGAGCGCGACGCCGAGCGCGGAGAGCCCGACGGTGGACTTCTCGGTTTCCAGATACGATCGGTGATCGATCCCGACACCGTGCTGGTGACTGATGGTTCCACCGTTGCCTGCAATCGCCAGGCTGGCTGCACTCTTGAGGGTGTGCCACCGCGCCAGTGTTTCGTCCGGGTCGGGGGAAGAACGGAAGACATAGGTGAAATACGTCGCAGCACCGTCGGGATACACATGGGAGATGTGGGAGAACACCATGATCCGCTCATCGGGCAGCGCACGGTTCAGTGCCTCATCAACGGCTGTCATCAGCCCTGGCAGCGCCTTCCATGTTGTAGCCGTCTCAAGCGTGTCCACGGCGTATCCCATGTCCCACAGCGTGTTGCGCAGGTAGGGCAGAACGAAACGCCCCTTCTTCCATCGAGTGCCGAGGGATCGTCCCAACGGCACACCTCCATGGGATCGCACCATCTGGAGGCTGGCACGACGGGCTTGTCGTGCGTGCGCACCCGTGAACCCCATCACCAGCACGGCTTTGCCCACGCCGACTCCGCGGGCTGAGAGATAGCGCTCCAGTACGGCAAGCCGGCGGCTGGGTCCGGCCAGGGTGAGCGACACCCGAGTCTCATCTGCGCTACTGAGGCGCAGCATCGAGAGAGGAAACTGTTCCTGAGCGAGGTCGCGGATAGCCGCTCTGCCCCCGGCGAAGTCAGGGAAGAAAGCGGCATGGAACTCCTCCGTCTCGGGCAACGGAGTCACTCGGATCGTGGCTTCCGTGATCACCCCAGCCCTGCCCTCGGAACCGAGCACGAGTTGCCGAAGATCCGGACCTGCCGCGGAAGCGGGGAGCGGCGGCAGGGAGAGCACACCGGCGGGCGAGCGCAGGACTCCACCAGCAAAGAGATCCTCGATGCGACCGTACGCGAGCGACTGCTGGCCGCTCGACCGCGTCGCGATCCAGCCCCCGAGTGTCGAGTACTCGAAGGACTGGGGGAAGTGCCCAAGTGTGAAACCAATGGCGCGCAACTGTGCTTCGAGCTCTGGGCCGGAAACGCCGGCCTGGAAGGTCGCAAGGTGGCTCTCCGTATCGATGTCGAGCATGCGATTCATCCTGCGCAGATCGATCGTCAGGGTGGGGATGTCACCCTCGAGGGGGTTCACATGGCCAACCACACTGGTACCCCCGCCGAACGGGATCGCCACGGCTCCCCAGCCAAGGGCACAATCGATGAGCTCGTCGATCTCCTCAGGACGTTGCGGACGGGCTACACCATCGGGGAAGACTCCGATGCGCCCGCTTCGCAACGCCACCCAGTCGGGCAGACTCTGGCCCCTGGCGTGGCGCAGGCGCTCGTACGGATCATCGGACACGAGCGGATGCTCAGGAAGCCGTGAGCTCGGGACGGTCGCGAGCACCTCATCGAGCAACGCATCCTGAGGTGGCGTTCCTGGGCCAAGCTCGTCGACGAGCATCCTGCGGGCCGCCGACTGGATCGGATGGACGATCGAGTCGTCCCCCCAACCGTTCCAGCGCTGCATCACTGACCTCCCACGGACTCGAAGTCGTCCTCGGTCCCGCCAATGGTATTCATGGTCAGAGGTCAGGAATCAGAGACCGTATACCAGATTCTGGTTGCTGGGAGCGAGCGCAGTGAGCGCTCTGGTTTCTGGTATCTGTAGACTGCCACCATGCATGCACTCATTCTTGCTGTGGAAGCTGCCGACCCGACGCCTCCGGGCGACGACCTCATGACTGTCGCCCTTGTCATGGTTGGAGTCGCCATGCTCATCACCGCGATCACGACATGGATCGTGACGCCCAGAGGTGAGCGCCACTAGTCAACCGCCCGATATCAGAATCTGGTGGCTGAGCGGTCTGGTGTCCGGAAGCGAGGCGTCAGCCGAGCGATCAGCGAGCGAAGTCCGCTACGGAATGACGATCACCCTCGTGCCGAGTGTCGACCAACCGAAGACCTCCTCGGCGTCATCCCAGAGCTGACGTACGCAACCCCCGGACCCGTGCGTACCGAGTTTCGCGGGTACCTGGAGAGGTCTCTTGTCCGGCCACACCGGAATCGAGTGGAAACCATACGGCCATTCGCCACGAGCGAACCGCACCATGAACTCCATCGTGATGCCGTCATATGGCGCCCAGGCGTATCGGGACATGCTGTAGACCCGGTAGCGGCCAACCGAGGGAATACCCCGCCGACCGGTGACCTGATGGGTCTTGTGCATCTCTCCCGTTGCGTCGATGAGCCAGACCCGCTGGCCACCGTTGGTGTAGATGATCCGTCGTCCAGAGCCGACATCGGGATAGGGAAGGATCGGCTTGACGGGCGAGGCTGTGCCTGTTCGCCGAACGTACTCGGCGGATTCGGTGAACCTCACGATTACCTGCCCGCTGTGTTCTTCGCCGCTCTGAAGCGACGCGGTGAGCATGGAGACGGTCTCCGCATTCGGTTCTCTGCCCAGAACGTCACGGTACAGGAGATGTACGAGGCTGACATCAGATGCCACGCCATACCGGGCAACGTACTCCTGGCCATGGGTGAATGCCTCGGCGATCGTCACAAGGGGAAGCCCGTTGCGATACCTCCCCGTCCAGTATTCGAGCTCGAATGCATCCGGGTGGCGGTCGAACAAGCCGCAATAGAGGCGGACGATCGAATCGGAGATTTCTGTATCCCACCGCTCAGGTCCGGTGAACGCAAAAGCCCTCACAACAGGGATAGCGAAGTCTACGCCCTTCGCCAGAGACTCTCCGGAAATCAAACCTGCCTCATCCCACAGTCCTGCCTCATCAGGGAAACGGATGAGCTCGAGAGGGTTGTCCTCCGCGTCTGGATCGTCGCTGTTGAACGCAGGATCCTCGCCAAGGGGCGTCCCTGGTGTGAGGAACGCACGAACGCCGGTGACGGGTGTCTCGTTCGTGACGCACGCCGTGGCAGTTTCCACCGTTGCGTCCGAATCGGTGGATGCCGCTGCGGGCGCCACAACCGTCGCAACCGCGATTGTCATGACAGCAACGAGAAAGAGCAGTTGGGGCACTAAGCGCATTGGACCAGACTACAGGTCTCAAGCGCCAGTCGTCTGGTCATTCGGCTGCAACCACCGCGCAACCGTTCTGCAACCGCTGCATGGGATGAATCGACCATGAAGAACGGCGAACAGAGACCCGATGTCTACCTGATCGGTACCGGAGTCGGCAGCGGCCTCCAGTTCACAGTCGAAGCACAGCGGGTACTCGACCGAGTGGGCAGGGCATATGCACTCCACCTCCCGGTTTCGCTGAGGCGCCATCTGCGGTCGCTTCGGATCAAGACCGTCGACCTCAGCGGCCGGTTCGCCGAGCCGCGGCCGCCGGGAGAGGCCTACGTCGAGGTGGCGGACTTCCTCCTGGAACGGGCCGCCACAGAACGACCCATTGTCGTTCTCACCCCCGGCAGCCCTCTCTTCCTCAATTCGATCAGCCGACTGCTGGTGATGCAAGGGAGACAATCCGGCCTGAAGGTCCAGATACTTCCCGGAATCTCGCCGCTCGATGCCCTCATCTCTTACGTCGGGGTGGACGTCGCCGCCTTCGGGCTGCAGGTCTTCACTGGTAACCGGCTAGCCCAACGGCCACCGCAGCTCGAACCGACGGTGCCGCTGGCCGTCATGGAACTCGGTGGAGTCGGTGTGCAGGCTCTGGGCGCAGATCCCTCTGCCGAGCCAGAGCGCTATGTGCCTCTTCTGAAGACTCTGGCCGGGGTCTACCCAGCGGACCACCCTGCGACGTTGGTCAACGTGACAGACGGCAACGGCCGGCGGAGCCACGCCACCCTCCCTCTCCGCAGATTCTTCGAGTTCCTCCCCAACATCAGGGAGAACTCCCACCTCTTCATCGATGTGATCCGACCTCAGCAGCAGCGACCCCCAAAGGAGGCCTGACATGGCACGCAAAGACACGGCAACCGACACGACGCATCAACAGATCGCCGATCTCAAGGGGGACCCGGTCAATCCGAATCCGACCACAACCCTCGACATTGCAGACGCAAGTCCGGGGCTGAGCGACGGCCACGACGAGATCGTCGAGGAGGCGCAGGGGATCGACCGAGCCGCCGAGATCATCTCGCCGATGGGCGGCCGGGTCCTCTACGACGGCGTCGATGGAGAGTCAATCGACGGGATCGATGGAGAGGTGCATGGTTCGACCCTCTTCGACGACCTCGCGGGTGACCTGTCGAATCCGACCGACGACTTCGACGGCATGAGCGACGGCGGCGGCGGCATGCCCGCCATCGACGACCAGAGCGGCTGGACGATGGACCTTCCGTCGCTATTGGGAGGGGGATCGGGAGGTCAAGACGGCACCGATTACGACGACGATGAGGTTGAGCACCAGGATGGGAGAGAGCCGCAGAGCGACGATGACGATGAGGTGGAGAGCCAGGATGGGAACAGCGGCGACGGTGACGACGACGGCGTCGATGAGGATGTGGGCCAGGACGGGAACGCTGGCATGCCGGCTCCCGACGATGGCACCGGCGGCGACCCCGACGCAGACGACTTCATCGGTGGGAGGGGAGATGTTGATCCTGCACCCGAGACCGAGGACCACGGCGGTGGCGAACTCATCGGTGGGAGGGGAGATGTTGATCCTGCTCCCGAGACCGAAGACCAGGGCGGTGCGGGCGGACCTGACATGATCGCGCTCGGCCTGGGTGCGGTCGATCCCCTCGACGGCGGCTCGACGCTCTTGGGCGGCGACACCGGAGACTTGGCGGAGATGGCATCCGAGGCCGACCTGGGCGATATCGAAGTCGAATTCGATGACTCGCTCGTAGACGCCGATATGGGTGAGGACGTATAGGAACCGATGGCAGAGAGCCCGTTCGAGTCGAGGCCGCTACTGGCTCAGGTGCCGTTGGCAGAACTCGCCCCGCACCTGAGCGCAGGGGAACACGACGGCCCCGCCGACCGCACCGAGGTGCGGCGCCGGGCGAGCCTGTCGCGGGTGGGGAAGCGGTCAATAAGCCTGCTGTTCCTCGGACTGGGGATCATGTCGATGCTGGCTCTTGCGCGGGCTGTTGTAGCAGCGAGTTCCAATGGCCTGAGCGTTGATGACGCCATGCTGCTGGTGATGCTGGGGATCATCTCCCTGGTGGTCGCCTCGCAGGTGCTCTCCCTCCTCAGAACCCTGCCGGGGACTCGAAGAATATGGCGACGGACAGCGCGGGCCAGGCAGAGGCGCACCCCACCGACAGCGGGGCGGCCGTTGCTTGCCCAGGCCGATGCCCGATCGCTACTTGATCACATGTCAACGCCGCCATCGCGAAGCTCGGGGCCCAGCAGGCTGCGTTCTGTCGCTGGCACCGTGGGATGGGTTGTGCTCACGCTCGTGATCATGGCCGCAGCTGCCGCTGGGGCCGCAGTGGTCGGCCTGTCGGCGATCGGATCGATCAACGCTCATGGCTGGGGCTTGGGCACCCTCCTGGGTACCGGCATGGCCGCCCTGATCGGATACGGCGTGACGGCGCTGAGCATCGGGCTGATTCGATCCTGGTTCGAGCGTCGTCGGCGCCGGCTGCGCCGGCTGCTGATGCGTCTCCTGCGATACCTGCTGCGCGGTTTCGATCGATCGACGGCCTCGTTGTCCCGCAGGCTCGGGCGGTTCGACGGCCGCACCGGGCTGTTGGGACGAGGCGTTCTGGTCACCGTAGGAGCCGCCGTCGTGGTGGCGGCCTCAACGGCGATACCAGTCTCAGCGGTGGGAGGAACCGAAGCGAACGCCGCCGGCCCCGGTACCCCGACCTCGACGTCTGCGTCTACGTCTATGACAGTGGGTCACATCGCGGTCGTCGAGTACGAGACGACTCCCGAGTTCGCCGCGGCCGGGAACCCACCCGAGGATGGAGGGGAGCACGCGGTTCCCTCGGAGCCCGTACCCGCGGCGACCACGATGGCGATCGACACGACCACGGCGAAGGCAGGTAACACAACCGTCACGACGGTGGGAAAGGGCACGACTACCACGACGGTGGGAAAGGGCACAACTACCACGACGGTAGGTAGGGGCACGACTACCACGACGGTGGGAAAGGGCACAACTACCACGACGGTAGGTAGGGGCACGACTACCACGACGGTGGGAAAGGGCACGACTACCACGACGGTAGGTAGGGGCACGACTACCACGACGGTGGCGGATACGACTACCACGACGGTGGCGGATACGACTACCACGACAGTAGCTGACACAACCGGTCCTACCGTGAGCCGTGTCTCTGACAGCCCCGACCCAATCTTCACGTCGGGCAATCCCCCGGACACGTCCCGGATCAGTGCCACGACCAGCGACCCGTCCGGTGTGGCAACGGTGACCGTGTACTACCGCCTCGGCAAAGGCGGGTTTGTTGTGTGGGGATCGATGAAGCCGGGATCGTCGTCGACGACGTTCGGGCCCTTCGCCACGTTGGGGATCTACGAGTACCGGATCATGGCAACTGACACCCTGGGCAACGCGAACTGCAAGACGCCGTCTTCGTGCCCGGGCGGCACGGTCACCGTGATCATCCCCTAGACATTCCGCGGGCGATTGCCCGGTCCACCCCTGCCTCGATGCCAATGGATGCTCCCTCGGCCATCAGTCGATCGAACTCTGTCTCACCCAGGTCCGAGAGAAGTCGATCCCTGAGTGTCCTGCGGTCCTTCGCCCACAGTTTGTACGAGTGAGTGCGGCCCGAAGAGTCCGGGGACTCGCTCGCTCCGAACAGTATCGCTCCCTCTTCGGGTGATCCACCGCCGGTGACGGCCGCGGCGAAGCGTCCAAGGTAGACGACCATGGCCAGCTCGTAGGCGAGGCGGCGCCACAGCTCCAGACTTTCCGCCAGCCTGTCCTCTGCTTCTGCCCACGACTCGTGACGACAGGCGAGTAGGCCCTGGTAGCCGAGGAGGATAGCCGTGCAATTCTCGTCGCCCATACGGCGATGCAGCTCAACTCCGTCTTCCAACATCTGTGCTGCAGACTCATCGCCGCGGTGGTAGCCGATCATGCCGAGCCGGCCAGTGGCGTGCGTCCGCCAGATGACGTCGCCCAGCTCGGTGGCGAGTTCCAGCGCCCTCCGTTCGGCGATCTCTGCCTCATCGAACCGTTCCAACGCTATGTATGTGGTGCCGAGCAGATACAGGGAGAAGGCGGCACACCAGCGATCGCCCAGCTCGAAGAAGCGATCGAGGGCCCTCCTCTGAAGCTCGATCGAGGTGTCTACATCGGTCAGTTCGATGAACTGACCGATGTATCGCCAGGACCACGCCACTGCCCATTGGTCGTTGAGGCGTTCGAAGATCTCGAGGCCCTGCCGCATCAGCGTTTCGGCCTCTGGGCTGTCCCCCCAGCCGAGGGCATGACCCTGGTAGTGGAGTGACCAGGCCTCTCCCAGCGGGTCTCCGGCTGTGCGACATGCCTCAAGCGCCTCGACGAGGAGCGGTTCGAGTGGATCGAGGTTCCCCCGAATGATCTCGATTGAGCCGGTGCCGTGGATCACGCGGGCGCGGAGAAGCGGACCGACCTCTGACTTCAGCTCCAGGCATCGCCGTGCCCATCGCCAGCCTTCGCTCCAGTAGCCGCGCTGCAACCAGAACCACCCGAGAGCTGCAACGAGACGGAGTGCACGAGAAGGATCGGTGGTGCCAAGCGACCAGGTGATCGCACTTCTCAGGTTGTCGTGCTCGCGCTCCAGCCGCTGCCACCACACGACCTGATCCGGTCCCTTGAGCTGCGGCGCGGCCTGCTCTGCGATGGCGACATACCAGTCGCAGTGCCGTCCCGAGACTGCAGGAGCTTCACCGGTGGCGACCAAAGCATCGAACGCGTATTGACGGATCGTCTCGAGCAACCGGTATCGCGACTCGCCCGCAACGGTAGATCGTTCCACCAGGCTGCGGTCCACCAGCCGGGCCAACATCCCAGCGACATGGGATCGTTCAATGTTCCCGTCCGCCACGACTGCCTCTGCGGCGTCGAGCGACCAGCCCCCGGAGAAGACCGAAAGCCTGCGCAGAACAGTCCGCGAGGCCTCAGAGCACAGGTCGTAGGACCAGTCGATTGTTGCCTTGAGCGTCTGCTGCCGCACCGGCGCTGTGCGTAGACCGTCGGCGAGGATCGTGAAGCGGTCTTCCATCCGGGCGGCGATCTCGGCGGGCGCCATGGCCCTGGTCCGGGCGGCAGCCAGCTCGAGCGCCAGCGGAATCCCGTCCAGTGTGCGACAGATCGACACGACCGCCTTCCGGTTGCCGTCGTCGACAGAGAATCCCCGATCAAAGGCCCGAACCCGGTCCACGTAGAGCCGCATCGCCTCAGCGGCGTCTTGTTCAACTGTGGGCGCTTGCGGGCCGGGGAGGCTCAGCGGAGGTGTATGGAACACGACCTCCCCGGCGGTGCCGAGCGGTTCCCTGCTCGTCGCGAGGATGGAGAGGCGGTGGCATCCTGCGAGGAGGGACTCCACCAGCTCTGCCGCCGCTCGGGCCAGGTGCTCGCAGTTGTCGATGACCAGAAGCATGTTCCGAGATGCCAGGAATTCGGTCAGTGCTGCGGTGACATCGTCTGCGTGGCTCCCGACGTCTCCGAGGGCAGTGCCCAGATGCTCAGGGACCAAATCGGGGTCCGATACCGCAGCCAGCTCGACGAAGAGGACACCGTCCTCGTAGTCGCCCGAGATGCCTTGTACCGCCTCGAGGGAAAGCCTCGTCTTCCCGGATCCCCCAGTCCCAGTGACCGTGACGCCTCTGTGGTCTCTGAGCAGCGAGAGCAACTCCGCCATCTCATCGTCGCGGCCGATGAAGCTGGTCCGCACTTCGGGAACGAAGTCGAGCCGAACCGCAGTCGTTGGAGCCGCCACTGTGTCGCTTTGCAGCAGGATCGCTTCCTCCAGCTCCGTCAAATCCGGCGACGGCTCAATCCCCAGTTCCTCCCCGAGCACCGTGCGGGCCCGCTGGAACGCGCGTAGCGCCTCGGCTTGGCGGCCAGCCCGGTACAGGGCGATCATCAACAGGCGCCACAACCCCTCACGCAGCGGGTGCTCCTCCACCAACCGCTCCACTTCGGCCACGAGGCGCTCGTGGCGCCCCATCTCCAGCTCGGAATCGATTCGGGACTCCAGCGCCTCGAGTCTGAGCTCCTCGAGCCGGACCGCCTCAACCCTTGCGAACTCGTAGTCCTCCAGCCCGTGCAGCGCCCGCCCCCTCCAGAAGTCGAGCGCCTCACCGAGAAGGTTGACCGCGACGGGATGGTTGGCGCTGTCGCGGCGCGCTCTCGCCTCTACCAGCAGGCGCTCGAACCGCTGGGCGTCGATCTCTACAGCATCCGTCCTGAGCACATATCCATCGGCGACCGTCTCAATCGGCTGTCCCCACGGCTTCAATCGGCCGCGAATCCGAGAGAGATGGGACCGCAGGGTCTTCAGACCCGTGTTGGGGATCTCCTCGCCCCATAGAATGTCGAGAAGCCGGTCGGCAGAGACCACCCGATCGGCGTCAACGAGCAGAGCAGCGAGAACGATCTGTTCCGTGCGGCCGCCCAGGCGCACCGGCTCAGAAGCTGCCACGACCTCAAGTGGACCGAGAATCCTGAACTCCATGCGTGAAGGCTACAGAGCGGTCCGGGCGGATGGGGTGGATCGGACTGCAACCTTTCTACAACCGTCCCATGGGACAAAGGGACCGAGCACCAGAAAGGAGCAACAATGCATTCGGTGTTGATCACATTCAAGTCGGCCGCTACGTCTGACGAGCTGGCGGACCCGTTCCGCGAGTATGCCGAGGCCCTTCGGTCGATCCCTGGGTTGATCTCGAAGACTTGGATCAAGGACGGGGACACGCTCGGCGGGTTTCACGTCTTCGAGTCACGGGCAGAGGCCGACACCTACTTGGGAGGTGAGATGGTCGCAGGGCTCACGTCGAACCCGGCGTTCTCTGCCTTCTCCATCGACCATTTCGAGGTGTTCGACGAACTGAGCCGGATCTCAGGGACACCGCAGCGGGCTCTCACAGTCTGACAGAAGTCCCGCATGCGGGAGGCAGGATGGCGCGGACCTTGGACCGGTATCGACGGCCGCGCGGTTCGCGGTCACGGTCCGCGCCATCGCACATCAGGCATCTCCTCTTTCTGTCACAGCCAGCGCGTAGAGTTGAAACTCTAGGCCTGGCAGACGCCGGCAAGAAATGGAGGACACATGGGACTCGCACACGGAACGATCGGCTGGGCCGACGTGGCGGTACCGGACATGGCCGCAGGGGCGGCATTCTATGAGGGACTATTCGGCTGGGAGGCACGACCAGCGGAATCCGGCTCGTTTCCGTACACGATGTTCACGAGGGACGGCAAGGTCGCTGCAGGAATGGGAGCTCTGGGCCCCGAACAGGTCGAGGCGGGACAGCCACCTGTCTGGTCCAGCTACGTGATCGTCGACGATGCCGACGCTGTATTCGCCAGGGCGGTGGAACTCGGGGCAACGCCGATCATGGAACCGATGGACGTCATGGACGCAGGACGGATGTTCTTCATCATCGATCCGGTCGGTGCCGCCATAGGGTTCTGGCAGTCGGGCACCCACGACGGAGCAGAGGTCTTCAACGAGCCACACACGATGACATGGAACGAGATCGCGTCTCGCGATGTCGAGGGGGCCGTGACGTTCTATTCGGAACTGCTCGGCTGGAACGCTGAGGCAATGGACTTCGATGGATTCCCCTACACACTCCTGAAGGTCGGAGACCGTTCGAATGGCGGCGCCTACGACATCTCTGGAATGGTCCCCGACGAAGTACCGGCACACTGGCTCTCGTGGTTCGTCGTCGAGGACTGCGAAGCCTCAGCCAAGAGGGTCGCTGAACTCGGTGGCACGATCCAGAGGGCCCCTGAGGCCAGCGGCGTTGGTGTATCGGCAGTCGTGAGCGATCCCTTCGGAGCAACGTTCGGGATCATCCAGGCTGCGCAGGTCGACGGACAGCCGCCGCGCTGACGAACCGAATACTCGTCCAACAAAGGACGGGTCGGAATGTTCCCTGCCCGTCCGGCGTTGAGTACCTCACCTCTACCTGGGCTCCCCGCATGTCAGCCGCGTCAGCTCCACGTACAAGACAACGTCTGTCCTCTGGGTTGGCGCGAGCGCGAAACCGTACGTTTGCCATGACCGAGCCCCTCACAGATGACGACCTCCATCTGCAATTCGACCCGCTGATGAGTCCACTCGTGTGGGACATGGGTCATATCGCGAACTTCGAGGAGTACTGGCTGCTCCGCGAATTGGATGGCCGCACAGCGCACGACGCCGAACGGGTTCGCATCGACGGCGGCTCGTTCATGATGGGAACCGACAACCGGACAGCCGCGTATGACAACGAACGTCCCGCGCACAGCGTGCACGTGGAAGCATTCGATCTCGACAGGTTCCCCGTCACCAACCGTCGTTTTGCTGTCTTCATCGATGCGGGTCGTTACGACCGATCTGAGTTCTGGAGCCGGCCTTCACTTGGGCAACTGGTGGACGGACACAGAGCATCGATTCGCCCTTGCGCTGGCCCGCAGGGCCTCACTCCCTGCGACGTAGCTCCTCTTCGAGCGCGTCGTTCGAATACACAAGCAGTTCAGGTCCCCATGGCCGTTCAGCATCAGGGGCCTGGTCCTCATCAGCGAGCAGCCGCACGACGTCGTCGCGGAGAGTTCTTGCCCAGGCACGTCCCTTCGCGCTCGAGATGTGGCTCATCGTCGCGTCACTGTTGACCTTGAGCAGCCGTGCCTCGATCTGGGGGTTGTTGGCGGAACCGCGCTCGCCATAGATCATCAGCACCGATCCGATGGGCACATCCTGGATGCCTCCGGTTGCGATGAAGTCGCCCTCGAAAGCCCAGCCAGATGTCAGCGTCTCGTCGACATTGGTGACGATCTTCGCCCAGTTCTTCCGGCGCTCGTCACCAACAAGCGGCACATCGACGGCAACGAGGATGGGAGGGTCCATAAGGACAGGCTACAGGCGGAAGACAGGAGATCGTAACCGTGAACCGTGAACCGTGAAGAACTAGTCACTGTGAGCAGTGCACAAGCATTCTCTATCGAGAACCACCTTCGGTCGATATTGATGAGAGGTACATCATGATTCTCGACCGAACAGCCCCAACCGCCTGGATCGTCACCGCCGTGGTCGGTGGAGTTCTCTTCGTCCTCGGGGGCATCGCCACGACGATGTCGACGACACCGCGACTCGTGATGGCCGGAGGAGCCGTTGCGTTCGTCGCCCTGGGGGTCTACACGGCTGCGGTCGTTCACCGCAGAGATACGCTCGCCGCCGAACGAGAGTGCCTCAGCGACGAGATCGACCGGATGCAGATTGCCGACAAATCCTTGCGAACTCGCATGTCCTACAGCCTCAGAGATCCACTCACCTCGATAGTCGGATTCGCTGACCACATGGTCAACTCCCCCGACCTCACCTTCGATGAGCAGCGCGAGATGTTGACGGCAATCCGAACCAATGCGCGCGAAGTGGAGCGTGCTCTGTCAGACCTGGCTGAGGTCGAAGACAGCCACATCGACGACCCGCACATAACCGCCGTCGTGTTGCTGGACGAGGAGATGGCTTCGATCGCATCCACCATCACCACGGACGCCATCTTCGAGTCCGATCTCGCCCACAGCCGCGCTTGGGGTGACAGCGCAAATGTGCGCCAGATACTCCGAACAGTCCTCAAATCAGCGACGGCATCCGGATGCGCCTACATCACCTTGCAGACAGCAGAGCGGGCGGGACGATCCACAGCCTCCATATCAGGCAGAGATGATCTCCTCAGCATCGAAGCGATGGCGGCGTTGACCGGCAATACGGTCTCGGAGGATCTTGACAATGACGGCTATCGGGCGCTTCGTTCCGCCTACGAGCTTGCAGCCTCCATGAACGGCACGATCGGATATGCCCAGGCCTTCGGGATCTCGCACATCGTCGTCGACCTGCCAAGCGCACCAGCCGAGCTCGGTATCACACCGCCTCGCACGAAGCCGGAACAGCCGTTCGAGCTGTCCTTCGCCGCCGCTGTGGATCTCCGGCCGGAGCGCCCCACGAGCTCCATTCGCTTCACCTGAGATCGACACAAACGCGATGACCGATACGATTGGCCGATGGATGTGGAACTCAGGCGAGCCGTGGAGGAAGATTCTGCTCGAATTCGAAGTGAACTCGAGCAGCTGATCAGGATCCCTTCGGTGAGCGCACCCGGATATCCGGATGCCGAGGTGCGAAGATCCGCCGAGGCGGTGGCAACCCTTCTCGGTGAGTCCGGATTCGAAAACGTGCAGCTCCTCGAGATAGACGGCGCCCACCCAGCCGTCTACGGAGAGATGAGCGGACCGCAAGGCGCACCTACGGTCCTCCTCTACGCCCACCATGACGTGCAGCCGCCCGGGCCAGCCGATCAGTGGGACGCAGATCCGTTCGAGCCCCACGAACGAGACGGTCGACTGTTCGGGCGGGGCTCGGCTGATGACAAAGCTGGCATCGTTCTCCACCTCGCATCGATCAGGGCCCTTGGCGACAACCTACCAGTGAATGTCAAGGTGTTCATCGAAGGCGAAGAGGAGATCGGATCAGCTCACGTCGCTGACTTCTTACGCGAATTCGGAGTGCTGCTCTCGTCGGACGTGATCATCATCGGGGACTCTGGGAACTGGAGGATTGGTCTACCAACGCTCACGACGTCCCTTCGAGGGCTCGTCGACTGCAAGGTGACCGTCCGAACGCTCAAATACGCCGTGCACTCTGGGTCGTTCGGCGGCACGTATCCAGATGCCAATACGGTCCTCGCCCACACTCTGGCTTCGCTGCACAATGAGGACGGAACGGTGGCTGTCGAAGGCCTTGTGGAGTACGACGCCGACCCGCTCGACCTCACCGAGGCGGTGCTGGTGAACCAGATGCTTCCCGTCCACGGACTCGAGTTGATCGGTCGAGGCTCAATGACATCACGACTGTGGACACGACCATCGATCTCCGTACTCGCCATCGATTCAGTCCCGATCGCCGATGCGATAAACCAGCTGGTTCCTGTGGCAAGCGCCAAGGTGTCTCTTCGAATCGCACCTGGGCAGGACCCGAGCACGGCGATGGATGCTCTAGTTGCGCACATCGAGGCAGCCGTTCCTTGGGGTGCCGAGATCACGGTGGAAAGGGGAGCCATGGGTTCGGCGGTCGATCTCGAGACGAGGGGCAAAGCGTACGACGCATACCGCGATGGCATGCAAGTGGGATATGGCGCCGAACCTGTCGAGGCAGGTATGGGAGGTTCCATTCCATTCGTCGCTGCCTTCTCAGACATCTATCCCGACGCGGTTTTCCTGCTCATCGGTGTTGCAGATCCAACAAGCAGATATCACGGTCCCAACGAGAACGTCGAGCTAGCCGACATCGTGTCGGGGGCGATCGCACAGTCGGTTGCTCTCACAAGACTCGGAGTGTGACCGGAGCACGGCCGATACCCTGCAAGCATGCGGAAACCGACGATCGCTCTGGTTGCAATCGCCGCAGCATTCGTGTTGCTTGCTTTCGTCCTTCGATCCGGCGATTCCGTCGATGCCGGTGATGCTGGCGATACCGGTGATTCCGTCGATTCCGGCGTTCCAACACCAAGCACCACGAGCACCACAGACCCAACAACTTCGGCACCAATCACAACGGCGCCGTCGACGGCGACAGCGCTCCCGACCGATGTCGCCGTGTGTGATCTGTACCCAGGGATCGCAAGGAGCGGACAGGTTGAGTCCCCAGACCTGGTCGAAGCGTCAGGTCTTGCGGCGAGTAGGACGACGTCCGATGTTCTGTGGTCCCACAACGACTCGCGCGGTGGCGCAGCACTGTTCGCATTGACACCCACCGGCGGAGATCTCGGTGTCTACGACGTACCGGGGGCATTCGCACTCGACTGGGAGGACATGTCCGCAGGGCCAGGGCCTGGTGGTGACGGTGCGTATCTCTACATCGGCGACATAGGGGACAACTTCGATATCCGGGGCGGACTTGTCACGGTCTACCGAGTCCCTGATGCCGATCCAGCGAGTCTCGACGGAGCCTTCGGCGAATCGACCGCGATGACGTATCAATACCCAAACGGTGGCCACAACGCCGAGGCCCTCTTCATCGACCCGATCGAACCCGCTCTCTATCTCGTCACCAAGGCCCACGAGGTTGCATTTGTCTTCAGGGGATCGCTCACACCGTCAGACGGACCGGGTGATCTCGATCTGGTTGCCACGTTGTTCCTCGGTGGTGAGGTATCGGGTGCGGACATGAGCCTGGACGGGTCAACGTTTGCGATGCGCGGCTACCAATCGGTATGGATGTGGCACAGAGACACGCGTATCTCTGTGGCTGAGATGCTCACCGAGGAACCGTGCATGGCCCCGTCGCCGGAGGAACGACAGGGTGAGGCGATCACTTTTGACAGTGACCTCTCCTACTGGACCGTGAGCGAGGGATCGAATTCAGCCTTTCAGGTGGTAAACCGTGAACCGTGAACCGTCAACCGTGAATCGACCTCTTGACGATCGCCTCTGACTCTCGAACGGACTTGAGATACCACACGGCACGGATACGGGCACGTTCCTCTGACGACATGTCACCATTGCGACCGTGGCGTTCCACTCGCTGCCGGTGGGTTTCATGGAGCACGATCGAGGCCGCTACCGACACATTGAGGCTCTCGACAAACCCGGACATCGGAATCCGAACCGAACCGTCGACAAGGCTGCTGGTGACTTCGGAGACTCCGTCACGCTCGTTCCCGAAGACGAGGGCAACCCTCTCGGTCAGGTCGGCCTCGGACAGTGGGACCGCATCCGGTGATGCGTCCGCCAAGACAACTCGGAAGCCGCCTCTCGAGAGGATGTCGAAGCACGAATGTGGATCCTTCCAGCGGTACAGGTCAAGCCATTTGTCGGCACCACGAGTCGTCCTACGTGACCGCTTGAACGCGTTCGACGTGTCGATGGCGTGGACCGTCTGCACACCGAAGGCTTCTGCCGAACGCATGATCGCCGACACGTTGCCGAGATCGACCATCCCATCTGTGACCACCGCAACATTGAGCGTCCGCCGATCGAGTACGGCCTCGATCTCGCGCCTTCGGCGATCGGTGAGATGGGGCTCGAGGATCTCGACGATCGTTGCGGCGTCAAGTGTCACCGCCCCGTACTCGAACCACGTCGGGTCATCGGTGCGCCGCGCTGCAATCAGCGCCCTCATCTCCTCCGGAGTCGCTGCATTCGCGTGAGCCATGTCTTCAGGAGATGGTGAACAGGCGGACGGGTGGACCGATCACAACCGACTACTGCTCAACGCTGGTTCGCTTGAACTCGTTGAGGTTCGCCCAAGAGAGCATGTCAAGCACGTTTTCGACATCGCCTGGCTGATGGCGGTCCATGAGTCTGACGAAAACGGCTTCGTCACCCTGGATGAAGGTCGGGACGCCAAAGACGCCGTACTCTTCGACCGCTCTGGAGTGCTCAGCGGCGAGTGTCCCTGCAGGCACGCCGGTCGCTACCTGCAACCGCAGCGCCTCAGGATCGATGTCGACGGACCTGGCCACCGACTCGAGCACCTGCGGATCACCTATGTCGGCGCCGTCGTCGTGACGGGCTGAGAAGAGTGCGAGGTGAAATGCGAGGAACGCATCAGCGAAGACATCCCGCACGGCAATTGACCACAGCAGCGCCAGAACACCCGGTCCAGCCGCATCGATAGGGAGATCCCATTGAGCGACGTCACCTTCATCGGCATGGTTCTCCTGGAGAGAGAAGGGGACGAACCTGACGTCGTAAGAGGAACCTGCCCGGAGCATCTCCACAACGGTCTCATTGACGTTGCGGGCGAACGGACAGAGGTAGTCATAGGTGAGGGAGAAGCTGTTGGGCATGGCCCGAAGCGTAGACGACTGAAGGCCGACGAGCATCGAATAGTAATTTCCTGAGTCGTGGACTATGCATTAGGTCAGGAATGCGATACCCTAGGGGGTAGTCGGATCAAGGAGTTCCCAGTGAAACGAATCCTCATTCTTGGTGCTGGTACAGCAGGCACCATGGCGGCGACGAAGCTGCAGAGGGAGCTCGGTGACACCTGGGACATCACCATCGTGGATCAGGACGAGACTCACTACTACCAGCCGGGGTTCTTGTTCATCCCGTTCGGCACGTATGGGCCCCAAGACGTCGTCAAGACGAAACGCGAGTTCATCCCGAGGGGTGTCAACTACATCGTTGGCAGCATCGACAAGCTCGACCCCGAGGAGAACGAAGTCACGCTCGCTGACGGAACCGAGCTTGGATACGAGTTTCTCATCATCGCGACGGGAACTCGTTCCACACCGAGTGAAACACCTGGCCTCGAGGGACCAGAGTATGGCAGGACCGTACACGACTTCTACACCTTCAACGGAGCCGTAGCTCTGCGCAAAGCGCTGGCCAACTTCGACAGCGGGCGTCTTGTTGTCAACCTCATCGAGATGCCCATCAAGTGTCCCGTTGCCCCACTCGAGTTCGCATTCCTGGCAGACTCGCATTTCACCGATCTGGGCATGCGGGACAACATCGAGATCCTCTACGTAACGCCGTTGGATGCCGCCTTCACGAAGCCAGTCGCAGCAAGACACCTGGGATCGATGTTCAAGGACCGCAAGATCTTGCTCGAGCCGGATTTCTACCTCGAGCGAGTGGACACTGAGAACAGGAAGCTTGTCTCATACGACGAGCGCGAGATCGACTACGACCTGCTCGTGACGGTGCCGGTGAACATGGGCGAGAGGTTCGTCCAGGAAGCAGGACTCGGCGATGAGATGAACCACGTCAACGTGGACCACCACACCTTCCTGTCCAAGGACCACGACAACATCTTCGCCATCGGCGACGCGGCCAACCTACCGACCTCAAAGGCGGGATCGGCTGCGCACTTCGCCATGGACGTGTTCATTCCGAACCTCGTCAACCATGTCCAGGGTCTCCCCATGAGGGAGCAGTTCGACGGCCACTCGAACTGTTACATCGAGACCGGATACGACAAGGCGATGCTCATCGACTTCAACTACGAGATCGAACCCCTCCCCGGCAAGTACCCCCTGCCAGGATTCGGCCCGTTCTCCCTCTTGAAGGAGACCGAGACCAACCACTGGGGCAAGCTCATGTTCAAGTGGATTTACTGGCACATTCTGCTTGCGGGCAAGGACATCCCTGTGCCGGGTCACATGACGATGGCGGGTAAGGACAGGAGAGGGACATGACCGGCACCGCAACGACCGATCGCACCGCCGAGATGGAACGCAAGGTCGACCAGCTCACGAAGCAGATCGCATTCCTCACCGAACAGATCTCGATCCTCGTCGAGGAAGAGACCGCCCAGCGCCGCCGCCGCGATGCGATGGACGAGCTGATGACTGACGCCATGCCGATCATCAGCCATGGCGTCGAGCTTGCGATCGCCTTGGCCGGCGAGTTCGAGGAGCGTGGCTACATCGAGTTTGCGACAGCAGGCATCGGCGTGGTGGACCGCATCGTCACGAACTTCACTCCCGAAGAGGTCGAAGCCCTCGGGGACAACGTCGTGCACATGGTCGGGATCGTCAAGGATCTCACGCAGCCGGAGATGCTTGCCGTTGCGGACCGCCTTCTCGACGTGGTACAGCGCCAGACACGGGCAGCCGAACTCGAGCCGGAGAAGGCACCGGGCTTGATCGCTCTCGCAGGCAAGATGCGCGATCCAGAGATCCGACTGGGCCTGGCAAGAGCCCTCAACACCTTCAAAGCCGTATCGGCATCGGAAACGAGCGTCGCTCACGACATAGCCGAAACAACGAGATTCGAAACAGAAACCAACGACACCCAGGGAGGTGCGTGATGCCAGTAACGACCATCGCGGATCGCGAGATCCACATAGACGAGGACGGATTCCTCACGGAGTTCGACGAGTGGGACAAGGATCTTGCCATGACGCTCGCCGCAAACATCGGGATCGACGACCTGACCGAGGACCACTGGAAGGTGATCGAGTTCCTGCGCGCCGACGCCAAGGAGCAAGGCGAAACACCGACGCTCCGCCGAGTTTCGGTCATTGGCGGCATTCCGACCAAGTCGCTCTTCCAGCTCTTCCCGAAGAAGCCCGCCCGCAAGATGTCATACGTAGCCGGGCTGCAGAAGCCCAAGGGCTGCATCTAGGAGGCACGCGATGACAACAACAGACACCGCACCAACAGTCGTTCCGGATTTCGGAGACGATGACGAGCAGCGGAAGATCGCCTTTGTGTGCTCGAAAGGCTCGCTCGACATGGCCTATCCGGCACTCATCATGGCCTCGGGTGCCCTCGAGCTGGGTGTGGAGGCACACATCTTCTTCACATTCTGGGGCATGGACATGATCAACAAGAAGACGATGGGAAACCTGCAGTTCACACCTGTTGGCAACCCGGCGATGCACCCTGCCATACCCGCAGCGATCGCACCCATACCGGGAATTCAAGCCTTCGCAACGAAGATGATGAAAAGGACGCTCGAGGATCTTGAGATCCCAGATGTTCCCTCCTTCCTCGAACATCTATCGGACATGGGTTGCCACCTGTGGGCATGCAAGATGTCCGTCGACATGTTCGAACTCAGCGAGGACGACATGTTCGACAAGCTTGACGGCATACTGAACGTCACGGACTTCATCGAGATCATCGACGGTGCCCAGACAATGCTGATCTAGCCAGAAATCAGAAACCAGAGACCAGATGTCTGGTATTCAGACGTAATCCGCGAGCAGGCCTTCGAGCGCGAGCGTGACCATGTCGCCAAACGTTCGTTCTCGTTCGTCCGATGTCGTCTCCTCCGCAGAGACCAGATGGTCAGAGACAGTCAGAACCGTCAGAGCACGAGCGCCCTCGGCTGCCGCAACGCCATACAACCCTGCCGCTTCCATCTCGACCGCCAGGACGCCCATTCCCTGCCAGATCTCGAGCGCATTCGGCACAGGGTTGTAGAAGCTGTCGGACGAGTGAACGTTGCCAACGTGTATCTCGAGTCCGGAGCTCTTCGCTGCGTCGGCGGTGGCGGAGAGAAGACCGAAGTCAGCCGTGGCCGCGTAGTCCCACCCACCGTACCTTTCGCGGTTCACCGCTGAGTCCGTGCAAGCTCCGGATGCAAGGATGATCCCTCGCAAGGGCACATCCGACGTAAGACCCCCACACGAACCAACCCGGACGAGACGTTTGACACCGTAGAAACGAATCAGTTCCGTGATGTAGATCGATGCCGAAGGGATTCCCATCCCCGTGCCCATCGCTGACACAGCCATACCCTTGAAAGAACCGGTGAAGCCGAGCATGCCGCGGACACCCGTGACCTGTCTCGCGTCCTCGAGGAACGTCTCGGCGATGAACTTGGCTCGCAACGGATCGCCGGGAAGCAGTATGGCTTCGGCGATGTCGCCTTCGGTGGCAGAAATGTGGGGGGTCGGCACTGTGTCTCCGGATCGCGTGAAGGCCAGTCTAATTCCTGGTGGCCGGCGACACGATCAGGAGCCGGGCTGGGCCGATGGACGCGAATACAGGCCGACGAGACGCGCCACGATCGTAACGAGGAACACCTGCCCGATGACCGCTTCTGAGGTAGCAAGGAATCGACCAAGATCCGACACTGCGACAAGGTCGCCATATCCGACAGTGGTGATCGTGACGAGGGAGAAATACATGAAACTCGATGTTGATTCCACGACACCGAAGAAAGGAACCGAGCCGAATCGCTGTACCTCGAGGAACATGTAGTTGTAGGCAATGGCCATGAGAAGGTATACCGACAATGCGCCGAACAGGGTCTCGAAAGTGATGACTGATTGAGACAGAACCCGACGAAGGACGACAAGGGGCGACAGGACCGCGATGACGACCCATATCAGACTCGGGCGACCGAGGGAAAGCGAGGTCGCCAGATCAACGAATCGGGACAACACCGAAAACGTGACCGCCAAAACGAGAGTGAGGCCGATGACAATGTCGGCAACACGCAGCCACCGCCTCGTGACCCCTGAAGCCCGCAAAGCGACCAGCAGCGAGATACCGACCGTGAACGAAACGATGAGCCACCCGATCTCAGAGCGAAGGCTCTCGTTGGGATTGTCCAGGTCAACCAGTGCAAGCACAGAGACTGAGAACGCCGTGAGGGCAAGCACAAGACCAAACCGATCAAGGTACCTCCCTTCATCCTTGAAAAGCCGCCAACGATGACGATTGCCCACTGTTCCTCCTGTCGGGCCCCACGGTAGGTCGCACCACTGATGGAGTTGGGTATCTCAGACCGTCCGTATGGGACTTCATATGACACCTGGGTCCGACGCGACGGTTCCCTGTCTACGGTTTGCGGTTCACGGCAGAACATCGCGCACGAGGTGGCTGACAACTGATTGCCGAAAGCCGACACCTGACAGCTCTTCTACCGTCTGAAGAACCAGCCGGAGTAGAAACCGACGCCGATGATTGCCAAACCGAGCTGGATGGCAAACTTGATCCAGTCGAATCCGTCAGTGTCCGCCAGACCCAGGGCCTCAGCAACGAGACCACCGACCAGAGCAGCAACGAAGCCGACACCAATCGTCGCGGTGAAGGTCATCTTCTGCTTCCCTGGCAGAACGATTCTCGCCAAACCACCGATCACGGCGCCCACGAATAGCGCGACAATCACGGTCCACATGAATGTCGCCAACCACGTCACCGTCGACTCCTCAACAATCGTGTACGGCAGCGATCCTACGCCCCGTCCGCTTCCGGGGCAAGCAGCGGCTTCAGTCTTCAGTCTTCAGGAGCACGCGTTGGCTCTTCTCTGTCTCCTGTTTGCCGTTCCCCGGAATACTCGATTTGACAGAAGCCGTGATTGCAATAGCCACCTGGGTTCTTCGCCAGGTATTGCTGGTGGTACTCCTCCGCGTAGTAGAACTCGCCCGCCTCGGCGATCTCGGTGGTGATTTCGCCGAATCCACCGCCGCTCAGCGCCACCGCATACACATCGAGCGACGCCAGCGCTTCGTCTCGCTGTGATTCACTTGTCCAGTAGATCGCAGATCGATACTGGGAACCGACATCGTTGCCCTGCCGGTCCCCTTGTGTCGGATCGTGCTGCTCCCAGAAGCTCTTGAGCACACGATCGAGCGGGAGGATCTGAGGGTCATACGCCACCATGACAACTTCGGCGTGGCCGGTTCGGCCGGTGCACACGTCTTCATAGGTGGCGTTCTCTGTGAATCCGCCGGCGTATCCCGCTGCTGTCGAATACACGCCGGGAAGCTCCCAGAAGATCTGTTCGGCTCCCCAGAAACACCCCATTCCGAAAAAGATGGTCTCGACGTGTTCGGGGAACGGACCGAGAATCGATCGACCGTTGACGAAGTGTTCGCCGCTCAGCGCCGGACCGTCCGAGCGTCCAGGGAGCGCCGAATCGATGCTGGTGGCTGTGGGTCTCTTCCTGGTGAACATGTGCCCACAACGTAGCGGATCTGTGACCTGTTCCCACAACCTTCGCGTGCGCACGCGGCACCGCTACCTTCCACCCATGGCGTCCATCCTCGAATCGTTCAAGAGACGATTGAAGTCGCGAAGCACGGCAGGGTTTCTCATGGCCGCCATGGTGCTTGGTGTGCTCGTCGGCATGGCGACGTCTGCGCTCGCGCTGCTGATCGACTTCGTCGAATCTGGTTCATCCGAGTTCGAGCAGTGGACGGGCTGGGGCCGATGGGCGATCTTGGCGCTTGTTCCCGCCGGTATGTCCCTCTCCTGGCTCCTGAACAGGAAACTCGGACCAGGTATTTCGGGTGGCGGTGTGACCGAAACGATGGCCGGACTCAGCCTCCACGGTGGATACCTGCCAACAAGACACGCCATCCCGAAGATCATCGCAACCGCGGCAACACTCGGTACGGGTGGTTCAGGAGGCCGTGAGGGACCTGTCGTCTACATCGGTGCGATCATCGGATCGAAACTCGCCCGGATCACGAACTTCGACCATGACCGCATCCGAAGTCTCGTCGCCGCCGGCGCTGGCGCTGCGATCGGTGCATCGTTCAATGCACCCATCGCAGGGATGCTGTTCGCGATGGAGGTAATCCTCGGCTCGTTTGCGATCCGGCACCTCAACGCGGTCGTCATCGCGTCCGTCGGAGCCGCCGTCACCGCGGACATTCTCATCGGTCAGGATCTGATCCTGACATCGCCTCCTCATGCGCTCGAAGATTCGAGACAACTGATCTTGTACGCGATCCTCGCTCTTCTCGCCGTGGGCATTGGCGTCGTCTTCCTCAGGTTCGAGGACAGGGCGGCACGGTGGCGACTCTCTGACCGCATCCCGTGGTGGGGCAGACCATTGATCTACGGCGCCGCAGTAGCGCTGGTGGGTATCGTTTGGCCTGATTCTCTTGGCACGGGACTCGGATTCCTCAACGACTTGCTGAAGCTCCACGACGCCGGTTCCTATGTGTGGTGGTCTCTCGGACTCATTGCTCTCGCCAAGATCGTGACATCGGTGTTGACCCGCGAGGGCGGCGGTTCTGCCGGTGAGTTCATGGTGAGCCTCGTGATTGGCGGCTCGCTCGGGGCCGCGTTTGCCATTGTCGTCGAAACGTACGGAGGACTCGATTCGATCGACATCGGAGCATTCACGATCGTGGGCATGGCCGCCATGCTCGCAACAACCGCGAGGGCACCGCTGACAGCCGTCATCCTTGTCTTCGAGTTGACGGGCAACTACGGGTTGGTGCTTCCGCTGATGCTGGTCGCCGGCCTGGCTACTTTCCTCAGCGATCGTCTGCACCCGGAGTCCGCCTACTCGGCCAAGCTGTTGCGTGAAGGCATACGGCTCCCGACGTCCGAGGACATCGACCTCCTCGATACCGTGCAGGTCGAAACAGTCATGCAGCCCCACGATGGTGGTCTCCGCCGCTGGAACACACTCGCTGAGGCCGCCGAGTACTTCGACGTCACTACGCACCACGGCGCACCGGTGCTCGATGACCAGGATCGGCTCGTCGGCATGATCACGCTGTCCGACGTGACAAGAGCCGGCGGACCTTCGATGATGGCCACGGTTGCAGATGCCATGACCAGAGATGTGATCACGATCACAGCCGACGCACCGGTCGCCAGCGCACTGGCGCGCATGGCATCGCTCGCCGTGGGCAGATTGCCCGTCGTCGCCCTCGACGACTCACGTCAGGTCGTCGGCATGTTCAGGCGTGTCTCTGTCGTGCGCGCCTATGAGGAGGCACTGTCGATGTCGAAAGGAAAGGAGTTGTATCGCGAGCGCACAAGGATCCGATCCCAGCCAGGCGCAGATTTCTTCGACATGTCCATCGACGAAGGTTCGACACTTGCTAATCGCGACGTTGCACACATCCCCTGGCCGGCAGACATCGTCCTCGTGTCCGTACAGCGCGGAACGGCTGTTCTCGTACCCCATGGCGACACGATGATCCGCAAAGGGGACCGTCTCACGGTATTCGGCACCCCTGAGGCCTGCGACGAGATACTCGACATCCCACCTACCGATGAATAGGGCGGTGCTTTGCGTGAGGCCACCGATTCGATACATTTCGTTACCGTGAGTGCAACCAACACAACGATCGTTCCAGTAGTCCTGTCGGGCGGGGGTGGTACCAGGCTCTGGCCTGCGTCGCGCCTGACCCGTCCCAAGCAGCTCATCCCCCTGGTCGAGGACCGGTCGATGATGCGGGCAACGATCGACCGCGTCGCCGCCATTGGGACAACGGCGCGTCCGATCATCGTGACAAACAACGACCACGCAGATGCGATCACCCGCGAGATGGTCGCATCCGGGTATCCAGATGCCAGGCTCATCCTCGAACCCGTTGGAAGGAACACCGCACCCGCAGTTGCCGTTGCAGCAATGGAGGCAATGAAGGATGGGGATCCTCTGATGCTCATCCTTCCCGCGGATCACACAATTGGCAATGAGCCCGTGTTCCAAGAGGCCATCGGCTTTGCCACCGAGGCAGCCGGCGCCGGTTTCCTGGTCACGTTCGGAATACCACCATCACGACCTGAAACGGGATACGGCTACATCAGGGTCGGGACACCGATCAACTCCACGGCGAACAGGATCGCTGAATTCAAGGAGAAGCCTGATGCTGCGACAGCCGCGCAGTACAACGAGTCGGGCGAGTACCTCTGGAACTCCGGGATGTTCCTCATCAGAGCGTCGAGGTACCTCGAAGAACTCGAGCTGCACGCACCCGATATCGCCGCTTCCACAGCGGCAGCCTTCAACAATGCTCGATTGGACGGCAATCAGATCCACCTGGACCCTGTGGCGTTCGCCGACGGTCGGTCGGACTCCATCGACTATGCAGTGATGGAGCGAACGACGATGGCCGCCGTGGTGCCGACCGACCCCGACTGGAACGATGTCGGTTCGTGGGAGTCTCTGTGGGACATCGGGGCCAAGGACGACACAGGCAACGTTCTCATTGGCGATGTTGTGGCAGTTGCCACGTCCGGGTCCTACGTTCGCAGTTCCGACAGACTGGTCGCCACGGTTGGTGTCGAGGGCATGATCATCGTGGACACGCCGGACGCGGTTCTCGTCGCCCGGAGGGAATCGGCACAGGATGTCAAGGCGGTCGTTGACAAGCTCAGAGAAACGAAGAGGCCAGAGCTCGACAACGATGGGACCGCGTCACGACCGTGGGGCCGTTTTCGCACCATCGATTCTGGCCCCGGCTTCAGGATCCTCCACCTGTGGCTCGACCCAGGCGCCAAGACGTCGCTGAAGACGCATGCGCATCGGTCGGAGCATTGGCTGGTTCTCAGTGGTGCTGCGCGGATCACCACTGGTGAGACATGCAGACTCGTGCCGCCGAAGGAATCCGTCTACATTCCCGCAGGGGAGATACACCGGCTCGAGAATCCTGGAGACGACACACTCGAGGTGATCGAAGTCGACATCGGTGCCTATGTGGGTGAAGATGACATCATGAGATACATGGACGCCTACGGACGAACGGACAGAAGAGGATGACCGTTGCAATTGTGCTCGGCGTTGTTGCGTTCTTCGTGGTTGCAGCAGTTCTCTCCCGCCAGACGAGCAAGATCAAGAAGCGAGCCATCGCAGACCTCGAGGCGGAGAAGGAGACCGTTGGAATCTTCGACATCTTCGAACTCGTCGAATCGGAGGTCAACGCCCTCGGTCTCGCCGACCTCGAGGGGGCGACAGACATTCCCCACGGTGTGCTCCTCAAGGTTTGGAGCGACAGCGAGGAGATCGTGAACTCGTGCCAGGACCGATCACACCTTCGATACGTGGTTGCCGGAGGCATCAACCCTGCTGACGCATCGGACGAGGACGTGACCCTGGAGTGTGGGGAGTAGGCTCACGGTTCACGGTTCACGGTTTACGGTTCACGGTTCACGGTTCACGGTTTGCGGTTTGCGGTTCACGGTTCGGGACGGGGTTCTTCCAACCGTGGGTCGCCTCTGGTATTCATGTCAACATGCAGGACTACCGAAACCTCGATGTCTGGCAGCGAGCGATGGGTCTCGCGGAGGTCTGTTACTC
>Ga0255048_10000579_pt1 | contig 27896 bp, 26 predicted proteins | sample JV7_2_2_MG_FD_183619 | JGI IMG/M metagenome (GOLD analysis project Ga0255048, IMG submission 183619) | Seawater microbial communities from Jervis Inlet, British Columbia, Canada - JV7_2_2 | ecosystem: Environmental > Aquatic > Marine > Inlet | place: Canada: British Columbia | collected 2016-10-06
GGCAGCTTCCTCGATGGGGAGGTCGACGGCCACAACTCTTCGGTAGCGGGCACGACGCTGGACGTTCCAGTCCAGGGCGCCTCTCTTCCAGACATAAGCGAGCGTTTCGATCAGCATCAGCATGAAGGCGACGACCGCTGCAATGCCCGCCCAGCCGAACTGATCCATCCTGACCGCCCAGAGGAATAGGAAGATGATTTCCACGTCGAAGATCACAAAGAGCATTGCCACGAGGTAGAACTTGACCGGGAATCGCTCTCCCGGTTCCTGAAGGGGAACGATCCCACACTCGTACGGAGCAAGTTTCTCCGGCGTCGGGTTGTTGGGTGCGATCAACTTGGAGATGTATAGGGAGATGCCACCAAACAGAAGACCGAGAATGGTCATCAGCGCGATCGGTAGGTAGTCAGCCAACTCCATGAGGCATCAGGATAACCACCGAAGATGGTGCAGCCGCAATCGCGCAACGAGGAACTCAGGAATTGTTTGAGGGCGCCGGTGGCGCGGCTCACCGGACGGGTCGGCAGGTCGATTTCGCATTGCGAACGACCCCTACCCTTCGCGCCATGAGGACAGATATTCCCGAAACCACAGTGGCTCGCCTGCCCAGATATCTGCGGTGCCTGACGGACCTGCATCCGACGAGCGGACCGTGCTCCTCTGAGGATCTCGCTCATGCCGCAGGGGTGAATGCCGCCCAAGTGAGAAAGGACCTCTCGTACCTCGGTGCGCAGGGAACCCGCGGTGTCGGATACGACCATGAGATCCTCTCCAAACGCATCCGCGAGGTGCTCGGACTCACATCCACGCACCCTGTCATCGTGATCGGCGCAGGGAACATGGGGACGGCACTGACCAACTACAGGGGATTCGACACGTGGGGCTTCGACATCGTTGCGGTTCTTGATGTGGACGACGCCCGGATTGGGACTCGGGTTGATGACTTGATGGTTGAACCCCTGGACCGGCTCGAGGAGATCGTTGCCGACAAGGGCATCGAGATCGGGATTCTCGCAACTCCACCCTCTGCTGCCCAGCCAGTCGCTGATCGCCTCATGGCAGCGGGTGTGCGGTCGATCCTGAATCTCGCTCCCGTGATTCTCCAGACCGAAGACCAGGTCTCGGTGCGCAGGGTGGACCTATCGACCGAACTCGGCATCCTCGCGTACCACCTCACGAGCTGACACCTGCTGAGTCTGACTACTCGGTGTCGGCTTCATACCTGGCGAGGGCGGTGAGAAACATGAGCATCAGGACAATCGAACCTGCGGTCATGGCCATTGCGGGCAACCTCATCTGGAAGGCGTTCAGCCCTTCAAGATTCTCTGGCCGAATCCCACGAGGGGCATAGACGACGAAGAGGATTCCGTTGATCACGAGCCAGCCGAAGGTGGCGGCTCCCGTGAGAAGGAACGCGAGGCGCTTGCCGAGGTTGGTCCACAGGAGCAGCCATCCCGTTCCGATGAACACGATGATCGAACCGCCAACGATCGCGAATCCGCGCATCGCGGTGGAGAAGGCATTCAGTTCACCAGTGTCAGGATCGACCTGGTCGAACACGACACCGACGACGTCGATCGCCCAGTCGCGGAGCGGACCGAAGAGAGAAAGAACCGACACAACGAAAGCAATGACGCCAACGAGCTCGAGCTTCGATAGGCCGGATTCATCTCGGCGGAGGGCTTCTGCGAGTCGATTCATCACAGGGTCCTCTCATACTTGACGATCAACTCGATCTGACTCTCGGACAAGATCTGCCCGAACGCTGGCATCCGGCCGGTTCCGATGCCATTGACACCGAACCGGACTGCATTCTCCGTGCCCTCGACGACGAACGTCATCTGGTCGGTGATGTCTGGGAATTGGACGAGCGAGCGACCGTCCACAAGCGACGGACCCCATGCTCCGGAACCAGCACCCTGGCTGAAGGTCGCACCAGCGGCATAGCCGCCGGTATGGCACCGCGCGCAGTAACCGTTGAAGAGCCCGACGGCCAACCTGGCGTCATCTTCAGAAACATCCATATCGGCGGCCACCTCAGCAAAGTCAACCTCCCACGCTCGAAGCTCAAGCGATTCGTAGAGGAACTCGAGCCCGTAGTTGAGGCCTTCGAGGAATTGGTCCTGACGCTCGGCCGTCACGGAGAGAAGGAGTACGTCGGTTTCGATTTGGGAGAGCAACGCCTCCGCATCGTCGAGATCCGGGTGACCATCTGTGAACGCATTGAATGGGTCGAAGCGGACGTCGTAGGCGTCCTGGGGTACGAACTCGTACGTGATGTCCCCGGTAACCGCGGAAATCACCGTCAGGGTCTCGTACGAGGCTGCGGCGATTGCCGTAAGACCGACCTCAGCTTCGTCAGTAAGGCCATCCCTGTCGGTGTCAAGCCCAGGCTCGTTGCACGTTGTGCTCACAAGTCCGGCTGAAGCTTCGGTACACGTGCCGGCTCCGTGCAGCAGATCCGTGATGTCGTCTGGGAAGGTCCCGACGACACCCATCCGCGCTGGGGCATCGTCAACGCCCTCGATCTCGATCTCTTGGAAGTTGATAAGCCGCTGTGTGGTTTCCTCCCCACCCTCCATTCGTGTGAGAGCGAGGTCCGCGGTTGTCTCGGACTTGGCAAAGGCATCTGCTTGGGGGATCTGGATCGACTCGAGATAGGCCATGACCTGATCGATCTCCTGAACGGTCATCGCTCCACCACCCTCAAGACCGTTCGATGGCATTGGCGTCCCGTCGCGTCCGAAGACGATCCAGTATCGAACCTCTTCTTCGTTGTAGCGATAGAACACATCATTCAAGGAGGGCGCAGCCCACGTCGTGGTGATGCCAGAGCGCTCCTCATCATTTGTGGCGCTCCCACCAACACCCGCTGGGCCGTGGCAGCTCCCACACTCGAAGACTCCAGGGCTGTACCAGTGGGCGCCCTCCTCGACGTTGAGCTCAACCGTCGCCTCGGCAAACGCCTCCTGGCGACCAGGCTCGTTGAGTGCATACCAGGGCATAACGACCGCCATGAGGATCGACCCGAACAGCGCCGCACGCAGGACACGCGTCAGCTTCTTGTTCTCGAGTTCGTCATCTGACGCGGCCGGAGACAAGTTCGATGGCGCCGCTTCTTGTGCTGCTGCTTTGGAACGACGGGAGTTGAGGAAGAGATATCCCATCCATGTGAGCAGAAGCACGACAACGAGCATCAACGCGATGGCGCCAATGCCCAGGCCACCACCCGATGCGGCTACCTCCGTTACCTCTTCAGCGGCGAGGATGATGTTTTCGTAATTCACTGTCTCATTACCCCACGCAGAACGGGCCCTGCGGATAGGCCACCGTCTTGTTCTTCGCCCTTGCCGACTGGACCACAGTTCCCGTATCGATCACAAGTTCTCCGCCCGCGTTGACGCTCACAGCGAAACGATCGAGGTTGCGTGGAGCCGGACCAGATTCGAACTCGCCGTGTCTGTTGTATTTGGAACCGTGGCACGGACACTCGAAGCCCTGAGATGACTCGCACGATGGGACTCGACAGCCAAGGTGAACACAGCGCTGCCAGAGCGCCATGAGTCCGACGCCGTCCGACTCGCCCCCGGCGACCACGAATGGCACTTCCTCGAACGATGATCCTTCGAGTTCGGAGAGGTCAAACGGAACAACCCACGCCTGGGCCGCTGCGACGAACTTCGGAACCACGGTGCCACCTTGGAGAACCTCAGACTTGAGCGACTCAAACGACCCGGCCTTGACCGGTGTGCCGAAACCACCCTTCAGTTTGGGCCAGAGGAACGCCAGGCTCGCGATCGTGAACTGAATCATGAACAGGCCGAAGACCGCTCCAATAGCTCTGTTGAAGAACTTGCGGCGCGTGACGCCGTACTCGTTCTGTGAGATTTCTACACGAGGTTCGTCCTCGACATACTCGGTCGGAGCATCCACCAACGTGGCCGTTGCAACGCTGCCCTCGCCACCTTCGGCTAGCTGCTCGGTCGCGGCCCTTCGTGCACGGTCGGCCTTGATCGCCTTGCGGCCGAGTTCGGCCTGGGTGACGGCGCCCTCAGAATCCTTCCGTCGCATTGCAACAGCGATGATGCCTACGGCTGCCATCGCGCCAGCCAGGATGACGGCGAGGATGAAGATGTTGGTTGAGCTCATCGTGGATCACTCATTCGAGAATCGTCTTGAGGTCGTCGAAGAATATGCCGTCGCGCCAGGGATATACGAAGTTGAACCCCGGCCCTCTGAAGAATGATCCGAAGATCGTGACGACTGCGGCTGCCATGAAGAACACCGTGAATATCGAGATCGCGAGTTTTCGGTCTGACGGTCGCACGGATGGATTCCGGTCGATATATGGGATGAACGCAAGCGCCGCGAGCCCGAACCCGGGAATGATGATTCCGGCAACCATCGGATCGAAATAGGCGAGAAGCTCCTGGAGGCCGAGGAAATACCAGGGAGCCTTTGATGGATTCGGCTGCTCATTGAAGTTCGCGAACTCGAGAAGCGGTGCGTCCACGAACGCCGAAAGCAACGTAAGGAACGCAAGCATGACGAGCAGCGCTACGAATTCGATGGCCAAGAGGTGCGGCCACACGTTGACCTTGTCTTGCGGCTCCTTGGTCGTTCCCTGGATCGCCCCGGCCTTGACGACGGTGAGCAACCGCTGTGTTCGCACACCTGGCGGTGGTCCCGTCGGTGCCGCCTGCGTTGGAGGAGCAGCCTGGCCTGCGGCGGCAGGCACGGCCGCCGCAGGCGCACCAGCCACTGCCATTGCGGGAACCGGAGTTCCGTCGGCCTTGGAGCGAGCGAACATGGACCGCTCAAGAATCTCCTGTGGTACCGAATACTTCTCGGCCTCAGCAGCCAGGTCACGCCCCCCACCACTCGGTGCGGGTGCCGCGTCCGGGGCGGGAGCCTGAGCCGGTGCGTCCGCTGTCGGCGAGGGCTCTCCCTTCATCTCAGCAAGGATGTCTTCGACGGGTCGACCCTCGGCCTTGGCGCGGGCTTCTGCCGATCGCCTGAGGAGATTCTCTGGTAGCTGTGCCACGGGTATCTCCTTAGAGGGGTCCAGAGAGGCCGCCATCTTTACGGACCCGCCAGAAGTGGACGGCCATGAAGATGGTGATGATGAATGGGAGGAACAGAACGTGAAGGACGTAGAAGCGCAATAGCGTATCCGCTGTGATTTGGACCCCACCAATCAGGGCGAACGTCACTTGATCACCGAACACGGGCGCATACGCACCCATATTCGTTCCAACCGTGACGGCCCACAGCGCAAGCTGGTCCCAAGGGAGCAGGTACCCGCTGAATGACAGCAGCAGCGTGAGCGTCAGCAGAACGATGCCGACAACCCAGTTGAATTCGCGAGGCGGCTTATACGCACCGTGGTAGAAGACGCGGCTCATGTGGAGGAACACAGTGATCACCATCAGGTGGGCACCCCACCGATGCATGTTGCGAACCAACTGTCCGAACGCGACATCGGCACCAAGTGCCTGGAGATCGAAGTACGCCTGAGGTGACGTCGGGCGGTAGTAGAACATGAGGAAGATGCCGGTGATGGTCAGGAGAATGAAGAGGAAGAAGCTCAAGCCGCCAAGACACAACGTGTAGGACAGCTTGACGCCGTGTCGCTTCACCTTCACGGGGTGGAGGTGATACAGAACGTTGTTCATCACCACATATGAACGGTTTCTCGGGGAATCGCTGTTGTCTGCTCTGAGGGGGGACCCGGGGCGGAAGATGGAGTTCCACACCTGCGAATTGAGCACGTGATCACCAAGGCCCGCTACGGCTTCCTTGATGCCGCTCTTCCCGTTTCCGTCTGCCAAACCGTGCTCTCCTCTTACTTCTTGTGTCCTACCAGCGCACGCCGTACGCCATGCCGCTCTTCGAGTCGCGGTTCCCCGTGTCGAATTCCCACGGTGCCGCCTCCATCTCGTCAGACTGTTCCGCGATCGATCCGCCGAACTTGCCAATCGTGATCACGTTGGTTGGGCATCGGTCGACGCACAGCTTGCACCGCGTGCATTCGGTGTCGTCAATGAGGAACATCGCCTGATTCTCGGGCTTCCCGTTGGGGTCATCGACACCAAATGACTCTGCGATGACCTCGGTGCTGAGAATGTGGATACATTTCCACGGACAGATATCGACACATCCGGCACACAGGATGCACTCGGACTGGTCGATGTGGATGAACTGTTTCGGCTTGACGGCTGCCGTCATGTATGCGGTGTCGACCATCGCGAGTTGGTAATCGTCGCGAATCGGCGGCAGCTCGAGCCATGCTTCCTTCGCCATCAGCGGTCAGCTCTCATCGGACGACCATAGTTGGACACCGGCGTTGGTTTCGGCTGGGAGGCCCTGGCCTCTCGCCCCTGCCACCACCACATGAATACGGGAATCGCGAAGACCAACGTGGTGACGTATCCCGCAACGATCATGTCCTTGAGGGCTGCGTATGAGATGGCAACGTTGTTGTTCATTACGACAGCTGCGGGGACAGTGATGAACACCTTCTGCGGGGTCCATTCAAGTGTCGATTGGGTCAGGGTGAGGAACTGGTTGGGGATCACTGCGAACAGGATGAACATCAACCCGGTAAAGACGAGTGCTCCGAGCATCGCCCTTGCCCACGTCAGGGGTCGGCCCCAAATGAACCCGACCGTGATTCCAGCCATTGCGATCAACACGCCGCCGAGGGCTATCAGCTGGGTCAATAGAACCACGACCCATCCCCTCGGCATGTCGGGATACAGGGCTCGGCCGAGTTCGTCTACGTCAGGGGCCTCGGCCATATGGACCAAATATGACCCACCGATGGACACCACAAGACCAATCACGACAAGCGCGATTCCAGTGATGAGATGCCTTCTTTCGATCACACTTCTCCTTGGGGCGACGACATTGTACGCCGCTGATGTTGTCTCCGGTACTCAATCGGGAAACAAGTTGCGAGCCCCGATCAGGACTTCTGGCGACAGAGGACGGACTCGTGTGCCACTCAATGAAGATTGCCAGCGTGCGCATGGCTAAGGTCACCCCAGCCGATACAAAGCGTCTACGAATCACCCAGCAGGAGGACGCTCGAAGCGTGACCGCTGACATCTCACCGAACGAAACATCTCAGTCGGAGGACATGGGATCAAGCAGTTCGATGGCTGGTACGTACGTGCTCATCGCCGTCGTCTTGTTCGTGGTCGGTTTGGCATTCTCCGCCGTTGCTTCGCTCCAGCTGGTGATCCCTGACCTCCTGGGCGGTATCGCTGTTACTTCATACGGCCGGTTGGTCCAGGCAGGGAGAACACTCGTCTTCGACGGCTGGCTCCCCATTGCAGGATTGGGCCTCGGCATCTGGGCAATCAGCGAAGTCACCGGGGAAAGCATTAAACGACGAACACTCGGCACCGTTGCGCTCGTCGTGATAGCTCTCGGTGCCATTGCCGGAGCGGGAAGTGTGCTCCTTGGGATGTCCACCGGAGTGTCCGGTTTGGAGAGTGTCGTCTGGGCTAGAGCGATCTCAGCGATCGGATTCACCCTCGCCGCACTGGTGGTTACCGCTACCGCACAGCAGAAGCGCGACAATCTCGGCCCTGCCGGCTGGTACCTCACTGCGGCTTCTTGGTGGCTCGCCGCCTCAGCACTCGTGGGATTACTCCCCCTTCTCTCCGGAACGCCAGGAACGATTCAGGCGGCATTTGCGGACGCAGGGCTGCATCGACTGTTCGTGATAACTGTGGCTGTCGGACTGTTGTACTTCGCTCTCTCTCGGATCAGCGGCGCAGACCTGTCCGAACCCAGACCGCTCGCCGCATTGGGGTTCTGGTCACTCACGCTCACGTGGGCATTCATGGGCGGCGTTGCCCTCATCTACTCAGCAACGCCAGACTGGTATGAGACCCTGACCGTTGCCTTCGCAATCGGCACGCTCGTTCCGGTCCTCGTGATCGTCACGGATCTCGGATTGATCCTGAAGGGCCACATCGCCGAGATCACCGATCGTGCCTCTCTGCGCTACGCCGTCGTGGCTGGACTTGCACTCATCGGGGCGACGATCGTCAACCTTCTTCTTGCGTGGAGAGCCACGAGCGGTGTGGTCCAATACTCGACGTGGATGGGTGGCCTCGATGTCGTCCTTGTTCTCGGCGGCGCATCGTTTGCGATCTTCTCGGTCAATAGCATTCGCAGAGGCGGCAAGTCGTCCGGCGCAGGCGCTCACTTCGTCTTGTCGGTAATCGCGGTGTCCGGTGCGGCCGTTGGGCTTCTCGCCGGTGGGATCGTCTCCGGCTTCTCCTGGATCGCTGGACCGTCGAGTCAGCTCTTCGGCAACTTCGGACCAGGGTATGAGGTCGCTGTCGCATCGCTCACACCTTTCCTGTGGCTGACAGCAGTGTCTCTCAGCGTGTACGCAGCCGCACAAATCGTTTACCTCTTCGGTGTGAACAGTGTTTCGGACGAACAGCTCGCCATCCCCGACGCTCCGCCCGAGTACAACCTTCAGTTCGAAGGCGCTGTCCGGTATGTGACGTGGAAGCGATTGGTGTGGGGTGCGGCGGCCGTATGGCTCGCAGCCGCGCTCTTCACAGCCGTGCTCCCCGCAATGGACGACTCCGATACAGCAGCGACGATCACTGCCGACCGATCCCGTACCTATTCTCAAGGCACGCCCGAGGCATCCGGTCGCGTCCTCTACATCTCCGAGGGCTGCGCCGAATGTCATACCCAGTCCGTCCGCCCGATCGTCGCCGACGTAGGTCTGGGCGCCGTAAGCATCGCCGGCGACTATGCCTACGAGAATCCAACGTTGATCACCGGTACGCGCATCGGTCCGGACCTCACCCACATCGCATCCAGGAGCGAGGCGTTCGATGTGTCTGGCATCTGGGCCCACCTGAAGGACCCTCGGTCAACGGTGAAGTGGTCCAACATGCCGTCCTATGCCTACCTGTCGGATACGGACCTTGAAGCACTTGTCAGATACCTAGCGACGTTGAGGTAGGACGATGGACGAACTACTCCAGCGCGTAGCCGAGATCCGAGGGATGCCTGCATCCCTCATCCAACGGTCAGCGCAGGCCCGCGCAGAAAAGGAAGGGATCACCGTCGAAGCGGTCCTTGCCGAGTGGGCGGGAGAGGAATCCTCAGCGGAGGTGACTCCGGCGGACTCGCAGCCAATGGCCGACGCAGTGGCATCCGATTCCGCTGACGCACCCGCTGCAGGTACCGCTCTCCCGTTGGAGATCACTACCGACTACCTCGTGCAGTTGGCAGCAGACGCCAAGCGGATGCCGCCGAAGCTGATCCTCTCTTCAGCCACTGCCCGTGCAGAGCACGGCAACACAACGCTCGAAGCGGTCCTCGCAGACTGGGCAGGAAAGGATCTCGACGAATTGAAGGCAGCTGGTGCATCGGGTTCGGCGGAGGAGTCCCCGGAGGTCCCAGAGGAGGAGCCAACCGATGCTTCCGAGCCTGACGATTCGCCAGACGCTGATCAAACCTCGAAAGTCGTCGCTGCAACCGCGGTTGTTGGCACAGCGTTGACCATGGATGAACTGCTCGAGAAAGTCGCCGAAGTCAAGGGCATGCCCGCATCGCTTGCCAAACGGTCTGCGGAAGCCCGATCAAAGAAGACAGGGGAGCCGGTCGAAGCTGTGCTCGCCGAATGGGCAGGAGTCGATGTCGGCGCCATTGCTGAGGCTTCCGAAGACACAACCGTCACAGAGGGAGCCGACAAACCTGTCGACGAACCTGCTCAGGCACCGGAGAAAGCGGAGTCCGAGGGCCCTGAGGTCATCGAGGCCGCAGCTCCGGAGATTGATGAGCCCGCTGAGGACGAGGCACCGGTAGCTCGCGGTGGATATCCCCGATGGCTCGCCGCCGCATTCGTCCTCATTCCTCTGCTGGCCGTCACCTATATCCTCGTTGCTCCGAACGGTCCGGACTGCGGGAGTGCGGGCCAACTGCACGTCGATCCGGAGACCGGTATCGCCCTGAACTGTGACGGCACCGAGTACGGAACCGATGCAGTCGACTACATGGCCGTTGGCGCAGGTGTCTACGCCCAGTGTGTTGCATGCCACTCCGCGGACGGCGCGGGTGGCGCTGGTCCAGCCTTCGCCGGTGGCGCCCTCCTCTCCACGTTCCCAGCAGGATCATGTAGCGACCACATCGAATGGGTAGCCGTTGGGACCTCCGGATGGCCCGAACCAACGTACGGCGCAACCAACAAGCCTGTCGGAGGATTCGGGTTGATGCCTGCCTTCGGAACAACGTTGACCGAAGAGGAGCTGGCATCCGTTGCGCTCTACGAACGAGTCGAGTTCGGTGGCCAGGTGCTTGAAGAGGCGCAGACCGATTGCGGTCTCGGTGGAGAGACCGAAGACGGTGGAACGGCCACCGAAGCCGCAGGTTCCTAACCGTCCGTTCTGACGGTCCCTTCTGACAGCCCGAGCGGTACGCTCGCGCCCATGTCCAAGTCAGTCCTTGTCATAGGTGGAGGCCCCGGTGGCGCATCCGCTGCCTATTGGATGGCCAAGAACGGGCTCGACGTCCATCTGGTTGAGAAGAAGACCTACCCGCGCGAGAAGGCATGCGGTGACGGGTTGACACCGAGGGCGATCAAACAGCTCCTCGACATGGGTTTCGATTTTGACGGACACGATCTCCACCGCGTCGACGGACTCCGGGCGTATGCAGGCGACTTGAGAATCGAAATGCCATGGCCCGAACACTCCGTGTATCCCAACTGGGGAGCCACCATGCGCAGGGCCGACCTCGACGGTGTGGTCGCAGCCTTGGCAGAAGAACAAGGAGCGATTGTCGAACAGGGTGTCACCGCATCACCCATCGTTGACAACGACACCGTGACGGGCGTCAAACTCGTGACCGATGGAGCGGAGCGAACGGTCACTCCTGATCTCGTCGTGATCGCTGATGGCTCGAACTCACGATTCGGAAGAGGGGTCGGCGCTTCTCGACGGAAGGACTACCCGTTCGGGCTTGCGGTGCGTGCGTACTACGAGAGCCCGAATTCCGACGACACCTTCATCGAGAGCCAGCTCGACATCCGGGACCGAGAGGGCAGGGCGATGCCGGGCTATGGGTGGGTGTTCCCCCTCGGCGATGGCGAGATCAATGTCGGTGCTGGTCTTGTGTCCACGTTCAAAGGTTGGAAGGAGATCAACACGAGCCGCATCCTCGATGCATACATCGGCTCCCTTCCCGATCACTGGGAGGTCATCGAGGAAACGGCCCATACCAGGCCAATCGGTGGAAAGCTTCCGATGTCGCTGTCCGTCGGTCCGAAGATTGGACGCAACTGGGCGCTCATCGGCGATGCGTCCGGAGCTGTCAATCCGTTCAACGGCGAGGGCATCGACTACGCATACGAGACCGGACGTATGGTCGCTCGACACATTGCGGACGCAGCAGCTGGGGACGATGCCGCATTGTCGAGATATGCACAGGAGCTCGAGGACACGTACGGGGACTACCACCGCGTGGCGAGAGTCTTCGTCAAAGCGATCGGCAATCCGAAGATCATGAGAACGCTCACCACCGTTGGGCTGCGGTCAAAGCCTCTCATGGAATGGACGCTCAAGGTCATGGCGAACCTCCTCGATCCCGACGAAGCAAGGATGTCCGAGCACGTCTATCAAGCGATTGAGCGAGCCGTGAACATCGGCAACTGATCGAGTCAACCGCTGGGTGCGAGCACACGCTGACGCGAGGCCACACCACGCGAGAAGGGGTGCCGGACCGTGGTCCGGCACCCCTTCTCATTGTCGAGAATCCGTCTACGTCGGATTGATGACCGAGATCCGATCCTGGGGTCCAGGTGGAACCGGAGAGTTGTCACCGAAGTACGTGATAAGCGCGTCGAGATCGATCTCGCCGCCCAATCTGTTCGTACCATCGGGCAACACTGAGAAGTTGTCTCCCCCTGAGGCGAGGAAACTGTTCACAGTGATTCGATATCCCGTACCCGGATCGACCATCACGCCATCGATCTTGATGGTGGTCGGATCGACCTTGCTTCCATCGGCTGCTGCGGCATCCCATGTGTAGGTGAAGCCGTCTGACACCTGGAGGATCCGTGCCCTCCCACCCTGACCAACCCACTGCTGCTCGAGGAGCGTGTCGATCTGAGTCCCGGTCAGGGTCATCGTCACGAGACTGTTCCCGAACGGCTGAGTGGTGAAGGCCTCTGCGTAGGTGACATTCCCGTCACCCTCCGTGCCACTCTGGACGAACGTGATGTCAGCTCTGATGCCGCCAGGGTTCATGAACGCGACCACCGCGTTGCCTGTTCCGGCACTTGCCGTCGAAGCAAGCTGTGCATCGGCGATGACGTCGCCAAGAGCGGACTCACCAGCTGGACTCTCAACCTCGGTCAGGTCGACGGTAACCGTTCCGATGATCTGATTCGCCAGCGGCGCTGACAACGTGTCGTACTTGTCGATCAACGTCGTGAGATCTGCAGCCGGTGTCACACCGTCCTGGAAGTTCTCCTTGTTGTCGATCGTCTGAACGGTGAGTTCACCGGTCTCCCTGTCGAGGGTTGCATCGATGTCCGTGAACATCCGACCGGAGTGGTACGCCATGGTGACGGCCTTCCCGTCAACGTCCAAACAGGCGAACCGCTGGTTGTTGTGGCCGCCAATGACCACGTCAACCGCGTCATCAAGACCGTTCACGATGTCATTGAGAGCACCAGACAGCGTTCCGCAGCCGTCTCCATCGCCTCCGCCCTCACTGGCGAACCCACCCTCGTGCATCAGCACAACGATCGCTTCGATGCCCTTGGCCTGGATACCAGGAATCAGTGCGTTGACAGTTGCGACCTCGTCGTTGAACGTCAAGCCCGCAACACCAGCTGGCGTGACGATGCTCGGTGTACCTTCGAGGGTCATTCCGATGAAGGCGACCTTGACTCCTTCGAACTCCTTGACGGTGTACGCAGGAAAGACCGTCTGCCCTGTTGCGGTAACCACGACGTTGGCAGCGAGGAACTCGAAGTCAGCACCCAGGAACGGGTCGCCGTCGAGATCTCCATCGATCGGATGTGCGCCACCGTTCTGCATTCTCAGCAGCTCGAGGGAGCCTTCATCGAACTCGTGATTACCGACTCCATTGATGTCGAGACCGATGAGATTCATCGCCTCGATCGTTGGCTCGTCATGGAAGAGCGCCGATATCAGCGGTGACGCACCAATGAGGTCACCGGCGGAGACAACGATCGAGTTGTCCACCTCCGCCTCAGCAGCACGGATATTCGCGGCGAGGTAGTCAGCACGACCAACCCCTCCGAACGCACCCGACGTCGTGGCGATGTTGCCATGGAAGTCATTGATCGCGAGGATCTGCAGCTGGATCGGCGGCACTGGCGCCCGCTCACCGGCTATCGGCGTCCATCCGCTCTCACCGTATGGGAACGAGGAATCGGCGACACCGGTCGAGTTTGAATTGCGCAGGTACATGGTCGCGTTCGATGACCGGAAGGTTCCCGGCGTGTCTGTCCCATCGCCATTCCAATCCCCCATGAACCCTGCGTCACCTGAGTTGCCGAAGATGAACGTGGTGTTGGCAGGTCCTGAATCCAAGCTGTTGCGCAGGAGCGTCTCTCCGGTGGAGGGACGGAAGACACCGATCGTATCCTGACCGCTACCGTTCCAGTCGCCGGCCCTTGGCTCATCACCAGCATTTCCGAAGACAAAGTCGACGTCGGCTGCTCCGAGTCCCCCGCCGTTCTTGCCGAGTTCATTGATGATGTAGAACGTCTGGTTCGATGGTCTGTAGAGCGAGACCGTGTCGGAACCATTGCCGTTGAAGTCACCTGCGATCGGAACATCTCCAGGGTTTCCGAAGAAGAACGTGATGTCTGCTACGCCCTGGGTGTTCGAATTCCTCAGATACACAAAACCGTCGCTGGCACGGTACAAGCCTGGTGTGTCCACACCGTCACCGTCCCAGTCACCCATGAATGGGAGGTCATCAGGGTTTCCGAAGTAGAACGAGGTTGTGCTGTCGTCCCTCTCCATGAGATGCCATCGACCCTGTGTGGGGTCAAACAGACCCACATCATCGTTCGTGGGCGTGACCGCCAAAGCGGGGAGCGCCGCGACGCTCATCGCCATAGCGGCGATAAGCACCATCACCAATTTGAAGTATCTCATTGTTCCTCCTCGTAGCCCTGACGTGCGGCAGAAAGCCCGCACGTCTAAAACGTCCACCCATGAGCCTACGCAGGTTCGCGCCCCGTGGTATCTGATGAACCAAGGACATTCTGGTCTCTGGTACAAACTTTTCGCGACCTGACCACACGTCGGCCGCTTCCCACTAAGCGGTCGAGTCTGTTGGGTCGGCGCATTCACGCAGCGTACGGACAGAGATAATGCCCTCAGCAATGATCTCACCACTACTGGTCTCGACGACCGGCACTCTGTCGGTGTACTTCTCGATCAGGGAAAGATCGAGGTCGATATCGACAAGTGTGACGCGGTCCCGTCCAAAGACCGCAACGGCGGACGAGATGCCTTCCAGACAGAGCGGACAGTCCTGTCTGGTGTAGATCGTGATGTTCACGGGGTGAGACCACCCGATGCGAGCTTGACCACGAAGGCGAGCAGGATGAAGCCAAGAAGGACGGCGATTGCGATCGAGGTCACGGGGCGCACGGACTCACTCGGCAATCTGAAGTTCGATACGGTTTCCACCATCGGGCCTGCCAAGAACGACCGCATCACCGACGCCAAAGGAGAAGCCCTCGTCAGCCCTTCCTCCCCTGATGGCAATGGCCATTTGGCCGTGTGAGTCAACGTGCACGATCGCCTCACCCTCGTCGACATCGCCGTATGTAGATCCCCACGCGATGCGGAAGTCCTCCATGCCGAAGGAGACGAGCACGTCATCGCCCTCGGCCAACTCCAGCGCGTTGAGATCATCGGGTGCAACATTGAACTGGATGTTGCCGTAGGCATCAACCCAGAGGACGCTCCCCCTGATCGATCCGTTGCCGGCTGGCTCCGCAAGTGGAATGAGCAACGGGCTGATCGACCCGGGGTCGAGTGTCGGTCCAAGATCCTCGATGCTGGCCTGATCGGAGGCGAGCACAGCCGCAGCCGGACCAAAGACATCGCGTCCTGCGAACGTTGCGCCCTTCGCGGGCAGCTGGAACATGTTCTCTTCGAGCGACACGATGAGGTCCGCTCCGCCAACCATCGCAACAGCGGGAGCAAGTAACCCATTGTCGGGACCAACGAAGTAGCCAACCGGCGTTCTGGCTGCAATGGCCCTCCTATCGGTGCCGACACCGGGATCGACCACGGCAAGGAACACGCCGTCTGGCATGTATTGCACCGCTCGCGTCAGCGCCATCGCGCCTCCGTGGATGTCTCCGTGGCCGATCCCGTGGGTGATATCGAGGATTCGGGTCGATGGCGCGATGCGAGCAATCACACCGTGGACAACGCCGACGAACTCGTCGACGTGCCCGAAATCGCTGAGGAATGAGATAGGTCCGCTCACGGACCGGAGGGTAGCTTCTGCCAATCGTTCTCGGCTCGTCTACCTTATAGGCATGACTCAAGAAGACACCACAGCGCACGCCTCCGTATTCGACACGATCGAGCCGGTCGAGAGCGACCAGAAGCCGAAGCTGAAAAGGCAGTTCTACGAGGATGAGCTGGAGAAGCTTCAGGCTGAACTCGTCATGCTCCAGAGTTACATCAAGGCCGAGGGGCTCAAAGTCGTCGTCATCTTCGAGGGCAGAGACGCTGCAGGCAAGGGCGGCGTCATCAAGAGGATCACCGAACGACTGAATCCGAGAATCTGCCGGGTAGAGGCACTCGGGACTGCAACCGAGCGCGAAAAGACGCAGTGGTGGTTCCAACGCTACGTCGCGAAGCTGCCAGCTGCTGGAGAGATCGTCCTGTTCGACCGCTCCTGGTACAACCGGGCGCTCGTTGAGCCCGTCATGGGCTTCTGCACCGAGGACGAGTACAAGGAGTTCCTCAGAACGTGCCCTGAGTTCGAGCGAATGATCGCTCGCAGCGGAATCATCCTCATCAAGTACTGGTTCTCCGTCAGCGATGCAGAGCAGGAGCGACGTTTCGAGGCTCGCATCAAGGACACCGCAAAGCGGTGGAAGCTCTCACCGATGGATCTCGAGTCGAGGGCACGATGGGTGGAGTTCTCGAAGGCCAAGGACATCATGTTCGATCACACGGACATCAAGCAGGCGCCGTGGTACGTCGTCAATGCCGAGGACAAGAAGCGAGCAAGGCTCAACTGCATCAGCCACCTGCTGACGATGATCCCCTACGAGGACCGCACCCTCGGGCCGATCGAGCTTCCACCCCGCCAGGATGACAGCGGGTACATCCGACCGCCCATCACCGAGCAGACGTTCGTACCGCAGGAGTACTGAGCAAACCTCTGAACTCTGGCGCTGGTCAGACTTCTCGGGCTTCGAGGCGGCGGATCGCGAACGGCACCATCGCTGCGATCAGGATCAGCGTTGCAACGATCGAGCGCCAGTACTCAAACTCTCCGCCGCGGATCAGCGAGTCGATAGCTCCGACGAGTGCACCGGGAAGCCACGGAGCCAGGGCTCCAACGATGCTCAAGAGTCCGAGGATGATGAGTGCGCCGACCGAGACGAGTGCCACGCCCGGAACACTTCTCAAGATCGACGCAACGACGCCAACGAGAGCAATGGCGAACACGAGATACAACATGAACAGCACTGAACCGACGATCACAGCCCAGAGGTCAAGCCACTCAAGCAGCACGCCTGTGCCGACATATGCGATCACCATGCCGAAGCCGAAGGTCGCCGCTGACGCCGCTGCGGCAACCGCGAATCGCGGAACGAAGATGTCCCGGATGGATGCCCTCGTCCTCAGGAACACCGCAATCTCTGGCTTCGCATCGAAGACAAGAGCGGCAGCACCGATGAACGCGACTGCGAGCATGCCGATCTGAATCGCGTTGCCCATGTACTGCGTGATGCCGTCGGGCGGCGTCATCGGTGGAACCGCACCGACCGCTTCCTCGCCGAACGATTCCATCAGGTCGGGCAGGTACCGAGCGGTCAGTGGGCCGAGTAGCCCGAGCGCCCCGAAGACCGCAAGGAGGATCATCAATCGCTGGGTCCTCCACAGCCGAAGCCATTCGAGACGCCAGAGGCTCATCGTGTCACCTCAAGGAACACATCTTCAAGGGACGTCGTTCCCTTGGTGACCGAAACAACTCTGTGGCCGGTGGCAGCGAGCACCTGGACAAGCCGAAGTTCGGCGGTTGCCACATCGGCCACATCCACGACGACCTTCTTGTCCCCCTCGACAAGGACGTTCTTCACCCACGGTTCGGATGCCAACGCCTGTTCAACGTCTTCGGCCCCGGATCGGAGCTTCACGACGAACGTGTCGAGTACGAAACGGTTGAGCAGACCCTCGAGCGAGCCCTGGTACATGATCTGACCGCGGGTGAGTATGCCGATGTCATCACACACCTCCTGCACGTCATCGAGAATGTGACTGGAGAAGAGCACTGTGGACTTCCCGCGGAGGGCGAGAATCAGATCGAGCACTTCTCTCCGTCCAGCGGGGTCGAGCGCCGCAGCCGGCTCGTCGAGCAACAGCAAGTCGGGTTCAGTCACAATGACGGACGCAAGCCCGAGCCGCTGCAGCATGCCGCGCGAGTATCCCTTCACCCGGCGACCGGCCGCATCAGTTAGGCCCGCGGTCTCAAGGACGTCGTCGACCGCCGATGGAGGCACGGGATCCCCAGCAAGATTTCGCGAGAGGGCGACGACTTCCCTCCCTGTCAGCCATCGGTCGAACTGTGGGGTATCGGGCAGCACGCCAATCGATGCCGTCTCAACAGCCGTCGATCCGGCAGTCGCCGTTCGGAGACCAGCAAGCACGCCAAGCATCGTGGTCTTCCCCGCTCCGTTCGGTCCAACCAGCCCATACACGGAGCCACGCGTGACCTCGAGGTCGACGCGGTCGAGGGCTGTGACGTCGCCATAGCGCTTCGTGAGGCCGGCTGAGCTGACAATGACGGAGGACATACCTAGAGATTGCCCCGCAGCGCCTGCTCCCTTTCGATCGATTCGAAGAGTGCTTTGAAGTTGCCCAAACCGAAGCCCGTTGCGCCCCGCCGTTCGATGAACTCGAAGAACACGGTCGGACGATCCTGCAGCATCTTCGAGAATGTCTGGAGCAGATACCCGTCGTCATCCTGATCGACGAGAATGCTGAGGCGCTCGATCTCGTCCCAGTCAAGGTCAACACCAGCAAGACGCTCCTTCGCCTCGGGGTAATACTCGTGAGGAACGTAGATCGTCTCTATTCCCCGATTGTGGATGTCCTCGATCGACGTCTGCAGATCGCTCGTCGAAAGCGCAAGATGCTGAACGCCTGGAGAGCGATAGAAGTCGAGGTACTCCTCGATCTGACTCTTCTTCTTTCCTTGTGCTGGCTCATTGATCGGAAGTTTGATGATTCCGTTTCCGCCGGCCATCACCTTCGACATGAGCGCCGTGTACTCCGTGGATATCGCGTCATCGTCAAAGTGCTTCAGCATGGTGAACGAGAAGATCCGGTCATAGAACTCGACCCATTCGTTCATCTTGCCGAGTTCGACATTGGCGACCACATGGTCGATGGCGTGAAGGCCCGTGGAACGGGCGATCGCGTCCTCACGGACCTCGAAGCGCGGATCGTCACCCTCGAGCTCGATGAGTGAGTGCACAGTGTCGCCGTACGCCTTGATGGTTGCCTGCACCATGCGGCCGGTCTCGTTCTCAATCACGACCGGTTCCATGTGAGCGGCGGCGCCCTTCTCTCTTGCGAGTTCGAAAGCCGCCACGGCATCCGGCACGAGGAAGGACACGTCCTTCACACCGGGTCCGTGGAGCTTCACATGGTCGGAGATCTCGTGGTCAGGTCCCTGAGCGCCGCAGACGACGAAGGAGACCTGGTCGGTTCGCAACAGATAAGAGGATCGGTCGCGAACACCCGTCTCAGGCCCGGAATATCCGACGATCTCGAAACCCAGAAGCGACCGGAACGCCTGAGCCGTCAAGAACGCGTTGCCCACCCACCACTCGACGGGTCCGAACCCCTTCATGGGGAACGGGTCGTTGGACGCAAATTCCTTCGCTCTCAGTGTCAGGTCCGTATCCATACGCCTCCTCCGTGGTTCGAAGCCAATCGTAGAGAAGGTCAGCGTGCTGCGCGCTCAACTTGGATGCTCGCACTCGCGTACCATGTACGACAGAAGCCCTGAGGAGAACCATGCCGTATTACCGATCAGTGGGGGAGATTCCCGCGAAACGTCATGTCCAGTTCCGCCAACCGGACGGGTCGTTGTACGCCGAGGAGCTCATGGGCGAGGAGGGCTTCTCCTTCGACTCCGCATTGCTGTACCACAAGCACATTCCGACGGGGCTCAGAGCAATCGAGGCGGTCGAGGCAGAGGACCAAGGGACTACCCCGAATCACCCCCTCATGCCGAGACACTTCAAGTCTCACCAGCTCAAGGCGGGGGGTAATGCCGTACGAGCAAGAGCGCTGCTGATGACGAACGAGGATTGCGCCATCTCGTACTTCGTTGGGTCGGACGACTCCGAGCTGTACAAGAACGCCACTGGAGACGAAATGGTCTTCATTGAGCAGGGCGCAGGGACACTCGAGACCGTCTTCGGTGCCATATCGTTCGGGCCGGGCGACTATCTCGTTATCCCGGCCTCCGTGATCCACAGGTACGTGCTTGACGACTCGTCCGAACCGGTTCGGGCACTTGTGTTGGAGACGCGCGGCCACATCGGCCCGCCGACGCGGTATCTGTCGCGCAACGGCCAACTGCTCGAACACGCTCCGTACTGCGAGCGCGATCTGCACGGCCCGGCTGCGCCCCTCAATCGGGAGGGGTCCAATGTGGAGGTGCTGGTCAAGCACAAAGGCGGCATGACCAAGTTCATCTATGAGCACCATCCGTTCGATGTCGTCGGCTGGGATGGCTGTCTCTATCCGTACAAGTTCTCCATCCATGACTTCGAACCAATCACGGGACGGATTCACCAGCCACCGCCCGTCCATCAAACGTTCGAGGCGCCCGGCGTCGTGGTGTGTTCGTTCGTGCCTCGGCTCTTCGACTACCACCCCGACGCGATCCCCGCCCCCTACAACCATGCGAACGTCGACAGCGACGAGGTGTTGTTCTATGTGGATGGCAGCTTCATGTCACGAAAGGGATCAGGGATCGAGCGTGGCTCTCTCTCGCTCCACCCTGCAGGGCACACCCACGGACCTCAGCCTGGGTCTGTCGAGGCGTCGATCGGCAAGGAGGGGACCGAAGAACTCGCTGTGATGATCGACACATTCAAACCGCTCGACCTCGGACCCGGTGCACGCGACTGTGAGGACGACGGGTACGCATGGACGTGGCTCGAGGGCCGATGAGACTGGTTCTCGATGCTCGAACGGCGACATTCGCCGCGTTGATTGACTACGCCGGTCTCTTCCCCCCTGCCCAACTGCCGATGACCGATGCCATCCGTGAATATCGCGTGCTGCGCAGTGGTGACCACGGATGGGTGTCCGGACGATTCCTGTGCCCTGCATCCCTGCTCTCAGATCTCGCATCGGTCGCGACGGCCACGTTCGCGACGGGAGAGACACCGTGGGAAGTGGGTGTGATCTTCGATGGGCAGCAGGGAGAATCTGCCGCTCTCGCTGCGGAATTCCAAGCCGAGATGGATCCGGCAATGAAGATCGCAGGAGCCGAGGCGAAGCTCACCGAGGCGACACCTGCGGCCGTGGTATCACTCCTCGACGCAATGCTGTCTGTCGCTCCTGACGTTGTTCCATTTGTCGAGGTCGACAAAGCAATGTCCATTGGTCACCAAGTCGATCTCATCTCCGAGGGGCTCGGTGCCCGGCACAGGGTTGGTGGAGTGAAGTTGCGATGCGGCGGAGCGACAGAGGACGCCTTCCCTGAGCCGAACGAAGTGGCCGAGTTCGTCATGGCAGCGACTGATCGATCACTCCCATTCAAGGCAACGGCTGGACTCCACCAACCGATACGCCACTTCGACGACGCCATCGGAATCGAACGACACGGGTTCCTCAACATCCTCATGGCGGCGGCCCTTGCGGAGCGGGGGATGGATGCCACCAGCGTTGAGGCCGTGATTGCGGATACGGACAAGGACGCCTTCTCGGTGTCAGCGGCGTTTGCCTCATGGCGTGAACACGAGATACCGGGCTCTGCCCTTCGGCGCGTCCGCCGCACCGGTTTCGTGGCATACGGATCGTGCGACTTCGACGAACCGACGGAGACGCTCGAATCACTCGGTTTTCTCGGAGGAGGCGCATGACCATCGACCAATCCCTCACCTCGTGGGTGCAGGTGCCGGAAAACTCGGACTTTCCTATCCAGAACCTGCCCTACGGCGTGTTTGCAGATGCCGCGGGAGTGAGGTGCGGCGTCGCCATCGGCGATTCAGTGTTCGATCTTGCGCGAGCTGAATCTGCCGGGTTGTTCGCCAACACTGGTCTTGAAAGAGACACGTTCCGCGCAGAATCGCTCAACGACTTCCTTGCACACAGTCGGGGTGTGTGGTCGTCAGTGCGGAGCCACATTTCTGATGTGCTCGATGCGAACAACCCCGCAGGTCGTGCATTCTGCGAAGAGCACCTACTCGTTGTCGATCATCCGGTCCAGATGCGGATGCCAATTGAGGTCGGTGACTACGTTGACTTCTACTCGTCCGAACAGCACGCCACGAATGTGGGCGAGATGTTCCGACCCGATGGCGACGCCCTGCTACCCAACTGGAAGCACCTCCCCGTCGGCTATCACGGGCGGTCGGGCACCGTAGTCCCCTCTGGCGCGTCGATACGGCGGCCTCTCGGACAGCGACGAGCGGCCGACGGTCCGACGTTCGGGCCGTCGGAGAAGCTCGACATCGAACTGGAAGTGGGGTTTATCACAGGAGCTGGTCCCAGCCTTGGGACTCCGATCGGCATCGATGACGCAGAACACCACATCTTTGGAATCTGCTTGGTCAACGATTGGTCCGCCAGGGACATCCAGGCTTGGGAATACGTTCCCCTCGGACCGTTCCTCGGAAAGTCATTCGCCACAACGATCTCACCGTGGATCGTTCCGCTCGAAGCATTGGAGCCGTTCCGTCTGCCAATGCCGGACCAGGTTCCCACACCTCTTCCCTACCTGGCGACGGATCACAGAGCTGGTGTCGATCTTGATCTCACCGTTGACCTGACCCCATCGGGCAGCGACAGGACGCATCGGATCACCGCAACCTCTTTCATGAATCTGTACTGGACGATGGCGCAGCAACTCGCCCACGCGACGGTCAACGGTGCCACGGTTAGGCCGGGTGACCTCTTTGCCTCCGGCACCGTGTCAGGGCCAACGCGAGACGAGTTTGGCTCACTCCTCGAGATCACATGGAATGGCACCCAACCCATCGAGCTGGCAGGCGTCGGGACGAGAACATATCTGGAAGACGGGGATTCGGTGACGATACGGGGCCGCTGCACCGCCGACGGATCGATAGCCATCGGATTCGGCGCGTGCGAGGGCACGGTTATCGCTGGTGCTACCGCATCGGTGGGACGATGACGGATCAGGCCTCTCTTGATCGTCGACTGATGCTGTCGTTTGACGGTATGACGCTTCCCGACGATGTAGAAAACATGCTCGCCGATCATGACGTGTCCGGAGTGACGCTGTTCAGACCGCATAACTGCGAGTCTCCCGGCCAACTCTCAGAACTGACCGCGGCGATTCAGAACGCGAGCAGTTCGGACCTTGCCCTGCTCATCGCTCTTGATCAGGAGGGCGGCCAGCTCCACGCGTTCGGTGCCCCGGCAACCATGTGGCCAGGCAACATGGCGCTCGGTGCGGCCAACGACCCGGACCTCACACGGCGAGTTGCCACGGCTATCGGGACAGAGCTTCGATCGGTTGGGGTCAACGTTGACTATGCGCCCAACGCTGATCTCACAACCAATCCAAACAACCCTGCAACCGGCGCTCGCTCGTTCGGCGAACGCCCTTCCCATGTTGCGACACACGTTGGTGCATTTGTCGAAGGGCTCCAGTCCGTTGGCGTCGCTGCCACGATGAAGCACTTTCCTGGCAAGGGCGACTCGTCGATCGACTCGCACCACGGCTTGCCGATTCTCGATCACTCCGAGATCGAACTTCGTGAGCGGGAATTCGTTCCGTTTGCGGCAGCGATCGCGTCAGGGGTTCAGGTAGCCATGACCGGCCACGTGGCCATTCCCTCGATGACTGGTTCCCGAGAACTCCCTGGCACGCTCTCGCGAACGATCAATACCGGCCTCCTCCGTGACGAACTCGGGTTTGAGGGCGTGCTGATAACTGATGCCCTCGACATGAAGTCCCTCAGCCAGGGTCTCGAACAGGTCGTCGATGTGATCTCCGCTGTTCGCTCAGGCGTTGACCTTCTCCTGATGACAGCTGATGCGGCCCAACAGGACCGTGTTACACGTGGTCTTGCCGTCGCCGCGTCGCGAGGATTGATTGCAGCATCGACTCTCGAGGAGGCCGATGGGCGAGTGTTACGCCTGAGGAGGTGGGTGTCACAGTACGACACACCATCCATCGACACCGTGGGATCCGCCGATCACGCCGAGCTATGTCTCGAGGCATCCGCAGCATCGATCACACTGGTCAAGGATGACAAGTCTCTGCTCCCACTGTCGCTGACGGCATCGGTATTGGTCGTCGAAACCGAACCCACCATCTTGACGCCCGCAGACACATCGAACTACGAAGTGCCCTACTTGGCGGACGAGGTCCGGCGTGTCTCCGGCGGTGTCGTCACGAGGGTCGTCGTGCCGCACACACCGACGGCAGCGGATGTTGCCTCCGTTGTCAAGCAATGTCGCAGCTCCGACATCGTGGTCGTTGGCACAGTGGCCGCAAACCTCGAACCAGCGCAGGGTGTTCTCGTTGAAGCACTCATCGCCGCTCACGACTCCGTGGTTGCTGTGTCAAGACGGACTCCGTGGGATGTTCTGGCCTACGGAGCAATTGGCACGTATGTCTGCGCTTGGTCTGCGAACGCGCTCCCGACCCGAGCCACCGCATCCGCACTCTACGGAGACAGCCCTATGACGGGGAAGCTCCCGACAACCGTCAGCGAGTTTCCGGTCGGGCACGGACTGGTTCGCGGGTGAGCGATCTACGCATTGGCGGAGGTACGGGACCCGCCGGATTGCCGATCGAACTCTCCATCATTGACGGTCTTTTCTCCGATCAGTCGGCCGGTTCACCCATCTTCGATGCAAGCGGATTGACGGTCGCTCCCGGGTTCATCGACATCCAGATCAATGGGGCGTACGGCTCCGACTTCACCAACGACCCCTCCTCTATCTGGACGGTGGGCGCCCGCTTACCAGAGCAAGGTGTGACAGCCTTCTGCCCCACGATTGTCACGGCACCTCCGGGTCGCATCGAAGCGGCGCAGACGGCGATTGCTCTGCGACCAGAGGGATACATCGGAGCGGAACCAATCGGGCTCCACATCGAAGGCCCGTACATCTCTCACGACAAACGCGGAACCCACCCAGCCGAGCTCCTCCGTGAAACGGTGCCTGACACTTTCGACACCGCCGGTGTCGCCATCGTGACGGTTGCACCGGAACTCCCCGGAGCGGTGAGGTTCATTGAACGCCTCGTCGAGTCCCGTGTCGTCGTGTCGCTTGGGCACTCCGCGGCCACGGCAACGCAGGCGACCGCGGCGATGGACGCCGGCGCGTCGATGGGCACACACATGTTCAATGCAATGGCCCCGCTCACAGCGCGAGAGCCCGGTCTTGCGGGCACACTCCTCACCAACGCCTCCATGTATCCGGGAGTCATCGTGGATGGGATACACGTCGCCGATGAGATGCTCCAGATAGCGTGGTCTCTCGCCAGCGAACGGCTCGTGCTGGTCACCGACGCAATATCAGCCACTGGGATGCCAGAAGGCACCTACGACATCGCGGGCGTGCCAGTCCAGGTGCACAACGGAACGGTGCGAAACCAAGACGGTGCGCTTGCCGGATCCGTTCTCACCATGGACAGGGCAATTGACCGCCTCAGGACAGCGGTCGACACGGATCTCGCCTCAGCAATCGCCGCCGCCACATCGCATCCCGCACATTCCCTTGGACGGCCCGATCTCGGCTCGATCAGGCCCGGCTCGCGAGGAGACGTCGTATTGCTCGATGGCGTCGACGTCGCTGCGACGGTTGTTGGTGGAAGCGTCGCATTCTGCAACCAACCTGATCGGCTGAAGGGAACGTCACATGTCACTGAGATCTGAGATCTTCGAACAACCAGAGGTACTCCGTCAGGCGCTCGCTACGAACCAGTCGACCACGAGTCAGGTGAGAAACATCATCACAGCGTCCGACATCAAGCACATCGTCATCGCTGCGAGGGGTACGTCCGACAACGCTGCAAGATACGCGAAGTACGTGTGGAGCGGACGCCTGGCCACGCCTGTGACACTCGCCGCACCTTCTCTTTACACGCGCTACGACAGTCCACCAAACTTGTCGGCTGCCGCAGTCGTCGGTATCTCGCAGTCTGGGCAGAGCCCAGACCTGCTCGCCGTCCTCGAAGAGGGCCGTCGGCAGAACCGGCCAACCGTTGCCATCACAAACGAACCTGAATCGCCAATGGGGGCCCTCGCAGATGTCGTGGTCCCCCTCCGCGCTGGGCCCGAACTGTCGGTCGCTGCCACGAAGTCATACACGGCAAGCCTGCTGGCGGTGGCGATGATCGCTGGAAGTTCCGATATCGGCGATGGTCTCGCGGACGCGGTCACAGGTGCGCTTGCCACTGAGGACGCAGTTGCGGAGGCCGTCGAACGGATGGGAGGGATGCAGGACGCCGTCGTGCTCGGAAGAGGATACAACCGATCAACCGCATTTGAGTGGGCCCTGAAGCTGCAAGAGATGGCGTACGTCCTCGCAAACCCGTTCTCGACCGCAGACTTCGCCCACGGACCTTTCGCCGTACTCGAACCGGATTTCCCTCTGCTTGCCGTGGTCCCTGAGGGCGTGATGACCGACGACGCACTCTCGATCGTCAAGCGGGCACGAGATGAACGCAATGCACGAATCGCGATCCTGACAGATGCGGACATCGACCTGCCTTCCGTTCGCGTACCCCACGCTGGCGAGTGGCTCTCACCAATCGTGTTCATCGTCGCCGCCCAGCTGTTCACGTTGCACGCTGCCCACGCTGCCGGCATCGACCCCGAGTCGCCGAGAGGCCTCAGCAAAGTGACCAAGACGACGTAGACGGTCTGGCAACGCTTACCGCTTCGCTGGCAGGGAGCCGTTAGGCTCCCACCCATGGCCACATTGCGTTTGTTCGCCAATCTCAGAGAGTCAGCGGGCACCGATCGTGTCAGCATCGACGCAGCAACCGTCGGCGAAATTCTGGATCAGGCAAACGAACAGTTCGGCGAACGTTTCCGCACGGGCGCACAGTCTGCGGGCGTGTGGGTCAACGGCGAACCAGCAGAATCATCCACTGGCATCACATCCGCGGACGAAGTCGCCCTCATCCCACCAGTTTCGGGTGGAGCGCTGGCTGCGAACCTTGATGTGGGGCCGAACCTGTTGTCAGCTGCGTTGGTCATAGCCCTGGTCGCCGTTGCGTGGGCCGATCCGACATGGTTTGTATTCGTCTCCGTTGGAGCGATCCTTGCGTGGGTGTGGGACCTGTCCGAATCGTCGAAGCGGATAAGGGAGCCATTCGTCGTGTTCCCCCCACTGATCGGCGGGACGTTCGGTGCGGTTGGCGCCTATGCATGGGGATTCGAAGGTTTCGCCGGAGCAATGGCCCTGGCGATCATCGTTGCCGTCTCCTGGCCTATTTTCGACAGCAGCAACCGTGAATTCCGAACGACGGCCGCGACCACCCTTGTGACCGTTGTTGCCACTTCCGCAAGCGCTGGCCTCGTCCTGATACGTCTCACCGGATCCTTTGCCGTCGTTGGGTTCGTGCTCGTCACAGTGTTTGCCCTTGTCGGTGCCTGGGTGGCCGGCGCATACGGAGCCGAAATCCAATCTGTTGATGCCAACGTAGGCGCCCTCCTGGGAGCACTTATTGCGGGACTTCTCGCTGGCCTCCTCATTCCGGAGATGGACATCGCTGCTGGACTTCTGGGCGGTGTCGCAGCTGCGGCAGGAGTTATCGCCGGACGTTCGCTCGGATCGATGCTGAGAACGGGGGCAATCAGCCACACGGAGGATGCACCCGGTGCGCTCTCAATGTTCGATGGTGCAGCAATCGCAGCGCCACTGTTCTGGATCGCCATCTGGGTCTTTGGATAACGCGGCGCGAGATTCGATGCCCGTTACTTGGTTCTCTCACTAGCCTGCTGTGTGCATGACACGTTCTCGCGTTCAGCGCTGGGCAATCCTTTTTCTGACAGTCGGTCTTCTGGCCGTTGTCCCTGTCTCCGCGTTCGCACAGACGCAGGCAGACGTCGACAAGGCTGAGCGCAACAAGGAGATCGCCGAGGCTCGCGCATCGCAGGCCTTCAAGGACTATCAGGTTGTGACTGGTCAACTCGATGAGGCCGTCACCGAATACGAACGCCTCTGGGCCGCCAGAGAAGAACTCTCCTACCGCATTGAGCGTATGGAGGCAGCCTCGGAGCAGTACGAAACCGAGGCACGCGCCCTTGAGGACAGGGCAAAGAGCATCGTCATCGACGCCTACACATCTGGACAGCGCAACCTCGTCGGCTCAGCATTCACCGCCTCAAGCATCCAAGATCTCGTCACCTCCCAGGCGCTCATCGGAAGAGCAACCGAGCGAGA
>Ga0255048_10000582_pt1 | contig 27809 bp, 35 predicted proteins | sample JV7_2_2_MG_FD_183619 | JGI IMG/M metagenome (GOLD analysis project Ga0255048, IMG submission 183619) | Seawater microbial communities from Jervis Inlet, British Columbia, Canada - JV7_2_2 | ecosystem: Environmental > Aquatic > Marine > Inlet | place: Canada: British Columbia | collected 2016-10-06
TGGTAATGGCTGATCGATTGACCAACCATTTTTACACCATCCTGATACATCAACATTACGTACATGAATAACCTTAGAGCCTCTGTAAAGTGGTACTCTTTTATTACTCATATATAACCCCTATTACTTAACTACAGGAACGTTTGTAATTCCTGAAATCTGATAGGCACTATCAGGGTTAGCAATGTAATATGAAAGAATCCACTCAATATCAAACTCAGTACCAACCGACTCTTTTACAGGCTCGAAAGCTTGAAGAGGTTTAGCCTGAATACCAGTTACACCATTAGATTCAAATGCACATACATAGATAGAAGTAGTTGTATTAGCTTCTGTGAAATCAAGGATCTGAGAACCATCTGTAGCTTCACCAGCCATTACTACTGGAATTCCTGCGAAGTAAAAGATAGGTGCACCAAATTGATCTGTAGCTTGACTAAGTTGATTAGAAAGAGCTGGATCATTAAGAGCATCAGAGAGACGTAGATACATCTCTTGTCCTACAAAGATCACCTTATTAGATCCTTTAGTCTTAACTACAGCTTCACGGAGTTTACCCAATGAAAGAGCCGTGTCACCTTGTACAAGTTGTTGATCACCACTAATACGAGTCTGGAGACCATCAAATTCAAGTGCATTAGATCCAGTATCACCTTTGAAGAAAGCAAGTGAAACTGTACGAGCCATTGATTTTACTTTCATTTCCATATCTGTTTTAAGACGATCATCACCATACATATCTCTAAGTGCACGGTCAATAGTAATCTTACCACCACCAATTTTGATTTCTTCAGTACTTGTATTAACAACACCAGAACTAGTAGCAAATGGTGTATTAATTGCACGGAAATCAGTATCAGGAAGTGTTCCCTCAGCATTATAAGAATATACCGACCCTACAATATTTGTAAATGATAGATAGTTCAATACTGGTGCATTGTCCATAAATGTTTGAATCACACCCGCTCTGAGTGGTTCACGAGTTGTTTTTTTGTATTCTGCTAATGTCATAGCCATAATTAATATCCTTTGTGATATTGTTTTGTATTATATTTGTAATAGTATTTTGTATAAGTCTTGTTACTGTTACACAATAGAGACTCAATCTCATGTTTTGTGTGTGCCTCAATCACATAACTATTTATACGGTTGTTGTGTTCTTAAATATCTAATGAATCAAAAGCCATATCAAAAGCTTCATTAGCTGATAGGTTAGATACATCTACTACTTTAGCTGATGCTTTAACACCGCCTGTAGTCCCTGTACCAGCTTCACCTACAACATCATTAGGGTTCATTGTTCTAATCTGTTCAATAACTTCATCACCTTCATATAGAGCACCATTAACTTTGAGAGTGCGTACACCATCTTCATTAATAGAGAGTGATCCGTCTGTGATATATTCATTAGTCATCAATCCACCCAAACGAGCACCGAACATTGTACTCATATCAGTAGATACATTATCTTTAATAGATTGAATACGCTGTGCTGATTTCGCTTCATTGAGTGCTTTAGTATCAGCTTCTTTATCAAGTTCGATCTTGTTAAATTTGCCTTGAAGGATCTCAAAATCTTGTTCTAGTTTCGACTTCTCAGTATTAACAGTGGTTGTCTTAGACTCTAGATCAGTCACTTTAGCAATAGCTTCATCTCGATCTTTATTAGATAATCTCAATTTAGCCTCTACGTCATCGAATGATTTTACACTTTCTTTTACTTCACTAAGAATCTCTTTTCCTTCATCTGAAGTCTCTAGAAATTCATATACTTTCTTCCAATTCATTTAACCCTCTACGGTTCGTTTGTTGTAAATAATGTTTGTGGTATCATCTTAGGATTCTTATGGAGATCTACACCTTGTTTAGCTAACCCTGTTTGATAGGTCTTTGCTGATTGTGCGTTACCAACACCAATTATATTACCACGTTCTTTATCACCAATATTAGAAAGGTATTTGTTAGCTCTCTTCTGAGAATATTGCGGTTTTCTTTTAATATCAGTATCACCAGCCATTATATAGTTCTTTTGACATAAACAATTAGGGTGAGCTGGTATAGGAGCACTAGCATCTTTAGGATACACACCCTCACCTATACCGTATAAATCAGCATCTGCATAAAAATCACAGATATCAGTTCTAGGATGTGCTGAAGATAGAACCCATTCAAAACCTACTATATCGTCATCTTCATACATAGCTCTTTGAAAACTCATCTCATATGATCGTGCAATCTCAGTTCTGGCAATCCGTTTGTTAAGATAGCTAACCTTAGATTGTACCGCCCTGTCTACAGCTTTATCTATTAGTGCTGTCTTATCCGACCTCATAACATTAATAACATTCTGATATGACTTCTGTAGAGCCTTGTTAGATCTCTCATTGAATGATAATTTACTTACTTGTCTCTGTAGCTTATTCAATTCTTTTTCTACTGCGGGTGTTAGTCCTATCTTCTTGAACTCTGCAATTGCTTTAGTCATAGAATCAGGAATCCTATCTAATGATGAGAATCCCTTCTTCTTAATCTCTGAGAATACAGTTTCTACACTGGTAGCCTTTTTAGCCTGATCTCTTAAAACCTCTTTAACAGCTCTTTGTGCATCTTTAGAGTGTAACCTATCACTAAGTGACAACCCACCCACAAATTGAGTATTTAAGAAGTATTCAGAAGCTAATGCACTATCCACAGCTATAGTTGTTTTCTCTACAGCACTTTCAGCCACATCACCCAGCACTTTACTATAGAGAGATTCCATATTTTGAGTGTATGATACATCAATGAATGCAGTATCTACAGCTTTAGCTATAGTCATACCCTTATTAATATTCTTAGTAATCTCTTTATTCAACACAGCATATAGTTTATCTGCTTCACTCTCAAATACACCGAATGCTGTTTGTAATAGTGTTGTTCTTCCACGTGGCATATTGTTTACTCTAATCCGTTATTAGCAAGTATTTTGCTGTTGTCGATCTCTGATAATAGTATTGATGTTGTACTGTCATCACCATATATTTCACTTACAATACTTTTTAGAATAGCTTTCGTATTATCAGCTAGTCCACGTTCTTCCATGATGATCAATTCTTCATTGAGTTCTGATAGTGTAACTTTAGGTTTAGGAGAGAAACTATCTTTATATTTGGTATTAGCTACAAATGAACCACCACCCATATATAGTTTATACTCTTCTACTCTCCAATTATCCACAGCCTTTAGAATCATTGTTGTGTGTAATAGAGCATCATTGATAGGTGTAAAGCTAAACTCTTTACTATATCCACTTTCAGGACTACCCAAACGAGTTACAGATACACCGCCCTCACTCATCATTTGATGTAAGTTCTCTAGCTTCTGGTTAATACGTGCTATCTGTACTGTAACCTTATTAGCATCTGGTGATACAACACCAACTGATGCACCATCAGTACCGTCAATTTGTAACATATTATCTACACCGTAACGTATACCATCCACAATACCAGTAGTCCATAAATAGTCGTGTGCTTGCTTCTCAATAACCCAATCAAGTTTAGATTCAGCACTATAGATATTCAGGTTCATAGATGCAATGGAATATGATTTAGGTTTAGGAAGATAATCATATACACTAGTACGAGCACCAGCAAATACAGCTAGAATCGGTATATGTGATATAGCTTTTACTTCTGGTTCATTCCACTTTTGACCGTCATCACTGGTATATATCCGTACTTCATTAGTAGACCATTCATTCATGATAAATGTACCATTAGGTAGTTCATTGATGAATGTTATTTCAATTAGATTACCATCAATATCAGTATTATACCCTTGTACAGATTCAGCATATTGTATATACTCCTTAGGTACAGTATCACCCTCTCGTTTATCCATTACTAAAAATGCTACCTCATCACGGTAAACACCAGCCATTAGATTCTGTGAACTCTCATTCTTAGAAGTACCAGCACCGTTAACATCTTTAACATAATCTAGGTATGGATGGTTCTCTATAACCTTACCACCTAGTCCAGCAGTTACAAAAGTTTGTGGTGGTAGCTTGAATACTGCCTGATATTTAGCATCAATATAATTTCTAAAGTTATTAGTGTATTCACTAGACCTCACCCGTGTTTTATAGAAGTTCTCAGTTGGATTCGGGATAAGATAAGAGTACACATCTTCATTAGTACACAATGTTAAATTACCTAATGACATTGTACTCAGTTTAGTTTTACCAGTTCCTGTCTTACCACTAACACCACCTGAACCTTCATACATATCTTTTAAGAATCTATAAGATGATACATCTCGATAGTCTATAAAGATCTCTTGTGTTTCTGGCATTGGTGCATTAACTGGTGCTGATCGTGCACCAGTAGCGTGTGAAGGTAGTGTATTGAAATCCTGTTCAATATCTAATTCTATTTGTTCACTCATTTATATTATTCCTTTGTATGGTTTATACCACGTTTAGCCATTGGAGCGGTTGCATATCTTATAGCATCCCAACCATGATTATATTTGTCTATGATTATAGGTAAGACCTCATCTGTCATAGGGTCTATTTTACGTTTATAATTCTCAGCTTCTTCTATCATCTCTGTTAGGCTGGTGTGTATGATTATCTCATCAAATGACCTTAGATAGCGTATACCCTGTTTAATAGATCCTGCACCCTTATAAGCTCTACGAACATCAAAGCCGTCTTTCTTAAGATATTTACGTGCAAATCCTTCATTATGATCAGTCCATATAGTATATTCATTAGTTGTTGGGCACGTCTCTCTTAACCACATAGGTAAATCGTTTGTGTCCGCATCATATATGAAAGAAGCTTTATCTATATAGAGTTTGTTCTTGTTAACAAAACATCTCACTATCACTGTTGGATCACCTTGTGCACCAGAACCCCAATCAAGGCCATGATAGAACACAACACGGTTTTCATCTGGTGATTTGAAGTTTTGTACTACCCATTTACCTTTGAATATTTGAGCGTGTGAATGCTGTTCACATTGACCTAACCACACATGATTATAAAGATCTATATCAGTGTTCTGTGCGTGTATTCGGATTTCATCTAGAGCTTTCGGAAACCATGGATTGTCTTGATAATTCATTTCAATTATCAAAGAATTCTCTGGTGGTTCCTGAACACAAAACATATTATGAATACAATCTTTTTCGTGTCTAGGATTGTATGTTATCCATATCTCTGAATCTTGAAACATTCCTGAAACTTTCTCACCACGGATAGTAGGATCTAAATCTTCCCACGACTTTTTAGTGATAGCTTCACCCTCTTCAATCCAGCATATATTAATACCTTCCAGAGACTTGATACCGCGTGTGTTTTGCCATAATCCAGCAAATATGAATTGAGTACCATTAATGCCTGTAATAGAGTGATCTGTAATCCTGTAGAAATCTTCTAAACCCATGTTGTATATCTGGTCACACAGTAACTTATGCACAGACTGTTTAATGTTGTTCTGAATCTCTCTTACACACAAAATCCTTAATGGTTCATCCCTACCCAGCAACAACAACATTCTAGCTACAGTCCACGATTTACCAGAACCACGACCACCGTATACAACCTTGTAACGTGCTCTATATGTAGCCAACATCTTTAACTTCTTAGGAAGTGATATTATTCCCACGAGATAACCGTTTTACTATCTTTAACTTCACCTGTTGCTGTACCATCATTATTATACAGCCCTAATAGCTTACTTAGTTCTTGCTGTACAGATAGTGCATCCTTAACTTTTCCACGCTCCACACACGATCTGTATAGCCGTGTCAATCTGGTTACAGCTTGCGTTCTTTCATATTCAAAATCTTCTCTAAGATCTTCATGAAATTGTATCTTGGCTTTACGAATAACATTACGGATTGCACTCTCTTTAATATCCCAGTATGTGCTATCAGTCCAGTTTGCTTTATCTGTTACATAATTTATAATTTCAGGTGTTGACCATCCAGCCATTAACCACTTCTGAATCTGAAACATTCTTAGAGCAAATTTACTTTCATTTGCTTTATCTTCTTTAGGCATAATTAACCCCACTTTAATTATTATTGTCACTACTATTAGAAAGACATTCCATAATAAATATCGACCATGAGACTTTATATAAATAGTATTGAGGGTTATATTTAACAAAGGAATATACAGTGATAAAACTGACAAAAGAAGTACGTGATAGATTCGATGAATTAGCACGAGAGTACAGAACAGAAGAAACTACAGATAGAAGACGTGGAAAGATATTGATGATTATATCTGACACCTACAGAAACACTAAACTAAAAGAATCTAAAACGATTGTCCCACGTGATCAAGATGACTACTGGCAGTGGTTCTATTATAAGATCATATACGCTCTGAATAAGTGGAAAGATAACGGTAGTGCATCATTCACAACCTTTTTAGGTATCTGTTTAGTAGGTGTACGCCAAACGTATCTGAATAATGATTATAAGAAGCTGAAGGTGAATCTATATAAGAAATACGATAATAGACCAGTACAGATAGTTCATTCTGCGTGTATGGACTATGACAAGGACTATCTAGAAGATATATATCCTGAACGTGAATGGTCACTTGTTAAAAAATCTGTGATGAAATAAAAAAATGGCAACATATTTAATTATATGTTGCCTTTTTCTGTACCATAAAGTATTTTGAGGGTTACTGATTTATATAGTATACACCAGTGATAAATTGATCAACTAACCCTTTATAGTATTGACTTGCTCTACGTTTGTAATGTATCTCTGATAAATCTTCTGTTGGTGACGATCTCTCTATAGTTAATGCAATATCTACAGAGGGTATTTTTAACATATTCCGTACAGATTCCATAGGGTATGCAGAAAGTACTATAGTATTACCATCTACAACTTCAAATCCATACGCCCATCGATTCAACGGGTCTACCATCCATCCTTGTGCATTCTGTACATACTTATAACCCATTGATGTACCATATCTTATAAAATAATCTTGATCCCATGTATACGGTAAATCACCAGTTTCTTCTATTACCTTGTCAAGTGCCTTATCCATTGCTAATAACGTCTCACACGCCTCTGTGACAATAGATTTATGATACCATATGACCATTGATGGTATTGCTGTTGTAGCTAGTATCATGATGATAGCCATAACTACAATTAATTCAAGTAACGTGAACCCCTGTTCATTTTTCATTACTACTACCTTTCTATATAGTAAAAGGGTGCACCATTACAGTACACCCAGTTCAAAGGGAATTATTAGTGTATAGTTACATTATCACCCACGAGTAGACCATCATATATAGGCGGTGCAAAGAATTTATATGAATGACCTTCACGCCCTGCTAAAGGTGGGATAACATCAAAGTAAATCAAATCTGTTACAGTTAATCCACCAAATTCACGTTTAGGAGTAGCCACAAACCAAGTATTAGCCACGTCCCACGTAAAACTATAATCTTTAGATCCATCTAATAGTAAATCAGTACCACCACACCCTTTAAATATCTGTGCCTCTGTTAGTGTAGTAATATCTTTTCCATCCATCAATAATGACTCTATACCAACCTTAAATGAACTCATTGATGATTGAGCATTACTAATACGAGCTTTGACCATAAACTTACTGTAACTAGCAATAGATGCTGTTGCAAGTATCCCTAAAATAACTACTACTACAATCAGTTCAACTAATGTGAAACCAGACTGTGACCGCATCCGACGTTCTTTATTCTCTCTAAGAATCTGTAATTCTTTCTGTTCTTGAGACTGAGAATGTACTACTGTTGCTGGTGTTTCTTTTCTTGAAGTCATAAACTTCTCCCTATTGTTTATATTACTAATTGAGTATAATCCCTTATCGTACCCATAGTGATAATATAGATTGTGGTCACTCGGTGGTGTAACCACAATCAAAACTTTTTATTAGTCTTTCATCAACTCACTAATATGATGGTTTACACATTCACTGAGACCTTCGACAGAAACACACCCACCCATTGAATCATCAATCTCTTTTGTTATGATAGCGATTTCTGTAACGATATCACAGATTTCTTTGTAACGTGCTTTAAACTCTTTAACAGAATCAGCAGATTCATCAACATCAATCAACGACTTTAGCACATTGATACGAACATTTGAAAGTGTACTACCTTTTGATGATATCACATCTGAAACGAGTTTCATCATTAATTCTTCTGATACTTTAACTACTTGTACATCCATTGTCTAACACCCTTTGTTTACTGTATGAGTATACAATAATGTATACTCATATTGATAAACTGTATAGTGAAGGTGTACCAGCATGTGCAAGCTAAACAGCAATTACACACACACGGGAACACCCACAGGGGTATTTTTACGCTATAGCTACATTTCCTACCATTGTAGCTGATTGATAACCGTATTTCTTTTGAATCGTTTTAAAGTTAGTACCGCGCTTTTTCTTTTGTACTGTACCTTCTGGAGCCTTGTACCACTTCTTCTTGCTTTTTGACCACTTAAAACCGTTCTCTTTAATGATATCTTTGAATGAAAACGTATTACCAGACAACCAGACCCATGTACCAGTAAGTTCAACAGTTACACCATCCATACCTTTTACAAACTCATTAGCGTTGATAAAGTCTTTAAGAGCGTTTGACTCTTCTTTTGCATCCTTAGTAGTATACGCAAATGTTCCACGTAAAAGAGACTCGTACTGTGATTGCATCTTGATAAACTCAACAGCATTACCAGAAGCTTTATCTGGATGAAGTTCGATACACCATTTACGAAAAATCTTTTTTGCTTCTTCTTTTGTCATTTCTTTTGAAAAGTAAATCATCACATACCCCTATGTTTTGTTTAGTGTTGTTAGTGTCTCTCACTCTCAACACTAATAATATATATTATGACATAAGGGTGTGCAAACTATTTTAATTTAATTTCTTCAAATTTTTCTGAGAATCCTGCACAATCCATAGTGTATATTTTCCGTTTAGCTCCTATTAACACTGATATTGTAATACGTCCATTTTGCTTTAATATATCAATTGTGCTTTTATCTACTACTACACCTATAGCTATACCTAACTGCATAGTGTTGATTGATGTTACAGGATGAACAGTACCATGTTTGTCTTTGATTTTAATTACTACATTTCCAGATATAATAGAATTATTCAGAATTATATTTACTGGTGATATTTCCGAATCTGGTGATATTACTACTACACACCCTTCACCGTATTCAGAAAAACCAGTATCCGCTACAAACAATTGAGACATACCAGTGTTATCACCAAAATCATCAGTGATGGGATGTATTTCCATTAATGCACCAGTAGCAACAACAACAGCAATAAACAATACTAACAACAATACTTTTTTCATTTTTCATTCCTTTGAAAATTTGATTTTACCATAAAATATATTATGGCATTTGAATACAGGATATTTATTTTTACACTGACCGAAAAACACCATCGAGAGTACGAGTACACTCTATAGTAAAAGGTCGCTTTCTGGTTCCAGTTGTGATACGTTTTAAATAGTATAGAGTAGTTTCATAGCCTCTAGAAATATGCAATTGCTTCAGCATTGGTTGGTGATCCATCGTAGATGTTCGTGCAATGGTAAATGTTTCACCTTCAAATGCTTTACCCTCTATAGTGAATACAGTAGTTTCTTCTTCTTTCAATGACTTCTTTGTAGTCACTTTAGCATTAGCTCTAATATCTGCAAGCTTTTTACGAGAATCGAATAGCTTATTCTCTCTGTATGCTTCAATTTCATCATGTTCAAATTTACATTCAGTATCAAACGTTACCACCTTTTTAATACTAACTACTTCACCATCGCCTCTACAAATCATATCAACAGTTGTGAACGAACAAAACACGAACAATACAACAGAATCTTTCTTGATCTCAGTATTACTAGCTAGCTTCTCGTTATCATCAAACATATAAGAATTAGCACCTATAACTTTAGTTGATTCACCTTTTAGGTATTTCATCAACTCACTAGCCTTTTTAAATTCTAAATCATTTACACTGTACATCACAACCCCCGTTGTTAGTTTGTCACTCTCTGAACACTAATAATATATATCATGGTATCAGAGAGTGCAAATTTATTTTAATTTCTTTTTATCAAATATCATTTTCACGTTGTTCTTCTTCAGAGTCATATACACCACATCTACATGGGTATGACTCAATATATGCCACTTATTTTTTTCTGGTCTCCATACATATTTCAATAACTGATTAGCCTTTAGCACATACCGTATCTCACTCTTAGATATTTTACACTCAGTGACCATATCAACACCAAACAATTCACCGTATTTCTGTTCATGGTAATGTTTGATAGCTATACATTTCTCTTCTAGTGTTGGTTCTCGTTTGGTTCTGCTGGTTGGTAATGATTTACTTACCGAACGCTTAACAACCAATACATTCACAGCGGTTCTAACCTTAGATTTCAACAGCTGTTTACGTTTAGGATTAATACTTTTATTGATAACCTTTTTAACGTTAACACCCCAGCCAGCATTTTTTGCTGTAGTACTTCTATTGTAATGATTCATACATACGTCCCTTATATTTCATCATGAAATCAATATCAAGGATATTACAACATATATCGGACAGGTTAGAAAATACTAACCACTGAACATATGACATTAGACCACTATACCAATCAGCACCAGAACCAGACTGTATATAATAATCTGCTAATCTGTCAGTAATACGGTGTGTAGTACCATGTAATAGATTAATTATTGTGGCAGTTTCAGAACAATTTAAACCACGTCCATGAAGTATCTGGTACTCATCGTTGTATTCTAGCTTATCAGCATCTACAAAGGTGATAGTATTAACAGCATGAAACAATTCTTTCTGTACAAGTATATATGCCTTGAATGTGTCACTATATGGTTTGAAATCACTACCAGATACTTCTATTTGCTTCATAATGTCTACAATGTTTTCAATTGCTACTCTACAGGTTGTGTGATTCTTAGTCACAGCTACCAGTTTATCCTTGTTTAGCATCATACATATACCCCTCAGTATAAAAAAATGGTGTTGACTTTATCTATCAACACCATCAATATAATTAATGTATTCCTATAGTGGGAACTTTTTACATTATATTTCTTCATTTATAATAATATTAGTTCGTGTATCTCTTCTTGTTTTCTCTACTGTTGCTATTACTACTACTCCTGCTAATACTATAATCATTTTTGGTTCTTCCTTTGCTCGTTCTGTTCGTCTGTGATCGTCTGATGACATTTTTTACACAATAGCTGTAACTCACTCATATGACACCAGAGCCTATGCCAGAACTCATCAAAGGTGTATTCTGTATAGTGTTTGCCTATTTCTATTACTTCAATTGTATGATGGGCTTCTACTTGTGTGGGTGAAAAGTCCTTACCGCATATGTCACAGTCGTATCGAACTCCGTTTCTTGCTCCACGTTTCTTAGATTTCTTTGTTTTCTTGAATGCCTTGACATATTCAGATCTTGAAAATGTCTGTCGCATAGCCTGTAATAGCTTATACCACTCTGAATTGAGTATCCACGGTTCGTTATTTTCCATTATTATCTCCTAGCATTATTAATAGCTCTGTTTATCTCTTCAGTTGAGAATGAATCTTGGTACATCTTGAGAGTTATAGCATCTAATGTATCTTGGTCACCACATGCTACAGCAACTGCAATAGCTACGAACGAAAGGTGCCCCATTCCATTAGGTGATATTCCTGCTTCAAGATAGTCTAAGACCTTCCTGTTATTAGCTACAGATGGTTTACGTACAGGACGATCAGCAAATGCCCGTTCCTTAGCTTCCCTACGTGACTTCTTAATAGCTTCCCTCTTCTCCCATTTAGACTTCTCCTTCATGATCTCATCTCGGTAGTCTTCGAAGTCGAATATCTTACCTATATGATAATCAAATTTATAATTATCTAAGGTCTTACAGTTGGGTGAATATTGTCCTGCGACCTTAATTGTCGCTGGATCATTCCACTTAAACTTCTTTTTCATCCAAGTTTTATAATACTTACTTCGAAGTGTGTCAACAGTAATAGGAGTTTTAATAGGGACTATAATTCTATACTTATTCTTAGCTTCTGTGTTACTAAAACTTGTGTATCTGAAATGAGTAAACTCAAATTTGAAATCATCCCAATGTAATCCATCATCTATATCCAATATAAGGACTGTCATACATTCTGCATTATCTTGTATTGTATATGATTCACCGTTTTCATCATAATAGAATGCGAAGGGCATCAAATATGGAGCGGAATTCTTCGTGTCTGATATGATTGGATTAGATATCAATTCAATTACATCATCGTAATCTAAATCAATCTCGTTATCTAACGTGATATTTCTATCATATTGTGTTTTTGTTATAGTAAATATCACTGTTTATCACCGACTGTAATTGATTCTGCTTCGATTTTATTCCAAACGAATCGAGGTAAAGCGATACCGCTCCATTTGTTATTGTTAGTATTACGGTACTTACAATTGTTGTCTTTGATATACTCTTTGATTTTATCCTTAGATACGTCGAACCCAACATTACACATTGCTCCGTAGGTAATATACTTTACGTCACGGTCGAGATCCACATCAAAATAATCTTTAACATCGTCAAGGCAATTACGTTTCCGTGTATCATGACCTTTGAGTGTACGTGTTGATAGTTTATTATCTACAAGAGACTGTTCTAACTCTTTATTCTTACGAACAGCTATAAGCGACATTTCAAGTTGAGCTTCAAGGTCTAACACTGGTGCTTGAACTTTCATATCTATCCATTCGTGGATAATCTTCTGACGGAGTTTCACGTTGTATCCTGAAGCGAGAATTAATGATTGCTCTTCATCAAGATTGAACATAGGTAACTCTTTACCGTTGATACCAATATAGTAGCCCCCAAATTTGGGGGCATCTATTTCAAGCTCTTCAAGTTGCTTTTTAATATCACGTATAACGTGATCGTGTCGTTTACCTGTAATATCTGCAATCTTCAAAGAACTCATTGCGTTAGTCGCCACTGTAATTTCATTTTTCATCTTTATATCCTTCTGCCTCATCGGGTAATGTATGTGGGAGCCGAAGCCCCAATTATTACTCTGTTATTAACAATACGTACTGATCACCTGAGTGACCACATTCGAACTTGTAACCCTGATCCATCATTGAGTTAACAACGAGGTCTGTACCTTTACTATATTCTATCATATTCTCTCCATATTTCAGAGGTTATAATCATTACTCTAAACCATTATCTGTTACTGTTACTATAAACTCTTCTGAACATTCCCCTACATCAACAGTGAACGATTTAATATCTACTGCTATAAGTTCTCCTATATAGTCATATAGTTCATCTATATCAAAGGCAACGTATTTATCATTTGTTTTCATTATATTCTCGTTTCTAGTTGAGGTCTATATTCCAGACCTCAACTGTATTGGTGTGTAATTAGTTTAATTCATCAAAAAACGCATCGTCACTATCATCTTCAATAATAACCTCTTCATCCACATCTAAAACGTCATCAGCTACTTCTTCTGCTACAGCTTTCTTCAGTTTGCGATCTGGTTTATCAGTTGTTTTCTCTACACCAATTGTCACACCATCAATCAAATCAATAAGATCTGTATCAATATTGTCACCGTCGCGTGTTTGACCGAACCAGTACGGCAACTCTAGTTCACCATCTAGTGTGATATCATCTTGATTCTTTTTAGCCTTTGTGATACTACTGATAAAGTTATATTCATTACCTTTAGCACTTGTTTTAGTCTCTACATTAACTCTGAGTTGTTCACCTATTAATTCATAGAATTCATTTACAGATAGTTCAAACTTCTGAAGCATCTTATATATGTTAGACTTATCAAATCCTGATACTGTGAAATCTTTTTGAAGTTGTACAGCACCCTCATCAGATGGAATTTGGAAGATGTAACTGACTTTATCATTAGTTTTCTCTACACCTTCAAATGTTGTGACTTGATCAGGCATATATGTTATTCCAATACATAACGCGCTGTATAGATCATCTTCTAATACAATCTTCTTAGATCCTGCTGATTCGATGATAGTTGTAACTCTTGCACCAATTTTACTGAACTTGCTAATTGACTTTTTTTCCATTTTAAATCTTCTTTCGTTTGAGAGGAACACCCCTCGAATTATTATTATTAATACTACTAGTTATTGCTACACCCTTGAGTGTTAAATTCCTGCATTTGTTCGAATAACTCATCATCAGTCATTCGTTTTTTCGTTTTCATCCACTGTTTGTATTCACTACTATTAGATAGTTGATCTAGCTTCTTAAATGTTTTTTTTATCTTCCTTCTCTGTTTGTTAAACAGTGGAGATATTTGGTCAAACTTATCAATATATGAATGTTCAATACTTCCAACATCAGATTTTATACCATCCTCTATAATAATATATTCATATTCATTCTTATTCATCCACTGATACAAATCTTTATCTATATTATTTTTAGCTGATGTATCATGTTCTTTTGATCTTTGTTCTAAATTATATGTATTACCAACATATTTACACACGCCATCCATATCAAAAATCCCATACACTAATCTATCTTTACCATAATTATCCATTTATTAATCCTTTTTCTATGAGAAACTCTTTAAGAGGTTCAAGTGATAATTCAATTAATTTGTACATTGGTAATCCTGTATACTCTTTTAGAGATGCCAACTCATCTCTACTTGTGACTGTTACCGCAATTGTTGCTGTCTCATCTTTCATCTTTCCCTACTTTCTAAAAATAATACTTGATTTTCTTATACCCATAATATACAGTATTTTTTGTAGAAAGTCAAGAACTATTTTCATTTTCTTATTGACTTTCACAATCCCATATATAACTATTTATATAAATTCTTGCGCAGATGTTACAACTTTCTACACTTTTATGAAAATAGTTGTAATTCTGTTTTGGCATAAGGTATATTTGAATTGATACTCTTATAGTTGTAACTCAAATACCCAGAAATCCCAAAACAACCCTTCACACCCTTCACACCCTTATCAATGCTAGAGTTATGACGATATCATACCCTTAACATACCCTTAACAACCCTTAACATTTCTTACTATAACACACTATTATATTATATTATATAGAATTACCCGTTATAATATACACTATATTTACTGTTTTGTCAATACTGTTTTATTGTACAGTACTTTTAAAACTGTATAGCTGTTGATACTTTCTGTCTCATAGTCTGTACAGTTTTACTTTTAATAGTTTTATTATTATAATCAGAAGCTGAAGGTATGTATATTTCCTCATCTTCTACTATCACCTCAGATTCTATTACACTACCCATATCTTCTACTGCTACACTATACAATTCATTATCAGCAAAGAAGTGTCCATTCTTAAATATACCAGCCACTGTAGATGATATAGAGCAAAACATTTCTTTATAGTCTTCATTGATAGCTGGTACATCACAGTAAATAGAATTACGATATTTATCTGTAGAGTATTTCAACCCTAGAGCACTGACCATATTTTCAAGATCAGATACAAATTTATTATTACCTTTGGGTTTATGCCCATTACTTTGGGCAAACTTCATATACATCTCATATACAAAACTTCTTCTAACTCTAATAGTTTTAGATCCAGTAAATACTTCTTCATAGAATGAATGCTCTACTGTAGAGGTATAGTTACTGTTAAAGATCTTACTAATAGATATATCTTGCTCTTCAAAATCTATATAGCCTCTATCTAGATCTTCATCAATACTTTTCCACATTGACAACCAAGCTTCACCATCTGGTTGAAACTCCTCATAGTATTGATGATCTGTATTAAAGATATCGATATACTCATTCATCTTTTGCTTTAGAGGAAAGTCTACAAATCGTCTATTTCCTGTATTATCCTGAATGATCTTTCCTAGACTCTCATTATTACTACCGATAGCCATAGACTTCTTTTGTACAGTCACTGAACTGTTAGTACCCATTGGTCTATAAATCGTCTCTTCAGCAGTAACCCAGCTCTTCAGCTTGTCCATATCCATCTTCTTAGCGAATGGTAGTTCGTCTAATACCCAAATGAGTTTAGTTGAATCAATAGCGGCACTTCTTTCTTCAGAGATCTGTGAGAATTTAGCATCTTTCAGAACATGAGTATTAAAGGTATTCACTAGATGATTAATACTATATGTCTTTCCTGTACCTTGTGCACCTGTAAATACTATCATTAGTTGATATATAGTAGATCTATTCAATGCTCTACGCTTCACACACCACATCCAGTGTCTAAGTATCTTACAATATCCTACCCACTGACTTTCATCACCTATCACAGCCTTAACGAACTCTAATACATAATCTACAGCAGGTTCTTCATATACTAAATCTTTCATGAGTAAATCTAATTCAGCATCAGCTTTAGTAGTTAAATATTCATCCATTGCACGACTTATATCAACCTCATATGGTATCTTCTTCTTCTCAGTTGCTAGATGTGACATATATGTCTTAATGATGGAAGGAATATCACTCATTTGAATAGGTGCACCCTCTTTAACTTGATCATATAACCGTGCATATCTATCATTAAAGTGATAGTTCTTCATAGGGAACTCATCAATGATATAGATATTTGTTGAATCATCAATTCTAATGTATGAGAAAAAACCATCTAGAACGTCACTAGACCCTATCCACTCTGTTTCACCTTCACCATCACCATCACCCTCTTCTTTTAGCTTCTTAGTAAGTAGATGTTGAATGATTACGTTGATATGATCAGATATAAATTGTTTATCTCCTGTATGCTTCTTCTGTAGATCACTAGCAAAATCAAATTTGTCTAGTGCTGTCTGCTTTCTACCGTAATAGATTCGTACTGAATCAATATCTACTACTCTACCATCGTCATCTTTAGTAGGGAATTTAGATGTTTTCCAGTTGATTTCGCTGTAAACCTCATTACATATAAGGATTACTTTTTCTTTATCGCCTTTTGATAATGCCATACTATACCGCTCTTTCGTTAATAATTGACCATTGAGACCAAAAAGATCCAGTCTATTGTGAGGATGTGGTGGTCAAACCATGTGAGCACGAAAGACACCCACCATCCCCAGAATACACTGGATCATAAAATTTTAAATTGTTGTTTTTCGTATTGTACTTCTATATGGTTGACTAGACCACATTGACATATTTTTAAAATTGGTGGGTCGGTAACAATGTCATTTAAAAGGACTGTTACCGACCCGAAGGAACCGCTATGTCAAACGGTTGTCTTGCTTATAATGGTATTTATATAACTTTCCAGAATGCCTCTCTGGATTTAGGTATAATATGACCACTTTTTGAAAATTATTTTATGTTGTAACTCTAGGAATATCTGGGAGATATGGAGAAGATATAACTGATTTGAAAATAATTTCTAGAATGTACGATTTTAAAAGAAAAAAGGATCTGTACCAAGGAGTTAGTACAGATCCTAATTAGGCTACGCCAGCAACCCTAACTATATGTACCCCATAATATACATTAATTATTTGTAAAAGTCAAGAGGAAAGTGTGAAATTTATGTTTTTATATTGAAATTTGGCTTAATCTCAGTGTATTGTAGAATCTCAGATTGAGAATTTATATAAATATTGGTGTGATAAGAAATTAATCAATAGCAAAAGAGGCTAAAATGAGAAATGCAATGTACAGAGTTAAACATACTGGAAATGACAGTGACACTATAGATATCGATACTCTAGAACTTAACTGGTGTGAGTGTATTCCAAAATCATCACCACCTTATAAGTTTGAAGGGTTTACAGATGTATGCACGTGCTACTGGACTGAATACAAATCTAGACTAATCAAGAATGGTGCTGAACGTGTATTTGATAATATTACTGGTGAAGTTATTGCTTTTAGTGGTATTGTATTGGAGTTGATCTAATGAAATATAAAGAAATTGAGATTCCTATTTATGGTGGATCTGTTATGTTATATTCTGGAAAAGTAGATGATTGTAATATTCACTTTTATAAAACAAACAATACAGACCATAAAGATATTATATCAAATGGTTATTATGGTGTATGTATGACATTGAATACTGGTGTAGAAATGATATGGATTAATTCTCATAATGATTATAATACAGTATCTCATGAGATCACACATCTAGTTAAAAACATATTACTTGTTAGGTGTGGTATGATTCATACATCAGACAGCACTGAAGCATGGGCATACCTTACAGGATGGATTACAGAACAATGGTTTTCTAAAGATGGTTGGAAGTCATACACAAGAACAGAATTAAAAAAGATGAGAAAGAAGAAAACAAATCCATAAAATATATCATGGTTCTGTGAGATGCAAACAAAAAAGGTCAACTAACTTAATTGCTAGTTGACCTTTTTTGACATTATCACTGTTGAACACATATCATAGATTCGTCAGAGGTGTGTGATAATGTCAATAGATGTAGATCACCTTCTTTCCACTTATAGCATAATCATTAAACAATCTAGTTTCATTTTTCATTGTTGATACCGCCTATGTGAATAGTCATCTACTACTTATTACACTAATATTAGAATAACCTTAATTCTTTTTATGTGTATTTTTCTCTAGATCAGCTATTCTACTATCCATCTGATTCAATCTATATTCTATACCACCGACTTTAACAACTAATACACTAGTATTTTTATCAATCTTATGTATATTATCTGCTATCTTCTCTATCTTATTTATCTGGACACTGGTAGCAGTTGTATCATTACCAGCAACAGCAGTGCCACCAAATACACCAACCAACATTGTCGTTAGTCCAATTATGATATTTTTCATAATTTCTCCATTCCCTGTTGAGTTTTCACTCATTATTATTTACTCCTATTAAACATTAAACCGTGGTAACACCAACTATCATTTTTATTAGTTTTAGTACCATACCATGTACCAAGCTCGTTACGTGTATCAAAATGAAATGAATAAGCTTCACCATTCCAATATACTCCAATACCTCTAAAACCAACAGAGACCCCGTATAGAGCCACTTTAACAGCTTCGGTATGTGATATATCATCCATCACATAAAAGTCTACAGCACACCCCTCTAAATGAGTTCTAGAGGTATGATTACCAGATGTCAACCCGTTATGTATTAATTTAATAGGTTTATCAACTAAAGATCTAACTCTATCTAGATATTTTATTGTCAAGTATGCTACATCTTCAATATGTGCACCAGTAGCAATAACTTCATTACTAGTGAAATGTGTGATATAATCAAAGTCTGTATATTTCATTAGTTCCTCCTACAATAAGAGGTATGATATACCTCTTTGATGAATTACCAGAACAACATTATATTAGTGATAGCTACAGCACCATCGTCATAAATTGTATCTACTGAGAATAGATTATATACACCTGCTAAAACTGGAATCTCCACAAATACATCCATCCCAGTTAACAGAACCTTAACAGAACCATCAACACTAGATACAAATCCACGACAACTTGCACCATCAGATTTACCACCTAGACCTTCAGTAGCTGTTGTAGCTGTTGGGAAATTTACCGCAACAATACTTTTACCTGTTCCATCTCTTCCATTTTCTTTACTCATTTTTGTTACCTTTTCACTTTATCATTAGTTATATTACTACTATTATTTTGAATAGGTTTACAGATATAAACCTTGTTTTAGTTTAAAATTATTGTCAACTATAGACCCATTATAAGACCCTTTAGTGCTGTTAACATTAAAACTGTATACTGAGTCAATATTATAATCGTTCCAGTACACGTTATTTGTATCATAGAATGTAGTATTAGGATCTACATATCTAACTAACTGTGCTTGCTCCATAGGAGATACCCACGATGCCTTGTATGTTGCTGGGTCTGGATAGGTTGAATCTACACCTTGCTTATTCCAAGTAGCTCCGTTGATTGTACCGTCGTTACCATTACCAGAATGGTCGATTAAAGTAGCAGAACCAAAGTCACCGTTTTGTATATATGAGAATACTAAACCATCAACATTTGAAGTATAAGAGTATTGCGATATTTCACCAACCCAATATCTATTCTGAGCTACACCTATTTTAGTTGTAGAATTAATATACGCACCATCAAAATCGTTGATTGTACCTTGTGATACACTATTAATAATTAACTCAACAGAGCTACCACTAACTTTCAATTCAAACTCATCATAACCACCAGTAGGAGCTGTACCCAAAATAAACTCATAACTCGTAGCTAATGTGCGGTATTGAAACAAATAGATATTAGGTCCTGTGTCAAACCTTAGTTGAAACCCTGAACTATCATCACCAAAAATAGAACGGTCAGTAGACATATCATCAGTATATTTTGCTGTTACTTTATGAGTGCCATCTAATAATGAAGATGTCAATATACCAGTATCACAGTAATCATCTACACCATCAAACTTCAAAGCATCAGAACCCTTATAAAGCTCAAGGTCACCTATTACCACATCATTGACAGTCTTAGTATCAACTTGAAATGAATAGGTCACATCGGTATTAAATGGACTCCAGAAGGTATTTGATGTTAGGTATATAGGTTGAGCATCTTCTGTATAAGTTACAAATTGATTATCATCCATTACACCCCATGAATTTTTATAGTCGGTAGGAGTAGCGAATACTTCATCAAACACTATATTTCCATCGTAGTCATTAATATCACCAATTAAAACATTGTTAGCCATATATTTCCTCCTTATATTGCCATTTATATCCACCAGCTGTTTCCTGTAAACCTTTACAACTAGGAGATAATCCATCTTTAGACTTGGTTCTTTTAAAAAACTCTCTTATATTTTTCACACAACCACATACTGAACAAGTTTTATTCATCTGTAACCTCCACTGGTGTATACATCTCAACTACCTTATCAACAAACCACATCTTAAGTTCATCACTAGCTAAGTCAGTTGTTGGTATCTCTGAAGCACGCACAGTAATAGTATTACCGATGTACTCGTATTCACCTGTTAATACACCATCTTCAATGTACTCACAAGTAATAGCCATCTTAATCAATGGATCTTCAGCACTTAATGGTGTATGGGTGCTATCACCCATTCTAAAATCACTCATATGAACCTTAGCTATAACACCACCAAATAGAGTAGCGTGTGCTGTTAGTTCATCAATCTTTTCAATACTTTTAATCTTCATTTTTATCTCCTATTGAAGAGGGCTTTCACACCCTCTAGTTAATTATTATACAATTTTAAGTAACAGTGCAGAACCAGATGGTAATGTTGAAATCGGATTATTAATCACATTAACAGTTAAGACACACTGACCCGTAGATGATACAAAGGTATTCATTATGTCAAACCTATCATTACTCCATGGAGCCATTGTAGCGTTCAATGAAGCAACAACAACATCATTTACTGCAAATGAAGCATCTGGGATTGTTATGGAGTGAACACCGACTGCAAAACTCTGACCAGTTAAGTCGTGAGTTATTACTGGTTTTTTATACTCACTATTCACCTGTAGCTTCCAATCAGACCAAGTAGTGTCAGCCGTAGCATATCTTATGTAATCACCATTCTGAGCGTGAGCCGTTTGTGTAATCGGAATTGATGAATCACCCCAAGGAATGTTTGAATCTACCATACACAATGATGAACCAGAGATAGGAATACTCAGAACAGATTTAAGCTTTAGCTCGTTAACATATCCAAGACCATATTTAGCGTATAATTCAGCAGGAGTATCATTATCATTTCTAGTATCATATCTATTAATACGACCTGTTTTACTTTGATTAACCCACTCTTTAGTAGTCAGTGTCGTAGCTTCTGATGCATCAATCGCGGCAATAGTAGTAAGTGGAGCTATAATAGCATCAGCATTCCAAGATACAGATAATGTAGCTGTAGAACTAAATGGAACACCACCATTAGAGCCTTTGTGGATTTCTATAGCATCGTCTTCTAATTTAACATAACCATTCTCACCACCGCCAACAGGAGATGTGTTTGCAACAATAACACTAGAACCTGTTATGTTTACATTATCAACATCAGCACCTGTCGCTGGTCCAACTAAAATACCATTAGGCTCAACTTCAAGTTTCTCTAGGTTAGTTGTACCCGTACCAACACCATTAACAATATCCATCTTAGTATCAAGTTGTGCTTTAGTAACTGCATCTTGTGGATCGGTACCATCAGTTAAACTCTTAATCTGATTACCCGCAATATTACCCACTGCAAGAGTTTGTGCTAGATTAGGAGTGAATGAACCACCACCAGAAGCACCACCACTAATACCAATAGGATTACCCAAAAGATTAATAATGAATTCACCACTATCTGTACCGTTACCATCTGGATCTAAGAACTGCACACTTGCAAGTCCTTCAACTCTCCATGGAATACGAGCAATTAAGAACGCTGTTAATCTGAGTTCTTCTGGTACAACAAATACACTAGTACCATCTTCATCATAGTACATCTTTCTACCATCACCACCACCTGTGTTTTTGAGTCTTACAGGTAGATTAACAAATAGCTTACATTCACTTGTATCTTTATTAACAACACCAAATATTACAATGTTTCCTGTAGCTGAAGTGTCGCGTATATCACCTTCAATATTAGTGTAACCTAATGCATCAGTAAGATTAGTTAACTTAGTATAGCTTGGTAAACCACTAGTAGTACCATTAGCAACATATATTCCACTTGTATCAATTGATAAAGCAGGGAACTGATGTAAGTGTGTTTGATAGATCTCACCTGCAATTACATCTAAGGTCATAATATCATTAGTTACTGTAGCAGTAGGTGTAACACCTTTCCACCATTTAGGAGACTCTACACCCCAACGTTCTGTTAAGTATGATATTCTACCACGGCCATCATGTGCACGAGCTGAAGTAATACGTCTGTGAACATCAGCTCCATCAGTAGTAACACTTACATAGTCTCTGATAGATACATTAGCTACACTTGCAAAAGGCTTTGGTGGGTATCCTGTTGTTGTTTTAAGTACAGGTAGATCATTAGTTAGATCAATGTACACTGTTTGCGACTGTGGCATATCTACAGTACCTTGAATAAGCTCTATACGAGACGCACCATTAACACCTGTACCTGTACCACTTACAGTTGTTTCAAGTTCATATATATTTGCTTCTAATTGTATTGGTAAGTTTCTTGATGGGTCTGCTAAGTTTGATACATCCATGTATACAGAAGTACCATCAACAATAATGTTAGTTTGTTGCTTCTCAATGATACAGCCATCAAATTCAAATTGATAGTTATCACGACTCATATTAATACCAAGTACACCATTCACTGCATCTTTAACAAGTACAGCACCAATTATGATAGGTTGAGCAGGAAAATCAGGTCTAGTATTAGTTAAAGCACCTCTGATAATATCCATATAGAGTGGTACACTTAAATCTAGTGCTGTAGTATCTACACCTGTGATAAAACCCTGTTGCATGAACTCACATATTTCACCTGTTATAGCATCATTTGCGGCAACACCAAATACCCAATTCTCATTATAAGTATCTGATTTAGCTAGTTTAACACCGTATACTCCAGGCGATACAAGGTTAGATGCGTATAGTACTTGACCTTTTAGAATATCTTCTTCAGCTGTAAATCTACTGGACACAAATCTACCCATTTGTATTGGTAGTCCTGTATCAGTATGTGCTACCATTGTTTGTGCAAACTCATCATACCATAGACGACCCTCTAAATATGTAGGTGCGGGTGATTGAGGAATAAAATCAATGTATTCGGTTTGTTCGTCACCTAGATCAACAACTTTACCGTTGGCATCTAATCCTGCTTTTCTGGTACCTGTTCCCGCCAAATTAGAGATAGTTAAATCTCTAAATTCGGTGGTGCTTCCTTCAGCTGGAAATGTAGCGAAAAACTTACTTCTATCACCAGCACTAGCAGAGTAATATCCACTATGTTTAACAGCTATTTTATGATTAGGTTCGATATTGATAGTATCTTTAATAATAGCTAGTTGTTTCTCTTTGATAGTAGCCTCTCCACTAGCACTACTATCTGTTTCTACTCGAATTACATCTTTATTTTCTATTGCCATGTTTAATTACCCTCTATAATATTAGTGTCTTCCGTTCCACTCTCTACTATGTCAGTAGGTTGTGAACCAGTTTCATGTATTTCTGACCAACCACCACCACCAGTTATATCACCTCTCATTTGTGCTGTTATAACTACTACAGGTTTAGCACTGATACTAATAGATATATCTGTGATAATTCCTTTATGTTCTGAACCAGATGGTGCAATTGTTGGTATTTCTAATTGAATAGGTGATCCATGATCTAAACCTTGTTCTATATAGAAATCTAAACCCACTGTAAACGTTGCTGTATATCGTTCGTCTACTACTAGATTTTCACCCTCTTCTCGTACACCTTGCCATTCATACAACTTTAGTAGAAAATCAACAGCTCCGTCTTGATCTTTAATGAGTTTAACTTCACCCAGATCTGATGGAAATTCTGCAATTATATTGTAAGTTTGATATAGTTTAGATGCTAATTTCCAAAGCTTAGCGCTTAACTCAGCCTTGATAGATTCTATTCCTTCAATACCAGTTACGAACGTACTTTGATATGATGGTGCATCTACATTAGTGATAGATATCTCTTTTTGAAAATCACCCACTACATCATTATAGTTATACCTGATTTTACCTTGTGTGAATATGTCAGAATATTGTGTAGGATTAAATTTATATTTACCTTCAATATCTGAATATTTAATAACAGTACCGATATCTTCAGATATTGAAGGTATCAGCGGATACACTTTCTCTACACCATCATTACTAATAGTTCCCATAGACCACATTGTTCTATTAAGTTCATTCTTCATAGCTGTAGTATTCATATCACTAAAAGTCAGTTTCTGACCTTCTAATTCATACGTAGTTGCTAGACTAGGGTTATTAGTACCACCATTATTAGAACTATAATCAATCAATGATGACCATGTTGCTGTAGGATAATCTGAACCCCAACCATTTAAAGGTTTTTCAATGCCTTGAATCGTATAGTTTTGTAGTCTTAGAATATGATCATATAAAACATTAGCGTATATTATCTTATTAGCTCTACTAGAAGAATTATCAAAAGCTCTACCAACATATGAAAAAGCTGTTTTATCTGGTTCTGAATCATATTCTGCTGAAATCGCTAATTGCTTAGTAGTCCATTTACAATAACTAAGAGTACCAGAAACCCCAGTACCACGAGCACATAAGAATACAAAGAATTTAGATTGACTTGTTAATAGGAAATCATCAAGATCAAACTCTAATGACATCTTGTTTACGATCATAATTCCATTTGATTTATAACCTACAGTATTATTATCATAATAGTTGTATAGATTATCGTCATCAGTATAACCACCCTCTACACTTTCAGGAAATAGATTACTTAAGTACTTATATGTACCTCCTGCTGGTGCTGGATCTTCAGTATTACCAGTACCTCCGATATTTTCAGACCATTTACCACTAATAAAATTCCATCCACGATAATCATGCACCATCAAAAATACAGCTTTATCTGTTTGTGTATCATAACCACTTTGATTCTTAGATCTAATAGCTACATCACCAGTGAAGTACATTTTATTAGGTGACTTTTTAAAATCAGGCATACCACATTTATATACTAGTCCTGTTCTTTGAAATGTATTATCAGGAATTTGTGGTAGTATTGGTGATGTATCTGGTATAGTTCCACGAGTTATAGATAGTTCTGCAAATGAATCATAATCATTATCATATATAAATCGTTCACTCACTATAATATTTTCAGTTACAGGTGCATTGATAGACTCCATTTGAGCATATATACCATGTGATTGATATTGACTAGTACCAAAACACCAGAACTTTTTAAAGTCTTCTGGTAGATCCCCAACACTTAAACTATCTAAATCTGTACCGAAAGCGTGCTGTACTGGTGTATTAGCACCACCATCACTAAAATTCTTGAATGGTAGATATGTTTCACCTGTTTGTTTAACCTGAACCATTCTATCACCTGAATTTATAAAACCACCTTTATATGTAGGTGCTTCTTGGAATCCTTCACCCTCAGCATATAAATATGATTTTCCTGCATAACCATTTTCAGTATTAACCCATCCATCCATTTGTATATATTTGTCAACTTCTACAAACTTAATAATAGAATATTCTGAAGGGGAAGGTTCGTATGTACCATCTTTCCAAGGATCATAGACCACTCCTAATATCCCATCAGGGGTTACATTCTTAGTACCAGCTACACCATTACCTAATCGTATTGTAAGTGTACTATTAATTGAATTCACTTCAATAGTATTATGTGATGAAACCATAGTGAACAACTCACCAGAACCAGAACCATCTATTACAGATATATACGGGTCACCTTGTTGGTTGCTGTTATTGATAGAGTATATAAGAGATACATAATCATTTAACTGTTGAGTAGTAAGAGTTTTATTGATACACTTAATAATTATTCTATCAGATGTACTAATGTATACTTTCCAAAAATATGGAGTAGCACCATCTATGATATCATTAATACCGTTATCAACTGATATACCTTTAGTATATTGTACGTTATCAGATTTATCAGTAGATGTATCTCCTATAAACATTGGTTTATATATATCTGTATTGTATATCAATTCCGATGCTGGTGATTTATATCCCTTTGATACTGATTCTGTCTTGATATCGATATAATCAAAGTGTGGTGTCACTTTAGTGATAATACCAGTGTATAGTGAACCTCTAGTATTACTACCACTTTCATTAATATAGCTATACTCTATTGATATCTTCTGATTATATAGAGAGATTTCATTCTCTTTTAACCATTCTAATAGTCCGAAGTTGTTACTGAGTTTAATAGTTGAACCATTCAGTGATGCATAGTTCCCAGACCGCCTTACATCTACACTTTTAGCTATAGATGTAACCCAATTCTTAGATAGAACTCCTACTTTATATGGTTTATTATAAATAATTGCGTCTGACTCAGAATAGTTTAGATATCCATTATATATACCTACAGATGTATCAGTTGCTGTTACACCATTAAGCTTTATAGATACACCTATTGCTAGTGTTGAATTCATTATGATATTACTCCTGTTAATTGTAGCTTGAATGCTATTAGAAAATCATCACTATTTCTATGTGTTATTTTAATACTAGAATTTGATAGAGATACACTAAACTCAGTATTAGTATTGTATTGTTGTCCGAATGGTACAAATATTGCAGGAGATACTAAACTTATAGTGTTATCTCTCTGAGTTAGTAACATATTGAGCAACTTAACAGCACTGTTATAATTCACTTTGACACTAATAGTAGTCTCTTCTAGGTAGTTAACAACATTTCTATCTACACAGCTATAATTATTATGTAACTGTAAACCGCTCTGTATTTCGTTGTTATCCTGATTAAATGATGATTCAGGATATGGTAAGTCAACACCACCTAGTGACCATGATGTAGATGATTGATAACACACACCATTAATATCACTAGGTGTTAATGGTATGAAATCCCTTATGTTGTCATACGCTGGGATTATATCGATATCGTAATGGTTCACATATCCGTAAAGATCAACCATAGGTTT
>Ga0255048_10000583_pt1 | contig 27753 bp, 30 predicted proteins | sample JV7_2_2_MG_FD_183619 | JGI IMG/M metagenome (GOLD analysis project Ga0255048, IMG submission 183619) | Seawater microbial communities from Jervis Inlet, British Columbia, Canada - JV7_2_2 | ecosystem: Environmental > Aquatic > Marine > Inlet | place: Canada: British Columbia | collected 2016-10-06
TCTATCCGGCCTTCCGACTGGATCGAGAAATCTTCGACCGACTCAAGGCCGAGGGGTTCCACTGGGCGCCGAAGCAGGAGTGCTTTGTGGCGCCAGCATGGACGCCCGAAAGGGAGGACGTCCTTCACGAGCTGGTCGGAGAGGTCGGCGACGAGGACACCACACCGGAAGAGCGAGCGCGGGATCGGGCTCGCCGGTTCGAGGAGTACATGGACAAGCGCAAGGCGGAGGCCGAAGCGGCCCACGAGGCTGTTCACGAGCTCGCCGATGGAATCCCGATGGGACAGCCCATCTTGGTCGGTCACCACAGCGAGAAACGAGCCCGCAAGGATGCCGAGCGAATCGACAACGGAATGCGCAAGGCGATCAAGTCGTTCAAGACCTCCGAATACTGGCGAGGCAGGGCTCACCGGACGGTGGCGCATCAGCGATACCTCGCCAAGCCAGAGGTTCGATGGAAGCGACGGAAGAAGCTGGGGACCGACAAGAGGCGGTGCGAGAAGGTTCTCAAGACGTGCGAGAAGTTCACTCGAGTCTGGCGAAAAGTCACCGACAACCATCTCGAGAGCTTCAAGCTCGCGAAGGCGATCGCCAACTATGACCCTCACGCAAGAGGAACATGGAGCAAGCTCGACAAGGGCACCGTTACGCCAATCGAGGCACGCGACCGGGCAATCCCGATCCACGAGGAAGCCGCCGAGTACCAGAAGCGGTGGCTGTGGCACATCGACAACCGCATTGCCTACGAGACCGAGCAGCTCGACGGGTGGGAGCCGGTGGTCGTGAAGCGGAAGACAGTGCCAATCCTCAACTACGAGGCACCCGATGGAATCGACGTGCGGAACATCTACCACGGGACAGTCGAGCGAATGCACCAGGAGCACATGACCCGGAAGGAGTACGCGGCGATCAACAAGGACTATAAAGGGACCCGAGTCGTTGGCGACAAGAGTCACCGCGTCCGATCGGCAATGGTCGGTCGTCCTGGATTCAAGGGACTGTCCCTGGTCTTCCTAACCGACTCCAAGGTGCACGAGAAACCCGGCCCAAAAGCCGAGGATCCAAACGAAGGACTGCTCACGAGAGCCGAGCTCGAATACGCCCACGCGAAGCTGGATTCGAGCAAGAAAATGCGAAGAAAGATGGCTGAGCAAGAGGAGCGAGCGGCGCCGTTCAAGGCGCTTGAGGACAGTCTCAAAAACGACGGGGGCGTCAAGACCGTCGTCGTTCCTAAACTGTTTCCGACACCGATGCCGCTGGCAAAGAAGGCGGCGATCCTCGCACAGATCGAGGTCGAACACTCAGTCCTCGAACCCAGTGCTGGAACGGGAAATCTGGTCATTGCAATTAGAGATTCCGCACCAGCCCACCTCACCGCAATCGAGGTCAATCATGGATGCTGCGTGCACATGCGACAGATGTTCGGAATTCAAGTCATTGTTGAAAACGAGAACTTCCTTCACCTGACTCCCAAGGACATTGGTCGCTTCGACCGGATCGTCATGAACCCACCCTTTGGGAGACTTAGCGACGTCATTCATATTGAGCATGCACTACAGTTCCTCGAGCCCGAGGGACGCCTTGTCGCAATCTGCGGCGGTGGCCCACGTCAGGAGCGAATGCTCAAGCCTCAAACCAGCCACTGGGAGCGACTGCCCGAGGGGTCGTTCAAGTCGTCCGGAACCAATGTCAACACCGTCCTGCTGGCGATCGACAAGGAGGCGTGATGGAAAAACCGACAAGGGTTGACGAGCTCCAGGATGCGCTGGACCTGCTCCAAGAAGAGGTCAACTGCGCCGTCGTTGCCTTCGAACGAAAAGGACTTGGCCTGACGGTGACGAGCATGATCTACAAGAGCCGACTCTACCTGGCAGTCGACTGGGTCGAAGCGAAGCCGAAAGGCATACAAAAAGGCTCGCCACATGACGGGACCGGCGTTCCTTAGTATATAATTCCCGCAACACGGAACCACCAAAAGGGAGGCGAACCATGTCAAACATCAACTGTGCAAAATGCGGCGAACCCTGGGAAAAGTATGCCGTCGACACCGGGGACCTGGGCAATCGAAAGGACGTTGCCCGCTTCTATGCGGGCGAAGGCTGTCCGTCATGCGGATTCGGAACCACCTGCACACAATGCGATGGGACCGGCAAAGAAGCGGCGAGCTCATGGGATAAGAGCAGATGCCGATCATGCTGGGGCAACTCCAGAATTCTCATCCGTCGACTGGTTGGCAGTCCCAACTGGGAGACGAACTGGAGGCCCAACGTCAGAGTCGTTCCCAGTCCCGATTTCTTCAACAACAAGACCGAAATCCACCGCTGCCTAGAAGGTCACTTTGAGGAACGTTGGGCATGGTGCGATCAGTGCTCGAAGGAAGAATACCTTCCATGCGAGTGGTGCAACGGCACCGGCGAGTTGGTGATCGAGGATCCCGAAGAGGTGGCATTCGAGGCTATGCGGTCAGAGTGCTCGGCATCAGACGAGGATTTTTACGACATTCTTGAGCGAAGGGGATTCTGATGCTGACACTAACCATCCTCCTTATTTTCGCGTCCGTCTTCACATGCGCCAGCGCCATCGGGCTCCTACTCAAGGTGCTGAAATGGAGCCGCGAATCCGACGAGGAACGACGCCAATGGGAATGCTCGCTTGAGTACCGAAAACCCCTCAACCCAATGCGGGACAGCAAGCGCTGAGCCCTACCATCCAAGCAATCACGAACCCAGGAGCCAGTCATGTCCAATCGAAAAAAGAAGAAGCAATTCCTCGTGGAAGTCTCTATGGAGCTCTTCGCCGAGATTGAGACCGCCCGAAACGCCGTGATCGCCAAGGGCTTTCGGAACCGAAACCGGATCATGTCGCGAAATGAGTTCACCCGATTCGCGATGGCGATACTGATCGAGAAGATCAAGAAGGGCACCTTGCCGTTCAGCGAGCTCCGGCTGGCCGACACCGAGATCGCCAGGGTCAAAGAATGGCCCGATGAACAGCGAAAAGCCGGTGGCGATTTCCACGTTGTCGACGAGGGCAGCATCGTCCTCTTCGAGCCGCTCACGGACGGGGCGCGAGAGTGGATTGGCAACAACATCGGCAAGGATGCACAGTGGTTCGGCAAGTCGCTGGTCGTCGAGCATCAGTTTGTCCAGGATGTTCTTCAGGGAATCGCCAGCGAAGGTCTCGAGGTTGTCTGATGTCGGATCTGGATCTCATGCGCGAAGCCGAGGAGCGCCACCGGGCGCGCCGCGAGGAGGCCCGTGCCGCTAAGGAAAAGAAAGACAGGGCTCGACTTGAGGAGGTGATACGGCACCAGGAAAGGATCCGAAAATACCGTGCAGGGAAGAACAAGAAACTGCTCGATGGGGCGGCGGATAAATACCGACCACGAGAAACGGCAGGCGAGGCAAGAGACGAGTTCAGCCCAGAACCAACCAAGGAACCAACGTTCGGCTGTAAGAGGTGTAATGATCGCGGCTGGATCATCCAGGACAGGGCAGCAAGGGAGTGTCCGTGCCGGATCGAAACGCGAACGGAGCGCCTGCTGGCCGCCGCCAACTTGCCGCCCAAGTTTGAGGGGAAAACCTGGAAGGACTTCCGCACGAATCACGACAACCAGCGGGTCGCCGGGATGCTTGCCAAGGTGCGGAACATGAGCTCGAGATTCGTGGACAAGTTCATGATCGACGGCAAGCCCAGACCGACGGGACTGTTCTTTGTTGGCCGCCCAGGCTGCGGTAAGAGTCACCTCGCCACAACAGTCATCCAGGAGGTCATCAAGCGGCACGGGGTTCCGGCTTTGTTCGTCAACTTCACCGTGCTCATCAACGCCATTCGGAACAGCTACGACGAGAAATCCACGGAGGCAACAAACCAGGTTCTCCACCGACCGATGAACGTGCCCTTGGTGTTGATCGATGAGATCGGAAGGGAGAGACCAACCGACCACACAATGGACATCCTTCACCTACTTTTAGAGACGAGATATCTGGCCCGATTGCCGACGATCTTTACCGCAAACTATCCGCTCAAGGGGCGAGGGAAAGAAGTTTCACTAGGAGAGCGGGTGTCGGCTCCGCTCGTTAGCAGGATCAGCGAAATGGCCTACGTGATGGAAATGAGGGGAGCTTGGGACTACCGACAGGAAGTCCTCGCTCACGGGAATCAACCATGAGAATCTTCGCAGAAGGAATCGCAGTTGACGCGGACGACCCGAACGATCCGGACAGGACCACCGATTCAATCGCAACATGGGACGAGGACGAGGACCCAGCCACCGACGATCCGTGGCTAGTGTGCAGGCGAGCCGAGGGGCTGCCCGATGAGATCTGGGACGAATTCGTCGAGGCTTGCGGCGCCACCACCAGAGGGAAAGAGCAGTGATCTACGACTTTCACATCGAACACATGAAGTTGACACCTGGCTGCGGTGATCCACTTTGTCCCGGCTGGCGGCTAGCCCTGGGGATCCCGATACGGTGCAAAGAGTGCAACCTGTTCACCTATGCCGACGAGCTCGAGTCTCATCTGCATCACGAGAACCCAGACGGTGAACTCAAAGAGGATGAGCGACTATGGAGAGAGTCGGCAGGGGAGCTCAGGATTGATATATACGAGCAGGCTCTCAAGGCGATGTCCATGTTCACGCGCTGCCCTGACTGCGAGTCAACTCCACGGGCCGACGGAGCGACCCTTCACCAGTGCCAGGGCGGCGACGGCGGATGTCTCCACTGCGGGAAATGCGACTTCGCTTTTCACCTATGATTCGCGGTCAACTCCAGATAAATTGGTAAACGAATTACCAACCACCCTGGAGGTGCACATGTCTGAAGGAATCAAGGACTATACGCTCGAGAGCGCAAACGAAGACAAGTTTTTGCAACGGGAGCTGAGAAAGCAGACGGGAGCCACCTACCAGGACCTATCGGCTGCCACGATCCATTCGTTCTTCGTCACCAAGAAGCCCCTCACCTGGTGGGGGAAAGTCAAGACGGCCACTGAGGAGATCTTCTCCCTGACGTCGATCGACTTCATTCTCCAGATCAACAAAGACCTGTGGGAAAGACTCGACGATGACGGGAAAAGCGGCATCGTCGCTCACTTGCTCTGGCAGGTGCAGGCCAAGACAGGTGGCGTCACTCACCAGCGGATGGAGAATGGCGAAGACCGCCAGCTCTATTCCATTCGCTCATCGACGTTGACCATCGACGCAGAGGTCATCGCTCGCCATCCGCAATTGGTCGAACAGCTCGACGAACTGCGCCGATGGAAATCTGCCGTCGACGATCCGGGTCAGTTTCTATTGAACCTGAATGCTCCGGAGTCCGTCGCGGCCTAGAAAGGCCAAGAAATGCAAGAACCTCTTCTCGAAATCACGATCCCAGGTAGAGCCGCAGGGAAGAAAACCTCGGGTCAGATCATCTACCCAGGAATCGGGAAACTAGGCCTCCGGAAGACTCCCCGGATGCTGTCTCGATCGAAGGGCAAAAGAGCAAGCCCCCTCGTCTTTGGCGTGGGGGCTTTGCTCGATCTGCTCTCCGAGATGATCCCCAAGAACCCAGCAGGGGCTGCCCAGATCTGCACCAGGGCACGTAACGCGGTCTGGCCCCGCATAGTTCCGCCCAAGAGTCACGAAAAGTGGTTCAAGCGAGCCCTGGCGACGATGAACGAGATCAACTGCCCCAAGCCGATCGTCCCGGATGGGCACATGATCCGATGCGACACGGTCGTCTATATGGCAACGGGGCAAACCGGCGACCTCATCAACTTTGAGGAAGCGGTTTGGGACTGCCTCCAGGCAGCCGAAATCATAGCCACGGACCACTGGATAAATGGTCACGGCGGAAGCTGCCGCAAGTGGACGGAGCCTCGCAATCCGAGGATAGAAATCACCCTCTATGAACTGGGCGCAAAGGAGGAGTTCCAGCTCCCTAAAGTCGAGGTGAGGGGCTTGTCGACTTTCGACAATTCAACGGCTCCAATCAGGTTCAGGATTGCGGTTCCCGATGGCAGGGAGCTAGCCAACCGAAACGCGCCGCGAGGGACGAAGCGAAAGAAGCTCGTCCTTGAGGCGATGCGAGTATGGGAAAGAGAATTCGACGAAGATCTACCAACCGGTGCGGTGATCGCCTGCGGCGGTGCCGATGCCACTGTCCAAGGGGGACTGTTCTAATGTGGCGACTCGCCAAATGGATTCCGGAAATCACCTGTCTCATCATCCTGTCCATCTTCATCGGCCTGGCCTTTATTCTGGCGACCAAGTCCTACGGAGACGAGCTCGGCCCCGAACCGATCACAGACGTCATGTGGAGGTTCGGGCTCTTGCCGCACCTCAACGACCCGGTCACCTTCGAGATTCCCCTGGGCGCTCGCGTTCTCGGAGCCGAACGGGGAACAAGAATCGACGAGGAAACCGGGCTGCCGGTCATCGTCGTTTTCTACGTCTATCCAGTCGATTCAAAACACCGGCCACTGGGCCACGAGGAACGCACCTGGCGGTTGATTGAGCTCGGCGACGAGGTCAAATATCCTATGGTCTACGTGGACAAGATTCGGATGGGCGGAGACATCGGCGGCTTCATTGTCTTTCACCTAGTGGAAATTGAGAGGTAGAAATGAAAAGACCCGTCGCTACTGGAGACGACCTCCTGTCCTTTGCCGAGAGGTGTTCCCTAGCCCTTCACCTTGGCATTGCAGACCGCGACGAGAAGGCTTTTGTCGAGGAGTTGTTGAGGATGTCAACAGAGGCCATTGAATTGCATCGACTCCACCTTGTCGATCCGGAGCAGATCGTAACCATTGGTGAGTGCCTCGAGAACATCTGGAAGGATCGGCATCATCATCTCTCACTTCGTGGAGATTAAGAAATGAGCGACTTCATTGCCGGACCAAGCGGATTGATCCGCGTTGAAGTCCCAGAATACCGCCAAGACGGGAGACAGTTCACCCCGTCAAACGGCACCGAGGGAATGGACTTTATGGCGCAATTCTGCGATCGGTGCTCACGCGAAAACGAGGCCAAGGAAATCAGGTGCCCAATCCTGACGGCAAGCATGATGGGCGAGGGACCAGCCGAGTGGGTCTATCAAAATGAGCAGCCGCTTTGCACCAAATTTCTCTCGCGCGAGGACGCCGCCAAAAAGGCATGGGAAACTCGTCGCAAGCGGGAAGCCAAGAAGCACGAGGATCAAGGGCTTTTGGAATTCTGAGCTAAGAGCGACTTCACGTGCAGCGCGATGGCCCTCATCATAAGGGGTGGAACCGAGTTCCCAATCCGGCGCCATTGCTCTTGGTAGGTTCCCGTAAGTTTGTAGTTGTCCGGGAACGACTGCAATCGTTTCGCTTCCCCGATAGAGAGCGGTCGAGCCTCAGCCCAGTGGACAAACGTCCCGTAGCCGGATTGACCCTGTTGAGCCGATAACGTCGGCGATGGCATTGCAGGGTTAGGCTTCAGGCAGCACTGAAATCCGACCCCGTTTAGGACGACGGCGGCGGAAGTCGATAGTCGCCTGCCGATTGGCATCGGGATCTTGCTCCAAAGCTGGCCATAGCGATCAGTCAGCATGCCAACGCGTACTCCAGCGGTCGATGCGCCGACCAAGGCCGAGCCGACAACGACTGGCCTTCTAATAATCGGGCTCGGCATCGTCGGGACGCCACTCTTTAGGCCCAAAAATAGCGTCCGTTTTCTTCGCTGCGGGACACCGTAGGCGCTCGCGTCAAGAAGCGATGCCGTGACGCGGTACCCAACGGCGGAGAGCTCTTCATGGATCGCCCGGAAAATCAGCCGCATCTTCCCCTTGATCAAGCCAGAAACGTTCTCCATCACAAACGCCTTTGGCTGGAAAGCGGCGAGGAACCGGACATACTCACGAAAGAGCTGGTTTCGGCTGTCGCTCATCTCCCGTCGTCCAGCGGTGCTGAACCCCTGGCAGGGCGGTGACCCGTCAAGGATATCCAGTTCCCCTGGCTCAAGCCCGAGCTCATCCATGATCGAGACGGGGTCCATCTCGCAAATGTCCCCCTCATAGACACGTAGCCCTGGCCAGTTCTCTCGCAGGGTGTCGCATGCAGCACTCGACCACTCAACCGCAGCGACATCGCGACAGCCAGCCATGGCGTATCCGGTGACGCTGCCGCCGCCGCCAGCGAACAAGCTCATGACGCGAGTCGCGCCCCTTGTCCTTGGCTCAAGGGCGGCTTGCCAGCACTTTTGCAGAAAGCCCGGGTAGTCAATGTTCACATTGGCCATTGGTGTCCACACTCCGGGCATTGGTGCATGGCAACATCGTCCGCAATTTCAGTGCCGATTTCCTTGGGGATTTCGTCAAGGTCAAAGTCGAAATCAAGAGTCGAGATACCGTCGAAATTCACGCTTTCCGCGAGCCAGTCCTCTGGAAGGTCGACGGTGAAGCTGGCGAGTCCATGCTCCGTGATTCGTCCAAACTGCGAACTGATGAGCAGGAGCTTCTTTCGCGCCTCCGCTTCGGACTTTGCCGCAATCGGCAATACCGGAACCATCAAGTCTTGAAAGCCCTCGGTGACCAATACGCGCTCGCGTTGGTGCCCATCAAGAATCGCGTTCTTGGCGTCCCAAACAAAGAACGGTACAAATATGCCGTTTTGGTCAATACTCCGCTTGAGCTTGGCGTAGCTCTCGCTGGAAAGTTGCTTCAAGTCCCCTTGGAACGGGACCAAGTCTCCAAGCCTGACGTGTTTCAGGTTGCTCAATTCTGGCGCGATCTTTGGTTTCTTCATTTCAAACCTCCGTTTCAACGCAAAGCGTACCTGAAAGGATGGCTCGCTCTTGAGTGAACAAGACGACAACGTGCCGATTTTTGATGAAACCGCGCTAGAAATCACCATCGAGCTGGACGGGAGCGACATTTCGATCTCAGGAAAGCTCAAAAACACGCGCACGGTCGCCCTGGTCAGCCCCAGGTCAACGAGGGGGTCGCCACCCGCATGCAAGCACTCGCCACCCTCCGTGCTCGTTACGGGCTGAACGTGGGCCTTCAGCGCGTATAAGACCGGATGAGATCCGCAAGCGGACCGATCCGGAAGGCTTCACCGGGACATGACGTCTGCCGGTGAGCGCGATGCGGCGAGATATTCTCAACCGGGATCCCGAGTTCGCCCATCAAGCCCGAGAGAAAGTTCGCCGCTGCCACGAGCTGCTCGTGGGGTGGGCCATCTTCGCTGAAGTCTCCGGCGAAGCAAAAACCGATCGCGTGGCGGTTCATCCCAGGGCAGTGAGCTCCACTTAGGCGAAGCGATCGACCAGCGACGATCTGAAAAGAATCGTCAATCAGTTCGCACACAAAGTGGTAGCCAATGTCCCGCCAACCTCGCGTGTCCATGTGATAGCGCCGATATTTCTCAGTTTCGAGACCCGGCGAATCGTCGGTGGCCCCATGGTGAATGACAACGTGTGTCCAGCGGCTCACTTTGCGACTCCTGATTCCTCGGCTGCACTTGCGGCAATTCGAAGTTCGCGATGCCAAACCTTGCGCTCCGCAAGGAGTAACGGGTCTTCCTCTACATCGAACTCCGCCAATAATTGCCTTGGTGGCTTGCGTGGCAGGCCACCGGTCGCAAGCGCAACGAAGGCCCATGCGGCGGGAATTGCCAAAGCCGTTGACCAGCCAGGGACCCACCAATACAGAATCCCTGCACCGGTCACGTAACCCGTAATCGCTGCGATGGCAATTCCGAGGACAGCCCAGCTACAAAGGCTCAGAATTCGGCGACAATAAAGGCCGCCAAGCAAGCCGATTCCGAGGATCACGGTACAAAGCAAAGCTCCAAGCGAGGGAGTGTTGGGGGCGACCGCCTTCACGGCATCGAAACTCTCCGGGCGTGGCAAAATCTGCACTGTCCACGGGCTCAAGATGAAAAGGATGGCAAGGGCCGCAAACACGCCAGCAAGGATGTCGAAGACCACTGCCCGGTGTCGAAGAAGAAAAGACAACATCGCAACCGAGAGGGCCACTACTGCCATCGCGGCTGAGACTTTCATCGCCCCATGTTCCATTCCCACTGAGCGAACATATTGCGGCAGGAATCCAGCCCAAGAAAGCAGGACTGTGATTCCAATTCCTGCGGCGACGAGGATCAGTGTGGACTTATTCAAGCGAGCCTCCATACTGCACCACCTTTGCCGTCAATCTAGCTACTTCAACCTCCAGTTCTCTGATTCGGTCCTCTAGCTCCCGACGCTCATTTTCGTGCTTCTTTGCCGATGCTGATGCGGCGGAACGAACTCGCTCAATCTCCCCCATTGCGACATCGCGATCATTGCGTGCTTCATCGCGCCAACGCTCCTCGCGCTCCTCTAGCTCTCGAATGCGAACCCTGTCCAGCTCGCGATCAGCTCGCTCTTGCTCAAACTGCGCGAGCGTGATCGTACGATGGTCAGATGACCTCTGCCGCAGCCAGGCAATCAGCCCGGTAACGCCCGCCCCCACCGCTGCCCAAATCGCACCTATTTCACCATCCATGACGATTCTCCTCAGACCGGATCAGGATCAATTGACCCCTTGCGGATGAAGTCGGCCAAGACTGCCTTCGCGAATCCAGGCTCATCAACGTCGTCCCAGGATTTCTTGCCTAGTCGATCGCGTCCGTCACCATCAGGGTCGCCAATCGTGGTCTCGAGATAGTAGCTTCTTTCAACCTGAGCGGTCCCATCGGGATCAGTTGCCGTAAGCTCCTCGCGGATGATTCGAAACCGGCGACCGGCCATGATCTCTTCGGCAACACGAGGCCCGTCACCGTAGGGAATGACTTCTGAGTAAATCCTGGCCGACATCGCAATCTCCCTTAGTCAAGTTTCGAGGCAAGCTCATCGACTTCGAGCTCAAAGCCACTGTACAACACCGCATATTGCCGATCGACAAGATCACCAATACTGGACGGGATCCCGTAAACCGACCTGAACGGCCAAAATGCACGATTCTCGGTCGAGAGGGCCAGCGAGAAAAACAGCCCCTGCGAAAGCATCCGCGCCCGCTTGACGTAATGCAACACAAGCTCGGCCTCCTCTTGCGAAAGCCACAAGAACGAAGCGCGAAAGGAGCGACCAAGAATGCCCGTCCCGATACTGGGCACTTGCGAATCACTCCAGGACAGATCGGGCGGAATCTCACCTCGCGTTGTGCCCCGCTTGTCTCGCTCGTGGGTCATTGATTGGCCTTCCCAGATATTGAGACAGCCCACCTGGATGGCACCGTCGGCATTGTTCGGATTACAGACCTCGACGGAAACGTGCTGAGCAGGAATGGGCGTGTGCATCAGGTCCACGAAGTTGGGCGGCCTGCTGTAGCGCCCCTCCTCGTCTTCGTCGCCTGGCGGATAAACAGCCGTGTGTCCCTCAACTGTCGGCAAGTCAGTTACCGCGTCGATGATCTCGGTCCAGTCCGGAGTCCCTGCGCTTTGTGCAACGAGGAAGTCGGCATCCGTGCCCCAGAGTCCTCGATTATCAACTTCAACTAGCTCAACCGCCGACCCGTCCTCAAGTGAGTAATGAGCGACGATTCGGTCGTCAAGCTCAGGGGCGAAGCGTCCAAAAGGACGGCCCTCAGCAGGCAGGGTTCTCTGGTTCATCACGACTAGATCACCGACGAAGGAGACTCGCGACCTGGTGCCGCCAATGCCACCAGCCGCCATCGTCAGTCTATTCAGTGTGGTTTGAGTGAAGGCAGATACAGAGGTTCCGTTTGTGCCACAGGCTGTGCCATCGACCCAAATCGACGCGGTGTCGCCGATGCCGTCGATCACTGCATGAAGCCAGTGCCAGCCGTCGTCAAGATAGTCGAGGCCCATGTCGAAATTTACTGTCGACGTGAACCGCGAAACGCTAAAACGCAAGCCGAGCGTATTGTGCGTCGTAATTTCCCAGTCGTTCAGACTGGGCGCGGCACCAGTGCCGAAAGAAAGGATGGTTTTGAGGGTGTCCGTGCGCGACGGGACCCGAACCCAGCCCATCACCGTCATCGAGCGAAGCTGGGGAAGCAGAGCCGCTGTTCGGTAGTAGTTATCAACGCCGTTGAACCTCACACATCGCCGCTGGCGCCAGTGTCCCCATCGATCCACGATGCCCGAATCGTGATCTGCAATTGGGTTGTTGAAGTCGATCCATGCGCTAGCTCCAATCGATGCGTCATGGCCGTCCGGGCCTGCGTCCGTAACGGTAGTGCCGGAACCATCGGTGAAATTGAGACAGCACTTTAGGTTGTACTCATCGCCCGCGAGAATTGCTCCGTTGATCTCGGGGCCGGTCAGGTCATCAAGCGACATGGCGTCGTGCCAATATCGCGCCTCGAAGAACTCGAAAACATCGTAGTGCTGGAGAAAAATATCTAGTTCGGGAGTCGTCGCGGGATCGGCCTGAGTGTTCGTTCCATAGGTGACCTCATCGTCAACAATCAGAACGATCTCGGATCCGTCAAGTCGAATCGCGACTCGATGACACAATCCGTCGTCGATGCGAGCAGTGGAATCCACGGTGTCATTCCCTGACGTTAGCCTCTCGTTGTGCATTCGCACCGTGCCCTGTTCCGCACCGTTTGACATATCGACACTGAGAAAGAACTCACGATCGCCAGTCGCTCCAGTCTTGCGCAAAAATGCAAAGTATAACCGCGACGTTGACGTGGACTCTTCAGGCCGAATCATTCGCAACCACATGTCGAAGGCGTAGTCGGCATTCGGGGCGATCGTCTCAGTCGTTGTGACATCCGTCCCGGTGACGCCATATCTGCGAACCCAGTGACGGTCAGCAAGAACCCGAACCTGGGACTTGTCGTCGGCATTGAAGCGCTCGATGTCGACGCACACCAGTGGGCGTTTCCGGCCAAGATCGCGATGCCAAACACTGTTCTCGATAGTGGCGTCTGTGCTTTGGAAATACCGATGAGGGTTTGGGTCATCCATATTCGTGGCTGGCTTCGATGCCACTTCACCAATCGCCGCGCCGCCTGGATCCTTTTTCCAGCCTCCGGCCAGCGAGTCGCGATTCGCCTGCTTCAATCCAATGATCGTCATCCCCAGCCCCTCAATGTTCCAGCCTGACCGCTTGCATCAAGGCCGAGCAGTAGCAATTGTCGCGTTCCTAATCCATCAGGGAATTCTTCATGGTTCAAGATTATCGCCTCCGAGGGGATCACGCTCGTGAGGCCAATCGTTGAGCGTTTGAGCGGGATCTCAATCAGTCGCGGGATTGGGATCTTTCTTCCCCGATATTCCATCTGGCGAATCGCCGCGGCGGCAGCGTCATCCTCGTAGAAGAAGATCCCATTGATCGTTACTGAAATGTCATGAGTCGGGAAGGCCTCGTCGTTTAGCGAGTCTGGAATCTGCGCAAACCGATAGGGCTTCGCCGCAAACAATCGATGCTCAGCCTTGACTGCCGTATCGGACTCAAGCAGGTCGTCCGACTGCTGAACAGTTGAATTCATTCCCCAGCGGCACTTGACTTCGCTAGGAGGCGTCTCAAACGGACCCCAAATTAGCTTGCCGTCGACTTCGTGCTGCTCGACGGTCAAAACGGCGGTCAGGTCATCAGGGTCAACAACGCGGCGCAGCAACCACTCGCCGGTCATCGCGTTGAAAATCACCTGCATCGCAGGCCCCTCCTTCACGACCTCGATCACTTGAGAAACGGTCATCGCCTCGTCAGGCTCCCAGGAGATCAGCGACTGATACATATTTCGATCATCGAAACCGATCCCGGTCGCCACGTCGTAGGTATCGATCTCGTCCTCAGTCAATCCACCGCTCCGGCTCAGCAAGTCCCACAGCGCGTGCAGGGTGGATCCGATGGCAACGCCTCCAACCCAACTGCCGTTGGTGCCGGTGTCAAGATCGATGCCCTTTGGTCCGACGTCGATCATCGTCGTCGTGACCTCTCCTGCCTCTCGCGGTGAAGGGAAATAGCTGCTCAGATTCGTGGCGTAGGTGGGTGCCGTTGGGCCAGCCGTGATGTCGTCGGCCATGGAATACCGAAACATCAGATCGCGGATCTGCGTCACCGAGAGTCCCGTGTTATGGATCTGAAGCTCAGAGATCGTGCAATCAGCGGGGAAGTTCGTTAGGCCGGATAGGGTTCCATATGACAGCGCATTCGTTGGGTGCTGCAAGTGCTCACTAGGCAGTTCGTCGGTCGCCGCCAAAACCCCGTCTAGATAAATATTGACGGTTGTTTGCGAGATGATGTCATTCTCGATGAACGCAATCGCAACATGGTGCGGGTAGTTCGCTGTCACCGATTCCTTGTCGGTATAGAGATCGATGTCCTCGGTGCCATCACCTGCGACACGTAGGTACAACCGCGCAGGGTTGCTAGACGTGCCGACGTGCTGAAGCTCCCAGCCGTCATTGCTCCCGCCCTTCGTGTCAAAGATCTGCTGGCGAGCAAGGTCGTCCTGGTGCATCGTCAGCCAAAACAGGATCGTGAAGCTAGAGTTGAAATCAGTGTTCAGGGAACTTGCTTCAATGTGCTCGGTAGCAGATCGAACAAGTCGATATCCACTCTGAGAACCGCCTCTCCCGAGGTAGTCCACGGTTACCGAGGCTCCGTCGACCAGAGCGCCAAAGCGAATCAACCCGAACTTGCTGCACTGGGTCACCTGGTTCGTCGTTGGCGTTGTTGTAAAGAAGTCTTCAAGCGAGAGATCGGACTCGAGAGTAAGATCGCCCCCGCGATCCTTTGCTGCCGTCACCGGACCGCCTGGGCCCTTCCGGAACATGAAAATGTTGCGACTTGGATCAACAGGGGTCGGGGTCGTGTTGCGGACATGGCCCCAGCCATCAGGAGCAAATGTTCCCCGGCCATCCGCGTTGCCCTCGAGGCTGTGTCCACGAGTGCAATTCGTCAACGTTGCGTTCCAGGGACTGGTCGGCGACGCTTGCTTGTCATAGTCCGGACCGGTGTCGTACATCACTGTCGCCCCGGCGTCCATTAGTCCGGCCCAATAGGCGAGAAGACCCGAATAGGTGGCTGGTCCGGGAATCGGGGCGCCAAGGACGTTGACCACCTCGTCGGCTGGCAATGCCCGGTCGAAAAGTCCCGTTCCCCACATTTCGCCAAAAAGGACGCTCCCGGTGCCGCCCATGTTTAGATCATCGCTGCTCACGTCGGCCACATCAGAGCTCGAGCACGAACCGGAGCCCAGGAGCTCCCCGTTGACGTAGATCCTCATTTCGTCGAGGTCGCGATCAAGGACGGCGCCAATTTTCATCGGTGCGCTTACGGTCGCATCGCTGAGTGTTGATGTCGAGACAACAGTGGTCGAAACATCGGTGAATGTCAGTGACAGGTGAATCTTGTACGTCTGGTAGTAAAGCTGAATGTTGGCTGACTTGTAGAGGATCTGGTTCTTTGTCCCGGTCGGCCCACCAAACCTCCAAAGGTGGGTCGTGATCGTGAAAGGGTCAGCCCCTGGGTTCCACACGAGATTGTCGATGACGGCGGTCGTGGTTCCAGCATCGTTGAACAGCGGCGCCTCGCCAAATCCCTCAAGCTGTTCTTGCCATTGTCCGACAAGCCTGGCGCCCTTTGCGCGAACAGGGATCGACTGTCGACCAGGGACCCAATCGGGCTCCTGGTCTACGGTTCCGTCTAGCATGGTCAATTTCGTTGACCATGTGAGCGACGTGTCATCAAGCCGCCCTACGATGTATTGCTGCACGGGTCGGCCAGCGAACGTGTAGTTGGACAGATCGGCCACGTAGTTCTGACTCCCGACTTGCTTTGTCCCCTGAAGTTCAAACGCGCCGCTGTCGAGCTGGAATCCCTTCCCAAAAGAATTTCCTTGCGCCATCGTCATCTCGAATCGCTTGGTGACAACAAGAAACGGCTCGAAAATCTCGTCAGCTGGTGTATCGCCGGTTTGAGTAGAAAACGGGGACTCAGACCAGTAGAAAGTCTTCGTTTTCGCCACGGTGACAATCTCGTTGTCCGCGTGCCCGCCGCCGACAATCACTGGCGTGATTGCCAGGTCGGTGACCACTCCGGACCCGTCGGATGTTCCGCGAGCAGTGACTGAATAGGTGTTGCCATCGATCACGATGTCGTGGCCCTTGAGGATCACCGCATTTGCCGAGAATCCGTCGAAGGTGATCGTCGTCTCGCTGGCGGCATGAACACCGACTAGCGCACCAGTATTATTCCGGTGAAATGACGTATTCAGCCCTTCGCAAACAGCAAGGACGTTTAGTGAAGAACGCTCGTTTTGCGCTAAAGCTGGCATTTATCCAGCCGCCTTTTTGAGAGGATTCTCAAACGTCGTCTTTGCGGTGAGAACCGCGACCTCATTCTTGACGTCAGTCAATTGCCTGACGTTGTGGCGATTTGCATTTGCAATCTCGTCACGAACTTCCTCAATCGCGTCAACTAGGCTCTTGTCCCGGCCACCGTTTAGCGCATAGGTAATCTCGGGACCAGGGTTCGGAAAATCGGAAATCTTGACGTCGCCGCCACCAATGCCGAGGATTCCACCGAGGGTGTCTCGGACCATGTTTTGGATGTCAAAGAAGCCTGCCGTCGATCCAAACATCTGACTCGCCAAATCGAGGAGGTGCTGTCCAGCGCCCGCGAGAGCGTCCCTGGCCTCAAAATCGCCAGCGGCAGCCAAAATCGAGAGCCTTTCGAACTCTTTTTGTGCCGAAAGAAGACGATCAGCCAGCGGCGAGCTCGACACCGTTCCCGGCAAAAGTGACTCGTAGAGATCGCGGATGCCGTCGAGGCTTTCTTCGAGAATCCGGGCTCGCTCAGCAGCGACAGCAGCCTCGAGATCGGCTAGTTGGAGTAGCGACCCACCGGCCGCGATAAGGCGATCGCGGAACTCCTCGAAACGGAGGTTGAGATCCCGCAGAGCCCTCTCCGCAGGGTGCATTTGATTACCTTCAAGCTGAAGAATCCAGTCGGCAATTCCGTCGAGAACATCCTGAACACTCTCGACCGAGACCGAGACGTTAACGTCGGGGATGTCAACGTCAATTTGCGGCGGATCAACATTGAAGTCAGGCGGGTTATTGATCATGTCCCAGTACCACTGCTCGAGAGCCGGATCTGGTTCCATGAGTCCAAACCGCACGAGCGCTTCATACTGAGCCCGTAAATTCTCAAGCTCAATCCTGAACTGCACCTCTTCAAGGCGAGCTCGCAGATTGGAGTAGCCCTCGAACGCAACGCCCCAACGATCGATGAACCCGAGGACGCTCTGGGCAAGGGTCGCGAATGCTTGTGCACCAACATCGGCCCACGCGTTCGCTGCGACCTCTGCGGTGATTATGCCGTCGGCCACTGCCGCGTTGAGCTGGTCTTGGGCGCCTTGGTATTTCTCGTTGAGCTGGATTTGCGTCGCTACGGTGGAACCGAGTCCGGCAAAGGTACTGATCAGGAGGTCGACCTGAGCAATGTACTCATCCCAGGTACTGCCGTCGGGCGCCTTCGGGACGGAAGGATCATCTGCTGGTGGCAGGAAGGTGCTTGGGTCGAATTCCCAGGCCAAGATCAGAGCCATGAATTCATCAAAGCTGATCGAGAGATTCTCGAATGCACCGGCCGCGAACAAGGCAGTAGCGGCGGCGATTGCGCTCGCTTTCGCAAGATTGAACTCGGCTTCGGCAAGTTCAAGGACGAGATCGATCGGCAAGGCCACTCCGAGAGCTTCGAGAGAATGGATGAAATCAAAACCGACAGCCTGAGTCGCCCTTGCCTGAGCCGCCTCGAGCGCCGCCAGTTGCGCTTCGTAATCGGGGCCCATCCAGGGCAGACCTGGCATCTCGCCAGTCGCCTCGATCCCAGCTTGGAATTCGATGAATCGTCTCTGGATTCCCGCTAGCACCGCGAGGGCGTCATGAGTCTCCCCGAACTGCGCCGAGACTTCTGCAAGACGGCGCACGAAGTCGCCATCAAAGACCCCGTCGATGAGATCCTGCGCAGCTTCGACTGAATCCATCATGGCGTCGAATGCCTCAGCTCGCTCGTCAGCCAGCTCTCGCTCTGCATCGGCGAGAAGCCGAGCGAGCTGAATCTGTTCGGCAAGATCCAGGTTTGCCATTTCCGCAGCGTATTGCTGCTGGTCAATCGCGGCCGACTCCAGGAGCTGGCCGAGGTATTCCCGCTGTCCAGCGTAGAACTCCTTGAGGTGCCGAGTCTGAGTCTCCAGGTCAGTCTCGCCCACGGTCAGAAGGAACTCTTCGACTGGAGCCATGAAGTCGGCAAGGAGTTCCTCGCCGAGCATGCGCCGCATCCGTTCCTGCTCTTCTTCGCTGAAAGTGGAGAGGCGGATCATATGCTCAATCATGGCGTCGATTTCGGCAGCCGCCCCTCGGGCCTCCTGTCCCATGTCCGAGAGCCCAGCTTCCAGATCAGCCATCTGGCGTCGCACGTCGCCCCTGGCGTCCTGTCGCGACTGGACGCCGCCGAGGTATCCGCCCGATCCGCCACCGCCACCAGTGCTCCGGCTCGGAGGTTTGAATTCCAAGTCCCCGGACTGAAGAGCGCCGAGGGTCTGCATAGCGGCATCGAGGATGGTCGTGAGTAGCTCGCGGGTCGCAACGTCGAGCAGATCGGTCGCGGCGAGCAGGTTCGCCACGCTTGAGATCTGGGCCGCGAGTTGCAGTTGGTACATGACCCCTTGGGACAGCTGTAGCTCTGCGGCTAGGTACTGTTCGCCATGCACCTGCTGCAAGAGCCCGATCAGATCCTGAGCGGCGCGAGAACCGGCAATCTGGAAGGCCTCTGCGATCTTGCTGGTGTCGATGGCAGCAGGCAGCTCTTCCAGTGACTGGCGGGTCTCGTCAGCGATCTCCCCCGTTTTCGCGAGACCTTCCAAGAGGTGGTCGAGTGCGTTCCCTCCGTCTTTGTGGCCGGTATTGAGCCGCGCAGCATCGTCGGTCAGCCCACCCGCAGCGTCGCCCATTGCCTGAGAAAGATCAGCGGTGGATGACCCCGCATTGTCCAGGTTCTCTCCCAGTAGAGCCACGCTCTCGATGTAGTTGTCCTGTTCAGCGATGAGTGTCTCGCGTGCTAGGCGTTCCCGTTCCAGGCCCGAGTTGTATGCGTTGACCGCAGCCTCGAAGGCCTTGGCTGCCGACAAGTGATCCGTGACGCCCAAGCTGCTGGCGAGCAGGGCTTCGGCCTCTTTCCCCAGTTGAGCGAGTCGTTCGCTGCCAAGGTTCAAAACATCAGCGATAGCCAAGCCGTGACGCTGGGCAAGCTCGATCTCAGACTTCCGCAGAGCTGCGATCTCGAGCAGCGCAGCTGCCATTGGCGTTGCCGAGTCGAGACCTTCGTCGAGTGCTCTGCCCAAGGCAATGACGGCCTCGATTTCTTCAAGGCTTTGGAACCGGCCAGAATTCAGTGCTGCCTGTGTGTTCTCCCCAAGGCCACTGAGGTCTGCCGTGCGCAACAGCTCGGAGATGGAGAAGGCGATAGCGTCCTGAATCGCGGTGGAGCCTTCGAAAGCGGCGTGGGCGCCGTTGATGAAAACCCGGACGATATCGTCAGCAATGCTGACTGCGAAATCTCCACCAATAATCTCTTGACCAAGGATCTGTTCCAACGAATTCATGGTCTGAACAATGCCAAGAACGACCTCGCTGATTTCATCTCCCAGATCTCCTTCCGCTCTGATGACCTTGCCCTGGAGATCAGCTCCGACTTGCGAAAATTCTGCGAGGGCATGATCTGCCCCAATCTTGATCATGCCGCCAATGATGAGGCCTGCTGCGGAACCAATTGCACCCCAGATCGGCCCGAACGCTCCCCCGATCGTGCCTCCGATTTCGGCACCGACATCAGCGTAGTCACCAGACAGTTGACCGCCGAACTGACCGGTCCCGCGATTCCCTCGACCACCGAGGCCAATCGAGGTCCCAAACTGCCCAACGGCAGCCCCGAACTGACCACCAGCCATTGCACCCTGGGCACTATTGCCGTCTCGTGCGGCCTGAGCCATCTCTTTGTAGGCCGAAGCCGCATCGAAGATCAGAGTGATCATGCGGCTAAGCTCTTCGTTGCCGCCCGCAAGAGACTGCGCCATGCTTTCGCCGAGTGCCCACCACGCCTCTCGCTGAGCCTCAACCTTGTCGGTAATGTCCGTGACCGTGGCCGCGATTTCCCCGTTGACCTCGACAATCTCCGGTCGGTTCGGATCGTCAAAGACCGGCATACCATCTGCAATGTCGTTGCCTCTGTCTTTGCTAAGCCTGTTTCCCTCCGCGATTAGCTCGTTTATCCTCTCTAGCCTCTCGATAAATGTCGCACTTGCTTTGGCAGCGTCATCAATGTCATCCGCTGTACCACCAGCTGCATCACCAAGTTCGATCAGGGCACGCTCGCCCTCTTCAATCTTTGGAGTCAGGTCAGCTTGAGCATTTCGCATGCGGTGCAGCTCAGCCGATAGTTTCCCGCTTTCCTGTTCAGCCTGCTCAACAGACTCGCCGTATCGCTCCATCCTCTTGACATGAGCGTCCCTCATCGCGTTGGCAACTTCGACCCCAAACTTCTTGATGTTCTCCTTGCTTGCCTCATAGGCGCTCGCGACCGCGTTCATCTCATCCCGTAGGTCCTGTGCCTTTCCGCTTGCTTCTGCGTGTTGGAATGTCAGGTTTTCAATCTCCGTCGACAGACGGTCATATTCGCGGCGTTGCTGTTCAAGGGTTCCGTTCGCCACAATCTGCTCAGTGCGCTCGAGTGCGGCGATGTACTTGTTCTGTTCGTCAACAACCCCTTGGATATATTTCTCACTGTTTGCCGCCCATCTGTTGATGGCGGCATCGAGGAGCAAATACAAGCCAACGGCCCCAGTCACCCAGCCAACCAGGCCAACGGTCTTCAACGCTGCTGAAAACCGAGCAGTTGCGGCGGTCACGAAGTCGAACCCTGTTGCCCAAGTGGTCAAAACCGTGGCGAGCTTGAAGACGAGCAGCGTCTTGATGGCGACAATCAGTAGATCGAAATTCCTTATCGTAAACGTGAGAGCGGACCCCAGGTCCTCACCAAACGCAGTTGCTGCCCCAGACGATCCCGTCGCGAAGTCTCGCAACAGGCCGCTCGCCTCGCGGATGCTTGGCGACAGGCCAGTGCCCACGTCGATCTTCACCGCCTCGACTGCCGAGCTCAACGCGAACAACGACCCTCGCAGGGTGTTGTTCATGATGCCAGCCATCTCTTTGGCTTGGCCTGAGTTGTTCTTGAGTTCTGATTCGAGATTCTTCAGCGGATCAAGCTGGCTATTGATGACCGCAAGAGCGGACGTCCCCGCACGCCCAAAGATGGCGAACGCATCAGAGGCCGAAAGGTTTTTGTCTCGCAGGAAACCCAAGATATCGGTGAGCTCGTGCGTGACCGGATTAAGGCGCTCCAGTGGGATATGGAGCTCCTTGAGCTTGTTTTTCATGTCGCTGGTGGGCTTGATCAGGGACCGAAGCATGATCTTGATCTGCTCGCCACCGTGGGCGCCCTGGATCCCCGCGTTCCCGAGTGCGCCAATCGTGGCCGCCGCAGTCTCCATTTCGATCCCGAGACTCGCCGCAAGAGGAGCGACGGTGCGGAAGGCTTGCCCGAGCTGCGAGACGGTAGTGTTGGCGCTCGCTGCGGTCCCGGCAAGGATATCCGCAACACGGTTTGACTCCGCCGCGTTCAGCCCAAAACCGGACAAGACATTGGACGTGATGTCCGCTGCTTCGCCCATTTCGATGGCGCTAGACGCTGCGAGATCAAGCACACCAGGGATCGCTGCGATCACCTCGTGAGTCTTGAATCCGGCTCGCCCGAGAAACTCCATCCCAGCAGCCGCTTCGCTCGCAGCGAAACGAGTGGTGCGACCCAGTGACCGAGCAACGTCGGTCATTTCAACCATCTGCTCGGACGTTGAGCTCGTGACAGCCTGGACGGCACCCATCCGAAACTCGAAGTCGGCGAAGATAGTGACGGTCGACGCAAGCTGGCGGAAGGCAACAATGATCGAGAACGTCCCCGCGACCATCGCTCCCATCATTTTCACTTGTCGACCCATAGCCGACGAGGCGGTTCCGCTTGCTTGGGACAAGTCCCGCTGAGACCGAGTCAGCTTTTGTGACTTTTGGCTGGTGGTGACCGCCTCGTTGCCAAGGGCCGCAGTTTTACGCTCAGCGGTGCCATCGACAATATTGCCGGCAGCATTCATCTCAATGAGTAGTGCGTCGACTGCGGTGCCCATGTTTATGTCCCAGGTTTCGGTCGGTTTTTCAGTTCGGAAGTGCGCTCAGATTCGTATTGGTCAATACCGGACTGGAGAGCCAGTGCCTTCTTTACCAACCGCCGCCGCATTCCGACTGACGTGATGCCCCACTCGTCGAGGACCTGATAAACACTCGCCTCGGCCGCTTTCGCCTCTTTCCGGATATCGAGAGCGATTGTGTTCCATTGCCATAGTTCGATTGGCGGGGTAACGGGTTTGTCGTCTCCGCGCTTGATCGCGGTGACATCCATGCCCTTCTCGATTAGTTCTTCGAGCCCTTTCCTTTCGCTTTCTGGGAGCCCACTCCACGCGGCTGAAGTGAGAGCCCACTCGGTAAGTTTCCCAGGTCTTCGGCCTCGTCCTCTGAGCCCTCATCCTCAAAGATTCGACGCAGATTCCCGATCTGGATGACGAAAGCATCGTAGGTCAGCATCTCGCGCACTTGCTCCGGCTTTGCCTTCCAGTCGTCGGGAATGTCCGATTCGTCAGGCACCCGCCACGAGCCATCGTTGCTCATCTCAAAAAAGACCATTGCATCGGCCGGTGGCTCGACCTTCTCGCCGTTCGAAAGAGCCAACTCGGCGCTCCCGTCAATCCAGTCCTGAAGGTCCTTTTCCGTCGGGAAAACAGGGCCGCTCCAGCCAAGCTCGACAAGGCATTCCGACTTCGAGATTGCATTTCGCGAGGCTTTGATCAACGCCTCGCGAGGCATCGTTGCCACGTTGCTGCACTGCTGATTGAACTTCCGACGCTTGCGGATATTGAATCCCTGAGCGTACTGCTCAAGCCCCTCGGAGTAGGCGGCCTCCCACTCCGAGTTGTTGATGGCGAGATGAACCTTTAGCGGATAGGAGCTATCGCTGCCAAAGGCCCTTCCCTCGAGACGCATCCATCGCGTCTCGCGGTCGATCAGTTCGTTTTGTTCTTGAATCAGGTCTGAGTGAAAGGACATTTACTAACCCTCCTGGGTGGGAAAATGGAGACGCGGGGCCAGTGGACATATCGATCGCGGCCCACTGACCATCCCCCTCACACGGCGATCTCTCGCGGCCCAGGAAGGGTCATGTTTCCACGTCACAAATTGCGAACTTGTCGTCATCTGTCTACCTGGGATTCCTTGAGCTTGACGGCTACTTCTTCGCCGGTTTCTTTTTGATCTGTCGAGTGGGCTTGGCTGGATTGCAGGCCGCGATCACTCCATCCAAGAGCTTGTGATCCGCAAGGAGAAGGCGCCGATTCGGAACGGTGTCTTTGAACTTCTTGTCGGTGCTTGTGACCTTCCGAACCAGGCTGGTAGCGACGGCCTCGAGCCGTGACATGTGTCCGCATTTCTGGAGGAAGATTTTGTAGAAATCCTTGTTGTCTGCAAAGAATTCGACGAAGACGGGCACGTCGCCGAGGCTTGCTTTCAGTTTCGTAAGTTTCATTTCCGAGGCTCCTTCTTGTCCTGGGTTGAATGTCAAAGGGGGACCCCGCACGCGGCGGGATCCCCAACGTAATGCCCGCCCTCGATTCCTAGCTCAGGGGGACGGCTGCAAACCTAGCAATCGCATAGCTGATCAGATGCGTCTGATCCTTGGCGACGGAGAACGGGTAGTTCAAGGTCGACACTCCGCCCTGCCCGCCACCACCAGGCTCAGCGGTGTTGTACTGGATTCGCGGCAACCAGTGGAAGTAGGCATTCGTCACGGCGCCCACGGTTTTCTGATTGACCCAGCACAGCGAGCTGTCGGCATTCGTCACCTGCCTTTGCCTGATGACGCGAGCCGCATCGGTGGTGAATAGCGAGAAATTCCCACTCAGAGTGACGGTGTCCTTCACGTTGGCGTAGGGTCCATTGATCCCCATCGGATCGATCGGAGTTGCGGCGCTCGAAACGGAAAGGTTGACCTGCGACGGGAGCCATCCAATAGCCGCATCTGTGGGGTCCATTGCGGCGAACAATCCGTTCTCGCCAAAATAGACGAGATCCGCACCAGAATTGAAGGCCGAGAAGGTCCCTGCGGCAGTCTCGGTCCCGGTCCCGAAGGTTGAGGTGGCGTCGTTTGCGTCACGCCCCATGAACTGAAAGCTCGCTCCAGGATCCTGTCCCTTTTGCGCCTTGAAGTCATAGTTCGTGCACATCATTCCGTAGCCCGCGTAATACAGCCCGACGTCTGCATTGGCGCGCTCGACAATTGCCCAGTAGGCGGTCGAACCGTTCTTCAGAACGCCCGAGTGCATGATCGTGACGTTGTCGGATGCGGCGACCACAGTGAGCGTCACTCCGAAGTCATCGCCAGCGGTTCCGTCACCAATAACCAGGGTCGTCTCCGTGTCCTCGACAGCGGTTGCGATGGCATAGGTCGCCAACGGGGTCGCACCGTCCCGGAGAATCCAAACCGGGCAGGGGACCTGCGCCGTGAAGGCGGCGAACTTGGTCGCCGTCACCGAGGTGAACTTGTTGCCAGTTGCGGCCGACGCGATGTCGGTTCCGGTGATCGAAACAGCGGCCGACCAGGCGCTGCCCATCACCATCTGAAGGGGAATGTCGTGGATGCCATAGCGCCACAGCCCGTCATAGGAAAATGGCACAGTGAAGCCACGCACTGGATTGTCCTGGATCTGGAGATCGCTGTTCACTTCGTCGGTCGGCCCCCGTGAGTACGGCTTGTTGGGGCCGGTCGGGTTGCCGCTGTGAGGCAGTACGGTCATGTCAGTGACTGAACTTGTGTCCTGCTCGTCCGTGAGAACGATCCGGAGTTCCTCTCCGGCTCCTGTCTGAAAATCGGTCATTGAGGACCTCCTTACTTATCCTCGCGGACGCAGAAACCGATATGGAAACTGCGCAACCGCGACGGAATGTGTACCATCTCCCGCACCCTCGATCAGGTCCGGTGCTTCTTCGAATTCCAGATCGTCGGCCACGCTGGTCACAAAGGACGGCGCGATAGCTTCGTAGACTGGCTCGACGAGTGAATCGCCTTCTTGTTCTGGAATGAGGATCTGGACAAACACCATTCCGTCATATCGATCAAGGCCCTCTCCAAGGCCGAGTCTTTGCCGTCCTGTGCGCCTCTTGTATCCGCGCAGATAGTGCCCGTCGGCACTCGGCTCATCCTTCGATTCGTTGCGCCCGGTGTCCATCTGGACCATCAGGGGATCAACAAGCGCAGCCGCTACAAACGCGGCAGCCAATCTCGTCTCAATCGCGGTCTTTTCCTCGGTGAAGGTCATGTCATGCACTCCCCGAGATCAGCCGTTGAATCGACGCTTGCACCATGTGATCTCCGGCGAAATGGGACGTCCCAAGCTCGAGCCACACGATATAGCTGACGTTGTTGTAGATGATTCGCTTCGCACTGAGTGGGGCAACCGCCAGCTTGCCGAGAAAGAGCTCCTGGTTGGGCTGAGGATAGTTCCCCTTCCCTAGTCCAGGAGGCGGAGACTCGTCGCCCGCAACGTAGACCGAGATCATCCAAGCCGCTCGAGCTCGCCCGGTGTCGACGCGAGTGTGCTCCGTGATATCGGCATAGAGGGTAAAGGCCACTCCGTTGAGGATCATGGTGGCCTTTTGCTTCACTTCCTCGAAGTCGCCCTTGAGCCACATCCGAAAGACTGCGGCGTTCTTGGTGGTTGGCATTAGGCAACTTTCCGCACTCCGGCCACAAGACGATCGTAGAGAATCGCAACGCCCTGCGGCTCTACCGCATTCGGCCGAATGACCGGCAGACGGCGACTATCCCAGACCACGAAGTCGCCGTGCTCAATGAGGATGGGCGTCGTGTCCAGGATGTCCCCGTTGACGTCGCATTGGAGGCCCGAGACGACGAGCACGATGTCTTCGTTTCGAAGGTCTCGATCCTGCGAGGGGACGTGAGAATCGACGAGTGCATGCGTGTATTGAGCCGATACGCCAATCTTCTTGCCGCCGCTGTATATCGCCCTTTCCACCGTGAGCACGACAGCGTAGCCGCTGTTCTTGATCTTGTAGGCAGCGCCCAGACGCTTGGCGATGGTCTTGGGACCAGGAGTCGCAGGGGCGGTCGGCACTCCTTGCCCAACCCAGTCCCATCGATATGTGATCCCACCATAAGTCCAGCGGACAATTCTGGGTCCGTCAACAGGAGTGAACGCGAAGGTGTAATCACCAGTCCCGCCGACCTCGGTGATCGAATGGGTGTCGGTCGACTCAATGCCGTTGACATAGGTCGAGAGCTCGATCCCCGCCGCCGTTAAGCTCGTCACTCGAAGCGGAATCAAGACCTTTGAATCGGTCGTTGCCGGGTTGGGACCTGCCCACCAGAGACCAGACGGGAACTCGCCAGTGACGTGCCAGCCGTCGGTCAACCCAGTCAGTCGGTAGTCACCATCGCCAAGGTCCACAAGAGCTACGCCAGGATCGGCTGCGGAGACGAAGTCTTCGTCGTAGAATCGCAGATTCAGATCGGGCAACGTGTAGCCGGTGACGCCCGGCGAGAGAACGAGAATAGTCATGTGGTGCTGGACGTCAGCTCGACGTCGTCAAAGTTGACTTGCCCTGTGCCGACCGAGGAAAGGCGTACCGCTACGGGCTGTCCGGCGTCTGCGGGAGTGGCGACGTAGACACACTCAGCCTGTCCCCACTCGCCTGGCGCTAAGGCCATCCCCGACGTGACTACCTTGGACACCCCGTTGATCATGATCGCCACTGAATACCCCGTCCATGGCTTGTCGGCACGGCGCCCCACCCGGACGGTCAGTCGGTATTCGACTCCAGCTTCAGCAAGATAGACGTCCTGCCAGACAGACCCGCCGTCGTTGGCGTAGGCAACTTGGGTGGAACCGCCAGGGTACTGAGTCGTCGCAGGATGGAACACACCGACAGTGCCAGTTCCCTGCCACCCCGACGGCGGACCAGCGACCCAGGATCCCGGTGGATCGATGCTCCAAGGCGGCAAGGCGGGCAGTTCGAAATCGCCATTGTCGACGGTGCCATTGGGTGGAAGTGGAGGCGAAGCGACGAGGTTCAGTGTCTCGAATAGGTAGTCAATGCATGCCTGGTTGAGAACGTGATCTGGCCGCGTAATCTCGGCGAAATGGATCGCGCCAACCGTCAATCGATTGAGGTGACGAATCACCACGTTGTGATACGTCGCACCGTAGGCACCGGTCGATCCTGATTTCGCAAAGCAACAAGGGTCGATCGGATTGAGCACCTGGTGACGAGTACGGTCGACACCATCGGCAGCTAGGCGATAAAGCTCTTCGTAAGACACAAACCTCGCGAGCGCCGACTGCTCAAGATCGCCCACGCTGCCAGCTGCTCGCAGGTCAGTGGGAAGCGATCCACTGAACTCCACCGAGACGTCGACCGAGGGATCGAGTGCCGCGTAGAGCGTGGTCGCCCAACCGCCCCCACTGAGACCGGTCATGTAGATCGAGTCGTAGAGCCCCTGAACCAACTGCAGGCTCGCCCAGACCGGATAGGCATGCAGATACCAGATCCCGGGGTTGGGTACCGTATAGGCGAGGTCGTGGTCGACTGGTCCGCTGTTCGAGGCTCA
>Ga0255048_10000585_pt1 | contig 27735 bp, 30 predicted proteins | sample JV7_2_2_MG_FD_183619 | JGI IMG/M metagenome (GOLD analysis project Ga0255048, IMG submission 183619) | Seawater microbial communities from Jervis Inlet, British Columbia, Canada - JV7_2_2 | ecosystem: Environmental > Aquatic > Marine > Inlet | place: Canada: British Columbia | collected 2016-10-06
CACCGGTGACCAAGGCACGAAGCTCGCAGAGTGGGGCAAGACCGGCAAAACGACCGGGCTGAACGCTATCACCGCACTCAATTCTCTGGACTACGCGTTCCGTGAAGCAGGCCGGCAGCAGCAAACTAAGACGTCTATTTTTGACAGCCCGTTCTTTAAGATTGGGAAGATAGCGGCTGTTGTTGTTGCTTCCGCAGTCAACCCGGCGCTGGGCGCGGCGGTTGCCTCAGGACTTACGGCGGTAGATGGGCGCAACAGTTTTGGTGATATCGCAATCGCGGGGGCTTCCACCTACGCAGGCGCGAAGTTTTCGGCTTACGCCAAGACGCAGTGGTCAGGGTCTCTTGCTGGGACGGGCTCGAGCGGTGGGGCTGCTTCGGGTGGTGGCTTTTCCTACGGGGCAGATGTGACGGCAGGCGCGGCATGGAAAACACCGAGTTCGCTCTCTGCGTCGAGCTTTGCCGGATCTGGTATTGGCATCGCCGGCGCTGCAGCTAGCCCCAGTGTAAAAAGTAAGGCTGCCGCCACCAGTCCGTCAGCCAAGATATTTAATAGTTTCGGGAGTAAGGCTGCAGGCGGTGGCGTCAGCGCTGCAGTGCAGAAGGTAGGCAAGGCCTTAACCCTCGACAATCTGGCAAAGGTTGCGATGATCGGCTCAGTTGGCGTGTCTTTGTTAGGTGCTAAGGCCGCTCTCGATCCGAAGGTTTCAGCTGCACCCACGCCGGTGTCCGCACCTAAGGTACTGGGCTTCCCCGACACGGACGAAGTCTTCAAGCCATCTGAGCCACTGGCTGCAGCTATCGATATCCGCAAGCAGCGCAAGTACACCGACACCAATCTCACATGGGGCACAGGCCTGACCGGCAACGTGCAAGTGCCGACATTGTTCGGCGCAGGTTCCACAGCAGGAGCGTTCTAGTGTCCAAGGTTCATGAGATCATCGAGATGCACAATTACCTCGACACGACCAAGCGCACGCTGGCGACGGAGTTCCAAGAAATTGTCGACTACGTGTTGCCCGACCGGTCGAACGTGCAGCGCTGGGAGTCACCGGGGCAGCGACGCGGCACCGTGCGCTATGACTCGACGGCGGTAGAAGCGGCTGAGATTCTGGCCGGTAATCTGGCCGCGACACTCACCCCTCAAGCCTCGGTCTGGTTCCAGTTGGTCACCAAGAATCCACAGCTGCGGCAAATGAAAAAAGTAGTCGATTGGTGCCAGGAAGTGCGCGACCTGATGTTGGGCGCGATGAGCACCTCCAATTTCTACCTGGCGATGGATGAGGTTTACCTTGACCTTGTCGGCTTCGGGACTGCGGCACCGTATGCCGAAATGCTGAACGGGCGACTGCATTATCAGTGCTGGCCTATCAAGGACTACGTGTTCACGGTCGGCATTGATGGTCGGGCCAATGCTATCTACCGCAAGTTTAAGATGACCGCTGAGCAGGTGTTTAATCGCTTCAGCCGCCACCCGGGCAAGAAAGAGCTCGGTGACATAGTCACTGCGGCCATGTCATCGACTGCGGATGCGCAGGCTTCACAGCGTGAGATTGAAGTCATCCACTGTATTGCGCCGCGCGAGAAGTACACGCCGGGCAAGCCAGGCTTTCAGAACATGCCGATCGAATCGGTGTACGTGAACGTCGATGACCGTGTGATTATGGCCGAAGGCGGCTATGAAGAAATGCCAGTGTCAATTGCGCGATGGCGCGTGACTTCAGATGACGCAGGCTGGGGGCGCGGACCAGGCTCCACCTCGATGCCTGACGTTCGCTCACTGAATGCTGCCAAGCGGATGATTCACCGGGCCGCTGCTAAGGACTTGGACCCGCCTCTGATTATCGAAGACCGAGGCGTGATTGGTAGCGTGCGGACCACGCCCAACGGGATTACCTACAAGCGCAAAGGCGCCGAGGTCGATTACCTGACCAGTGGCTCGCGTATGGACTTGGGCATCTTCGACGTGCAGGAACTCAAGAGCCAAATCCGTAGCGTGTTCTATGCCGACCATCTGCGCATGCCGCCCCCACAGGGCACGCCGATGACCGCTACCGAAACCCAGATCCGGTGGGAACTGATGGAGCGCCTGCTTGGGCCGACGCTTGGCCGGGTGATGACCGAGCTATTGAATCCCGGCGTTGAGCGGACTTTCGGCTTGATGATGCGGACGGGGCAGCTACCCGAGCCGCCTCAGGAAATGATGGAAGAAGAAATCGACATTGAATACCAGGGGCCACTGGCACGCGCGCAGAAGCAGCCCGAGATTGCAGCCATCGAGCGCACGTTCGCTGCGGCGGCAGGCCTCGACCAGATGACCCAGAGCAACGCGGCTACGATGAGGCTCAACCCCGATGAGGCGGTCAAGATACTGGCTCGCTTGCACGGCTTCCCGGCTGACGGGCTACGTGATGACGATGAGATTGCAGCGATGCAGCAGCAGCAGCAGGAAGCCATGGCTGCACAGCAGGAACGGCAGGATGCGGCGCTTGCGGCTGATATGGCGGGCAAGGTTCAGGGAGCGGCGGCCTAACCGATGGCGGCTGACGACCGAGAAACATCAGCCGCCCGAGAGCACGCCCTTGCGCGCCTCGAAGGCGAAGCGCCGGGGAGCATCCGCGAGGCGACACGCTCAGCCTACCGCGACGTCCTCAGTACCGATTCCGCACGGGTTGTCCTTGAGGACTTAATCCGCGCATACCACGACCGCACCTCTCCACAGGTAGAGGAAGCGGTTGCAACCATCGACCACCCCTACCGCGCGTATTACGTCGAGGGTCAGCGCTCTGTGGTGCTGGCTTTACGGGAGTTGGCCGAGGAATTATTGAGAGGCGATGAATCATGAGTGAATTTCTGGACGCGTTACCCGAGCACCTGCGCGGTGCCGTTGAGGGTGCCGGTATCGATTCGGTCGAAGGCTTGGTGCAGAATTGGGCAGATGCGCAATCAGCGGTCGGTTCAAGTATCCGTATCCCAGGGCCGGACGCTGGCGCCGAACAGGTTGCCGAGTTTGACAGCCGGCTGCTTGAGAAAGTACCACGACTGGTGCGGCTTCCTGATGGCGAAAGCGCCGAAGAAGTCTCAAGATTTTACGGCGCATTGGGCCGACCAGAAGCACCAGACGGCTACGCATACGGTGATTTGCCCGCTCTGGATGCAGGCTCAGATTCCGACAAAGCGACTTGGACCGAGGCTGACAAAAAGACCCGCGAGTGGATTAGCAATATCTCCCACAAAGCGAACCTGACAAACACGCAGGCCCAGGTGTTGTACTCAGACATGATTGAAGATGCGCGCGCGAACGTCGCAACGGCTATCAATCAGCGGGACACGATGGCCTCCAAGCTCCGCGAGGACTGGGGGCAGGACTATGACCAGCGCATGGTGATGGCTGGGCACGTGCTCAAGGTGTTTGGCGGCGAGGAAGGTGCAGCGCTTGCGGCACAGGAGTTGGATGCGACCGGGCTGTCTAATTCCCCCGCTATGGCGCGGATACTGCACACCATCGCGTCCAACCTCAGCGAAGACCAAATCATCGACACAGGGGTCACGCCGTCGAGCCTGACCAAGACCTCAGAGCAAATCCGGGCGACGCTGAACGAGATGCGCGGGAACAAAGACCACCCGATGCACCATGCTTCAGACCCACGTCACGGTGATGCGATGGCGAAGATTGATTCGCTCTACAACGAACTTGAGGCCTTGAAGCGGCACGCCGCTTGAGCTAGTCTCAGTTCTGAAGAAAGCAGTTTGCCCTGCAGTCGCCCACCGGATACCCCCACGTTCCGGTGTGGCGACACTTCTCGGGGAGTCCGCAAGGGTCCGGGTGACACGGTGAAAGCACCGAAGGCCAGCGACCTTTAATCGCAGACGGGTCCGGTTCGAGCGGGTAGTCCTTCAAAAAGTTGTTTTAACTTTCGGAGGACAGATCCATGTCAACAGAAGTATCCGTCGCACACGTCGAAGCGTACCGCGACAATGTCATCATGCTGGCGCAGCAAAAAGGCTCGCGCTTGATGGGCACTGTACGCAATGACGGCGATATCATCGGGCGGACGTGTTACTACGACCGCATCGGCGCCACTTCTGCCTCGCAGGTCACGACCCGCCACGCAGATACCCCACTCACAGACACACCGCACTCACGTCGCCGTGCTGAAATGACTGATTGGGATTGGGCCGACCTCATCGATTCCGTCGATCGCATCCGCACCATCTATGACCCAACCAACCGCTATGCGGTCAACGGGGCATGGGCTATTGGGCGCGCCGTCGATGACGTGATCATCGATGCAGCCAGCGGCAACTCGTATGAGGGACAGTCCGGTGGCACGGTTACCGCACTGCCCGCCGCGCAGAAGATTGCGCATAACAGCACGGGGCTGGATTTGGATAAGCTGCTCGAAGCCAAGGAAATCATTGACGCGAGCGACGTGGACCCAGAAATTCCGCGTTTCTGCCTTGTTACAGCGGCCCAGATCACTAACTTGCTGAACGTGACGGAGATTCAATCAGCCGATTACAACACCATCAAGGCGTTGGCGTCCGGCCAGGTTGATACCTTCCTCGGTTTCAACTTCATCCGCACACAGCGGCTGGATACGGACGGCACCAATCGCCTCGTCCTGTGTTACACGCAGGCTGCTATCGGGTTGGGCATGGGTCAGGAACTCATGGTCGACATTGGCCCACGCCGGGACAAGCGCAACGCCACACAGGTGTACGTGTGTGCTTCACTGGCCGCAACGCGAATCGAAGACGAACAACTCGTCGAGATCGCCTGCGTCGAATCGTAAGGTCGGAAGACCTCAAGGAGTAGGCTGATATGGCTATAGAAGAAGTATTGTCCGGGACGATCACCAACCGTGATGCGATCCCGATTGCGTTTAGCGCGGGGAACTTGGCGGCTGGTACTGCCAAAATTGCCGTGGGCACGGTGGAGATTGGCGTCTTTGACGCCGGTTCGACTTATCGCATGTTCGAGATCCCCTCGAACGCGATTGTTCACCGGGTTGAGATTAGCTGCGATGTAGGCATTGTTGCCGCCATCGCCAATGTGGGCATCTACCAAACCACCAATAATGGTGGTGCGGTGGTTGACGCGGACCTGTTCGGTTCTGCTGTCGACCTCGATGCTGCAGCCCTGACTGACTCAAGCATCATGCACGAGTCGGCGGTAGTGGGGATTGAAGACGTCGAAAAGGAACTCTGGTCTGCGCTCGGCTTGTCTGCCGACTCAAATCGGGGTTACGACGTGGTCATCACCACTACCGTGGCTGCTACAACCGGCGGAACGGTAAGCCTGCGAGCCTGGTACACCACGAACCAGTAATCGCGTGACTACCTGGTCCTCGGAAGTCGCGATTTGTAACGGTGCTCTCAACCTTTTGGGTGCTGAGAGCATCGTCGCGGTCTCCGATTCCCGTTTCTGCGACGCCTACTTCGACCAGGCGCGGGATGAATGCCTGGCCGCATACCCTTGGAACTTCGCGGTTCGTCGCACGGATTTAGGGGCACCGCTCGCGGCAGGCTCCGAAGGCTATCCGGTTTATGAATGGACTTACGGATTCTCTCTGCCCCGGGGGGATAACGACTTCTGCCTGCGTGTGATGGACACCAAGAACGGCGAGCCTTATCGCGTTGAGGGCAAGTGGCTGTATGCCAACCACAACTCGGTCTACATCACCTACATTCAGCGGATTGAGAGCATTAACGAATGGTCTCCGCACGCGAAGATGACGCTGTCGGCCAAGCTGGCTTCGCTGATTGCCTATCCGATCACCAAGTCTTCGACCATGTTCACCAACATGCACGGCCTGTATATGAACTTGCTCGCCGATGCGCGGCAGGTGGATACGCAGGAAGGCACCCCGGACGAAATCCGTAGCGACGAGATACTAGACGCCCGCTTCGGGTATTATCCCCACTTGTCGGGTAACCGATACTAAGGAGTCGGCAATGGCGCGAGTCGTTCCGGTTCACACGAACTTTACCGGTGGCGAGATATCCCCCCGCCTGCTGGGCCGGGAAGATATTGAGCGCTACCGCTCAGGATGCGCGACGCTCTCCAATTTCGAGATACTGCCGCATGGTGGCGCCCGTCGCCGGGCTGGGTTCCACTACGTGGCCTCGGTCAAGGATTCGGACGAAGTCTCACGCCTGCTGCCGTTCGAGCACAGCGTGTCGGTCGCCTACGTGCTCGAGTTCGCGGATCTGTTCATGCGCGTATTTCGCGACAACGGGCAGATAGTTACAGCACCTGACACCCCCTACGAGATAGCCACGCCTTACCTTGAGGCCGATCTGTTCGACATTCAGTACGCACAGGCTTCCGATGTGATGTATCTGACGAGCGCGAACTATTGGCCGCGCAAGCTGTCGCGCACCGGCGACACTGCATGGACGCTCTCCAATTACGTCCCGATTGACGGGCCATACCTCGACGCCAATGACACCGCGACGACGCTCAATCCCAGCGGCACCACGGGCAATATCACGATCGTGGCAAGCACTAGCTTTTTCAATGTGGGGCATGCACCGGTCGGCACTGAGCCGGGCGCCTACTTCCAGCTGCATAGCGGCTACGTGCAAGTGACCGCTTACAACTCAGCTACGTCCGTCGACGCCACTGTGCTGGATACGCTATCAGCGTCCACAGCGACGACAACCTGGCGCGAGGGCGCATGGTCTTCATATCGCGGGTTTCCCAGGGCAGTGAGTTTCTTCGAAGAGCGGCTGTACTTCGGCGGCACAGACTTCCAGCCACAGACGCTGTGGGGTTCTGCTGTCAGCGCTTACAACGACCACACGCCGGGCACTGCCGACGACGATGCGGTCAACTACACCATGGGCGTGGCGCGTAAGAACCAGAACACCATCCAATGGCTGCAGGGGCATAAATTGCTGTTTATTGGCACCTCAGGCGGCACGTTCACGGCAGGGGACGCTAATGTTCCCCTAACCCCTAGCAACGTGAGGATATTGCCCCAAGCGTCGCATGGCAGCGCTTACATTCAGCCTGTGGCGATATCCAATATCCTGCTCTTCGTGTCTCGATCGCGCCGGAAGCTGCGAGAATTGTCCTTTGACTTCCGCGACGAGAGTTACCGGGCGCCAGATATGACGCTATTGGCTGAGCACATTACGCGCTCTGGCATCGTCCAGCTGGATTACGCCGAGGAACCAGACGCGATTCTCTATGCCGTGCGCGCAGATGGCACGCTGGCCTCGTGTACTTACGACCGAGAGCAGGAAATTGTTGCTTGGAATACGCTGCCCACGAACGGGACCATTGAGTCCGTCGCGGTCATACCGGCAACCTCAGGCACTGAAGGGTACGACCAAGTATGGGTCATCGCCAAGCGCACGGTGAACGGTGCCACGGTCAGATACGTCGAATACCTTGAGCAATACTTCGATAACGGGGATAGCGCGGTCGATGTTACAGACGCCTTCTTCGTGGATGCCGGGCTGCAGTACGATGGCGTAGCAACCACCACATTGAGCGGCCTCGACCATCTGGAAGGCGAGACAGTACAGGTGCTCGGCGACGGGGCAGAAATGCCCGATGCTGTTGTGGCTTCGGGTTCGATCACGCTGGCCTCATCGGTGACCAAAGCATCTGTGGGGCTGGGTTACACGTCCACACTGCAGCTGCTTCCGGCGATAACCGGCGCACGAGACGGCACGACCCAGGGACGAGCCAAGTCATGGGGGCGCGTGAAGGCCCGGCTATTCGAATCCCTTGGCATGCAAATCAACGGCATCGACCTGGCTATCCGGTCGACTGCTGACTTGATGGATACGGCGATCGACCCGTATACAGGGTGGCGTGAGGTGCAGGTCAATGGCTGGGACGAAGAAGGGCAAATCACCTTCGCGCAAACCAGACCCTTGCCGTTAACGCTATTATCTGTAGCAGGCACCTTGCAGGTCGAGGATTTATGAGCGGTTTTCTCTCCACTGTCGGCACGCTATTCCGCAATGCAGCCCCGTGGATATCGACCGGATTGTCTTTACTGTCGACGGTTAAGTCCTTCGAAGCGGCCAACCAGATTGAGGATGAAGGGCAGTTCAACCGGGCAACCTTCGAGGCTGAAGCGGTCGCCGTATGGCGCTCATACCAAGACCGTGCCGACATTCTCTACCATGAACAGAACCTGTTCACGGGTGCCCAGACCGCGAACTATGCCAAGTCTGGTGTGGCGCTGCAGGGTTCGGCTATGGAAGTCCTGAACGATATCACTTATCGCCAGAATCTTGACCAGCGCGCCCTATTCAGTGAAGGGAAAGCGGAAGCGACCTCTCGGCTCAATAAAGGGTCGCTCGCCGAGTGGCAGGCCTACCAATCGGGCGCCGCGACGCGCACGAACGCTATCGGTAACCTGGGGAGCACCTTGCTCAATGCATCCGGGCGGGTCTACTTCCCGACACCGTGGACGTCATCTGATACCGAGAAGGTAGAAAAAGAGGCGACCGCTTGAAGATCCAACAGTACCAGCGCCAGGCAACCCAACCCGCGACGGCCGGCGGCATTGTCGTATCCGGCGCCGGCACATCGAAAGCGGCAAGTGCTAAAGCAATTGGTGCAGCAAGTCAGGCGACAATGGAACTGGCGGAGCGCTCTCAAGCGGCTGCACGCACGGCGCTGGTGTCTTCCCGCTCGCTGGCATTGCGCCAGCAATACGGTTCTTACTTCGCCGATCGGTCGCGTGATGCAGCACAGTGGGATTCGCTGGAGAGTGATGCGGCGCACGCGTATGGCAAGCTGACTGAGCAAGCCATGAAGGGGATTGAAGACCCGCTGGCGCAGGCCGCCATGGCGCAGGAGATTAATACCTTCGGCGCGCAGGCTTCGATAGAAGCTCAGAAGGCAAAAATAACGCAGCAGATTGATTGGTCTCGCGGCATGCTTGAGGCGCAAATGTCAGAGCGCCGCATTGAAATTGCCGGGACAACGGACCCAGTCGAGCGGCAACGGCTGCAGGGACAGGCATTCGAGATAATTGCCGGGAACGCGGCAGCGGGCGTGATATCCCCGCTCGACGCTGAGAAAAAGATACGCGCCTTCACGGATGGCGTCATTGAAGACCAGTTTTCCCTGATGACGTACCAAGATCCAGATGGCGTGCTCGAGCGGCTATATAACACTGCCGACGAAGCACTGGCATCGATGAGTTCAGACAAGCGCGCAGACTTGATTCTGAGGGCTGAGAAGCGATCGGAAGCGATGCGCAAGCAGGATGAGGCTGAGCGGCGCCGGGCTACGGCAGCGGATGAGCGTACCGTGACGGATCTACACGACCTGAATTATGGGCGATTGTATGCGGCTGTTGACCAGGGCGACGCTAATTTCGGCACGCTGACACAGGCGCTGGAGGACAACAAGATAAGCGGCACGCAGTTTAAGACGCTGTATGACCGGGCTGCTGTTGTCGCTGAAGCGGGTGGGCCGGGGAACCGGCAGGCGGTTAACAACCTCAAGATGCGCGTGTGGGGGGGCACGCTGACGCCCGGCATGATCTTGGATTCCAAACGCGGTGTAGGCGGCATCAATACCGCCGAGGCTGAGACACTGCTTGCACTGACCCGAGAAGGGTCCGCTTTCACCCAGACCGAGGACTACAAGCAGGCGGCGGACTACTTGCAGAGTCAACTGGGATACACGCCGGGGTCAATCCTCGGGGGTTCTGATTCATCCGCGACTGCGGCAAATGCAAAAGCGGCGCTGTACGAGTTCTATATCCGGATGAAGGAGAACCAAAGCGCCGTTCCGCAAAATGTGATGATGGAAGTATTGGAACGCTTCCAAGCAAAGGGCGTTAAGCCCAAACCCGTCCCAACTCGGTTTTTGACGCCTGACGCAGCAATCAATGCCCTGAGAGATGGGCGCATAAACAGCATTGATGAACTAAACTTCGAAATAGAATTGCACAACCAGCAGCCGAATCGACAGCCATGACCGAAGCACTCGCCAGCGCCTATAGAGAACGGCTCGACATGCAAACGCCGGGCGGGCAAATGTTGCGTCAGCAGGTCGAGGCTATGTCGGCGGACGAGTACAACGCAGCCTATCAGCGAGCAGCAGCGGCCCGTACCGGGCAGGTGCCCGAGAATGAGATTGTCATTCATATCACCCCACGCACGCTTGCTGAGGCCGAGGATTCATCGAGCGGGCCAGCAGACGAGGGCACTGCACCGATAGGCGGTGCAGAGCGCTCACCGTGGGATGTCGACGTTAGCCGATTGCCTGGGGTGGTTGCCTCCGGGGTGGGGCAGTCGGTGACTGAGTTCAGAAAGGCCGCTTTCGAGATTGCTCAACTCGGCGTTGAGAACTTCGAGCTACCCCACTTCGCTGTGCTGATGGGGATGACCGGTGACTGGGACTCTGACTTCAACCTGACCAAACCGACCGGCGACCTGCCCGAGTGGGCGCAGGGCATGTTGCCCGAAGACCTGAACGCTGCGGAGAGCATGGTCAAGAACATTGCGCAGTTTGTTGGTCCGTTCTCCGCGGTTAGCAAGGCGATGAAAGCGCACGGTGTTTTCGCCGCAGTGGACGGCGCGAGCAAGTGGGTAAACGCAGGGCGGGCGATGATAGGCGGGGCTGTCGCGTCACTGCCCGTCGACGCGCTTTTCTTCGACCATGCTGAAGTCAATATGGTCGACATTGCCAAGGAGTTTGGTTACGAACGCGAGCTGCTCAACTACTGGGCTTCGAAGGATGACGACGGCACAGCATTGACCGCGCTACGCAACCGGGTGAACGCAGCGCTGACCGCAATGCCACTGGGTGTCGCGTTTGAGGGACTGTTGCGTGGTGGCAGCGCCGCGATGAAAGACACCGTGGTGCATGACGTGGTAACCAACTTGGCGCCGAAGGCGAAAGAGTTTGCAGCTAATGCGTATATAGCGACAGCGAAATCACTACGTGCCTTGCGTGAGTACGAGTGGGCCGAGCTTGAGGAGACTGCCCTTCGCAGTATGGCGAAGACCCCTCGGCAAAAGCAGCGCGGTTCCGCGGGCGTGCCGCCGCTTCCTCCTTCAGATACGGAAAACGCGTGGAAGGCTGTCAAGGTTATTGCCGCGCGTATGCGTCGTCATGGTGACGCAGCAGAATTTAGCGACGTCATGAAGGGCGTTGCCCCGGAAGATCGCGAAGCCGTTCTCTCCGCTGCCGAGAAAGCAGCTGCTGCCGGCAAGCTCGGGACGGTGAAAGGATTTAGCGTGGAGGAGTTGCGCGAGTCGATACCCCCCGAAAAGAGGGTTTCAACGCCCAAGACGATGTTGAAGCCTGGCCCGGTGCGTACCGCCAAAGGGGGGGTGTTCAAGGATCTAGACCTGGAGGAAGAAGGCGACGGGGTGCTCGGCATGACTCAAGACGACCTGACGGCAGTCTGGAGAAAATCAGTAGACGATTCCAAGAACCTGCAAGCGGGGGAGCTTGTTGTTGACTTGGGCGCCGAGCCGCGCGATATAGAATTTTGGGAAAGTGCGCTCAGACTTCCAAATCAAGCAAGGTACTGGTACGAGGTTTCTACCGAGGCGATGCACGAAGTTCTTAGCGACTTTACGCCAGCAGAACTCGAGACGTTCTTCAGTTTGGTCGCTGCCACATCACCTCAAGCGAACCCCTACGACAACATGCGCCGCGCGCTTTCTGTAATGGGGCACATCTTAGCCGATCGACCTGTCACCACCGCGCTGTCTACATCAATGGGGGGGAAGGGTGACGGTGTGCGCAGCGCAATTTTCGGCATCGACTCAAAAACCAACAAGGTGCATAACTTTAACGGCACGTTCGAATACTTGGCTGGGATGCGGCTTGACCCGCCACTGTCGACCAACGATAGACAGGTCGCCAAGACCTTCGGCATAACCCCTGAGGAACTGTTCGGCAACCAAGCTGTGTACGAGCCTATTTCGTTGTTCTATATCAACTTGCGTGACGCCCTAAACGAGAGGCTCCCGAAAGGCGTGCAACCTTACGAGTCGTGGCAACTACAAGCGCTGGGATGGGTCGAGGAGCGCATACGTGACGTGAAGGGGAGCAACACCAGCGACGACTACATGCAGTCGCTTGAGCGGATCACAAACGAAATTGCAGACGCCTTGCCGGACTTTGAATATGGACAGCCTTTGACGAAAGCTGTGCTTATGCGCGAAGACGTGCAGCGCGTGATCGACTCGACAACGGAGAAGTTCGAGGCTTCGCATATTGCGACGGTGGAGGCAATGTCTGAGAACTCGCCGCAGACTGCGCGTCTTCTCGGTATGCGCGAGCACTGGGACGATAAAACGGTCGAGGCTGTAAACGCCAGCATTCGGCGAACAATGAAGAATCTGTCGACACAGACCAAGACCCCGGTTCTCGATAAAGACGGCAAACCCGTTCTTGATGAAAAAGGAAAACCAAAAACAACCCAGGCACCGTCTGTTGCGAGTAACGCGCTTAGCGCGGCCAGAAGCATTCGCGCGTTCAGGGGTGTGCCTGGTGCTAGCGAAAGAATCACGCGGATAGATTACGGGCGTGGAACGTGGCAAGGGAACGTGAACGCGAACATGCGTATCCCGTTAATGGATGCGACAAAGGAAGAAAAGGAAATTTTTCTTGCGTTCTATACCGAGGGTCTCGACCAGGACTTAGCGCCGGCTTCGGTTTTCAAAAAAACCAGGCACGACGCCCCTGTCCCTGAGGGCAATACCCGCACCTACTCAACATTTTTTCCGATGGACATGGACGACGCCGCTGTCAAAACGGTGTCGGATGCGTTGGGGGGCGACTTCGAGGTGTCGGTGAAAGACCTGCCGAATGGGACGCAGTTTGATATTGCGCCAAGCTTCGGGCCGGATGGGGCACCCGTTGGCATCACCTTTGAAGACGTAGAGGCCGCGCTAGAACAACTGCCGCCGGAAATGACGGGCATTGTTTCCGCCAGGGACTTTGAAAGTGTGCCTGTTTTCAGGGACGGGAACCCAGTGACCGACCTTGATGGCAATCCCGTCAAGGACGCAACCGGCGAAGAGAAGACCCGGTCGGCAACTGATATACTCAACCAGGCGCTTCGGGACATTGACACCGAGGCTGTGGACCAACTGCAGCAGGTGGCGACCAATGCCTCAAGAAAACAACTCCGGGCCTACCTCAAAACAGGCGACCCATCCGGCCTCGGCCTCAAGCCCAAACCGGACGGGACGCTTCCGAAAGGCAGAGTGGGACGAATGGCCAAAATCCGCGCAAGACGACGCGGACTACATGATAATTTCACCGCGACCCGCAAAACCTTCGCCAAAGAGTTAAAACGGCAAGAAGTCGAGTTTGGCGAAATAACCGATCGCCTCGAAGACAAGGCGGGCGTGTCACGCGAGCGCGTGGCGAAGATGGTCGCGCCTCAGATGTAGACGTCACCGAAGGTGGAAAGACTCGCCGCGTTAAGGTCGCAGAACGCGATGCTGACGGGCGGATGACTCGGGTGGTGGTAAAGTGAAAGAGGGTTTTTAGGTGGCCGCTGCTGGTTATTACATCACCGGTGCCGATGAGGGGGTTCTCCTCTCGAAGGAGCCGAAGCGCAAGCTGCGCCGGCGGCGACTCAAGGCGCCTGAGTTTCAGTTCGAATCGACGAGCATGGATGAGTCGGACTTGGCGGACATGCTTGAGGTGATGGAAATGCTGGATTCGATCGACATGCTGGATGAGGTGACCTGATGGCCGCTGAGCCGCTTGCGCCTGTCGCCCCCGCGCCGCTTGCGCCGGCATCGGGCGCGGTCGGGTATACGCCTGACGACGCCAACCAGCCCGCTGCGCAGCCCGAAAGCCCGTTCGAGGGTGGGTTCACTAAGGGCGGCAATAAAGTCGACCTGGCGACCGCTGGCGCGTTCAGGGGATTACTCAAAGGTATTCTGGATGAGAGCGCGACAGCCACGGTGAAGGCGGCAGATCCTGAGGCACTGGCCGCTCAGACCCGAACACTGTCATCAATCGGGCATCAAGGCCCATTGCCGAAGTACGCCGTCAATATCAATCTGGACAACCTTGAGGCACCCGAGGAAGTTAACTCGCTTATCCACTCGGTTGCTGAAGCACTGAAGCCCGAGGTTGACATTGCCCGCCGGGGCAAGCGCAGTCATCAGGTGACACTGGATGCGGCGCGGGAACGGTTCCGCGCTGACGAGGGCTTCATGCTGCGCCGACAAGATGGCGAAGCTGTCAACGCTGAGATTATCACCGCGACCCGGTTCGTGCTGGCGTCTGCGAGGGATAAGACGGCGGCATTAGCGCGCGAGGTTGTCTCTGGTGAGGGCGGCGTTAATAAGATGGTCGAGTTCCGCCGGTCATTATCTCAAATGGCTGCGATCCAACTACAGTTGCACGGCATGGCAGCCGAGGCAGGGCGTGCGCTCAATGCGTTCAAGATTAAAGCGGCGCCAGATGTTATGGCGCTCGCCGATGGCAGTGCGGCCAAAGAAGTGGACACCCCACCGGCATCTGTTGCGCCAACCACGCCGGAAGAACTACCGCTCGCCGCACGCGAGACACCCCCAGAAGCAGCGCCGAGTACGGCGCCCACACCCGCTCAGCCAACTCCTGCCACTGCGGCTCAAGAACCTGCCGCGGTAGACACTCAGGGAACGATGGACGCACTTGGGTTACTTGATACCCAGGGCGGCACCAAAGGCGTCGTTGAACTCGCCAAGTCTTTTCTGGAACTACCCACCCCCGCAGCGCAGAACGTGATGGCGCGAGACTCCACGCGCCGTGGCGTCACGGACATGGTTGGAGAACTGTGGTTCAACTACGTGCTTTCAGGCCCAGCCACGCAGGTGGTCAACATGACCGGCAATGCTGTCACGATGGGTATGTCTACTGCAGAGCGTCAGGTTGCTGGATTCTGGGGCAAGCTGTTTGGTTTCGCGGGTAAGGAGGAAGGGGTTGCGATGCGTGAAGCATCCGCGATGATGCAGGCTTATTGGGGCGCGCTCGGTGACGCTTGGCGTCTGGCTAACTTTGCTTTTAGGCATGGTGAGTCGATGGGGCAGCAGACGGGTTATCAGATGCCCATGTCCACGCTCGATATCTGGAAGATGTCCACGAAGGATGCCGAGGCAATGGCGGCAGGCGCGGGCAACGCGGGCGGCGCTACCTCAAAAGTCAGCACCGGCAGGCAGCCTGCTATCACGGGCGCCAATGTGATGAACGCAATCCCCGATACGGCCAATGCGATATCTCAGCACACGCTGGGACGTAATGTCATGAACCCGATTGAGCTAGGGAAGCGGGGCGTGCTGGGCCGCGCTACCGATGCAGTCAGCCTAATGATTGACCTTGCTGGCGGCACACTTCGAACACCGTCTCGCGGCCTCGGGGCGATGGATCAGTTCTTTAAGACACTGGCTTATCGCGGCGCATTACGCGCTGCAGGCGAACGTGAAGCAATGGCTTCCGGCCTGTCTGCTGGAGAGCGGGCAGAGTACGTGGATAATTTTGTTAACTTCATGCCGCCAGGCAACCCCAACGCTGAAGGCTTCGCGCGGCAGGTCACGATGACTGAGGACTTGATTCAGAACTATGCACGTGGGCTGCAAAAGGTGGGGTCTTCTCGCCTTGGGTATCTGTTCGCGCCATTTGTTCGCGTGACAGCCAACATTCTCGATTATTCGACCCAACGCATTGCGTTCCCAATACGCCCTAGTTGGTATAAAGACCTGTCAGGCAGTGACCCGGTTAAGCGCGACCTGGCTATGGCTAAGGCGACCACAGGGGCAATGGTTTGGATGACGGCGTTTGGCACTGCTTCGACCATGTACGACGCGGATGAAGATGCGCCCGTCGTGGTTACAGGCGCCGGGCCTTCAGATCCGAAGCTCAAGTCTATATGGCGACAACGCGGATATGTGGAATACGCCGTGCGCCTCGGTGGGAAAGATGGCACATGGGTTCAGTACACTCGCCTCGATCCCGGCGGTCAGATCCTTGGCATCGCCGCAGACACCGTGAATATCATGTCGCAGTCTGACGAAGCGACAGCGGACGAACTCGGGGCGGCGCTGATTGCAGGCATCGGAAACAATCTTGTCAATAAGAATTACATGTCTTCGATAGCCGATGCGATGGAAGTCTTCACGAGTTACGACCCCGCCCAATGGCAGCGATGGCTTCGGAAGGCGGCGGCCTCTCACACAGTGCCCAACATTCTGACCCAATATGTTAACGACCAAGACCCTTACCTTCGCCGCGTGGTGTCCTATGCCGACGAGGTAAGCAAGCGCTCGAGTGTTGAGGGGCGAAGGGCACTCCCACTTATACGAGACTTGGCAGGGCAGCCTGTCAAGCAAGAATGGCTATGGGGCACCCGGTTTACAGGCTTCCGCGTTAATGACTCTAAGGTCGACCCGGTTGCTGACGAATTGTGGCGGCTAGAAATGGGGTTCTCTCGACCGTCCAAGAACGTGCGCGGCATCACGCTGGATGAGCACCAGTATTCTCGCTACCAGCAACTGACCGGCTATGCGTTGAAGATGCCAGAAGGGACCATTTACCGAGGCCCGGTAAACTACGACGAGAGCGCCCGCAAAGCGAGCCGGGTTGAACTCGACCTTGGGGGGAAGGGGATGTGGGAAGCTCTCGGGGCGCTCATTAAAGACCCGGCCTACAAGAAGGCAACGGACGGTGACGAAGGCATCAAGGCATTCATGATCCGACAGGTTCGAAACAGTTACCGCGACAAGGCCCAGGTCAAGTTGATGGGCGAATACCCGGAGATTCAAGACCAACTCATTAGCAATGCGCGTGAACTTGGCATGCATCGCGGGGCTGACCCAGCTAGACTTGAGGAACAACTCGCTAACGACCGGGTGACCTTGAGCCGCGATGTTGGATTAATTCAAGACTATCAGGTGGCCGAATGACCGTATCCACAACCAGCAATAAAGTCTCCTACGCGGGCAACGGGGCTACGGTTGCGTTCGCTTTCTCGTTCCCGATATTCGAGCAGACTGACTTACGCATCATCCTGAAAGTAGACGCCACGGGTGTCGAGACTGTGCAGACGCTCACGACCCACTACACAGTGAGTGCCAGCCCCTGGACGTCAGGCGGCACGGTGACGATGGTGACAGCCCCGGCGAGCGGCGAGACCTTGATTGTCAAGTCTGATATCCCGAGCACGCAAGGTACTGACTACCCAACTGCGGGGAACTTCCCGGCTGCCTCACATGAGGACGCACTCGACCGCCTGACGCTTATTTATCAGCAGATGGAAGAAACGATCGGTCGCACCCTGACCTTGGCGGAAGCGACTGCGCTGTCAGACTTCGTAGTGCCAGATCCCGGCACGAACGTGGTGCTGTACTACGACGGCGCGGCATTTTCTTGGCCAGTGTTGACAACACTCACCCCAGATTCAGTCGCCACGACCGCTTTCACCCAAACACTACTCGATGACGCGACAGCGGCCGCCTTTATGACGACCCTGGGGATTACCGCCTTCGCACAAACGCTGCTTGATGACACGGGGGCAGCTCAGGCACGCTCCACGCTCGGGATAAATTACGAATCACTGACTGCGCTCACGGAACTTGCCGAAGCAGATCTGCTGTTTATTTACGATGATGATGCTGCGGCGTACAAAAATATTACTGTTGCGAATGCGCGGGCGTGGCTTGGCGGCCCGACTGGTGTAACTCCGGTCGCGACCACCTCGGGACGGACAGCAGCATTCACCAGCATTCCCGCATGGGCAACGCGCATTGACGTCTGCCTGGCGTCTGTGTCGATGGACGGCAACACGGACAGTATGGTTATAGAGCTTGGCGATTCCGGGGGGTATGAAACATCCGGCTATCTGTGGGGCATCTCCAGCGAGTCGGGCGGCAGTCAACAAAACAATACAACGGGCTTCCAGCTCCACGTGAACAAACATGCATCGGCTGTCTGGCATGGTATCGCGACGCTCATACTGGTGGACCCAGCGACCTTTACCTGGGCTTGCTCATCGCAGCTTGCGCGATCAGACACGGCGGGCGGGGTGAATCAGGGCAGCGGATCTAAAAGCCTTACAGCGGCGCTGGACCGAATCCAAGTACAGCTTGCGGGCAGTACAGATGACTTTGACGCAGGTAAAATCAGCATCACGTACACTTAGTTTGTATTTACTCCAAGCAGCGAAGATCGCCTCAAGGTCGCTACGATGATATGGATTGACCAATGTCAAACGACGAGGAACGCGCCCGCATTGAAAGCATTGTGCGGGAAATGTTCGATATGAGTATTGCGGAGCACGCGCAAGACCACGCCGACTTTCGCACAGACGTGCTTCCGTTCATCCGACTACGCATGAAGCAGATCCAGCGCCGCGAGGACATGTACCAGCGGATCAAGGAGCAAGTATTTCTTTGGGGCGTGCTTGCCACGATCTTATGGGTTGGCCGCGTTGTCTGGAAAGCATTTCTAGGCGGGCCTTCGTGAGTTTCAAGCTCTCAGCCCGGAGCAAGAAACGACTGAAAGGCGTAAATCCTGATTTAGTCGCTGTCGTCAATCGCGCCATCGAGCTAACCGATATCGACTTTGGCGTTACGGAGGGCGTGCGCAGCATCGAGACGCAACGCGAATACGTCGCAAAGGGCGCTAGCCGCACCATGAAGTCACGGCACCTCACAGGGCACGCGGTGGACTTGGTGGCCTATCTTGGACCGCGAGTGAGTTGGGAAATGCCGTTGTACTTTCAGATTAGCGCCGCCATGAAGGCTGCGGCCAAAGAACAAGGCACCCGGGTCAAGTGGGGCGGCGACTGGAAAACATTTGTTGACGGCCCGCACTTTCATCTTACTTGGAAGGCGTACCCGGCATAGCGAGGCGACATGGAACAGAAATCAATCGGCCTGATCGAGCACTACGCCACCACCTACTTGTGGGAAGCTGTGGCTATCGTGCTCTGTCCGCTGATTGCTTTCCGCGTTGTCCAGTACGTGAAGGCTGTTTATAAGTCCCAGGTAGACCGTAAGCCCCATCCGATAATAATGCACGCCACGAGCTTTGCCATTTGCTCACTGGCTGCGACATACGCTCTCAACCGCAAATATGAGCTAGACGACGCGCTTTTCGGTGCCATCGTTATAGCCGTATTTGCACAATCAATCGTGGAGTTCGTTTTCAGGGTCACCGCGAAACGCGCACCTATGCTCAATCAGGCGCTATCAGGCCAAATCTACACGGACAACACGACCTTTGGGCATACCGTTATCGGCGCAATTGCTGGCGCGAAGGTAGTGCCGGACGCAAGGAAATCACAGCGCCCGACGGACGCAGAATACGCCGCGTCACTGAGCGAAGATCGAACGGAGCCGGGCTGATGGTTGGATTGCTAGGCGTTTTCGGTGACTTGATCGACAAGGTTGTACCCGACGCAAACAAACGTCTGGAACTGAAGGCCCAAGCGGCCCAAGCAGAACACGACGGCCAGTTTAAAGAGCTTGAGGAACGCATGGCGGCTATCGTCATGGAGGCGAAAAGCAAAGACCCATGGACTTCACGCGCTCGCCCATCGTTCCTGTACGTGATGTACATCCTGATTTTGTCGGCAATCCCTATCGGCGCTTTGTTTGTGTTCTGGCCCGAAGAAGTGCAACGCGCGATTCATGGTTTCCGACTGTGGCTGGCAGCGATACCGCCGGAGCTTTACGGCCTATTCGGCGCGGGGTATCTCGGCTACACGAATAAGCGCAGCCAGGACAAAGCGGCTTCATTGGGCCAGCCGGTTTCGCAAGGGCTAATGTCGAAGATTCTCGGATAGGCATAACAAACAGAATTGACGCTGCGGCGCTAGTGCGCTGACGAGAGGCCAAGACCTGCTTGGGTAGTACCTGCTGCATTGCTTCGGCGTAACGGGGAACGCGGGCCAAACGCAGGCGCCGGATTAACGCCCGGCCAGCGTCAACGCTATGGGTAATCCCGCAGGCTGTATCGAGAGGCATAACAGACAATAAAAAGCCGGGCTTGCGCCCGGCCCGACTGCCAGAGGGAATGCCCGGAAACCACCCCGGGCTACAGTCTACGGCTACATCATAGCGCGGACCCGCTCCACGACTCCAACGAGTCGCGCAGACAGCGGCAGCACACCAGACTTAATCTTCTCAATAATAGCTTCGTCGCGGTGGATGCGGATGATCCGCTTGGGTAGGCGAGAGTGGTAAAAAATCAAGTCACACCACTCGCGTCCCGTTACCCAGAGCTCGCCGTGCACCTGCACATGGTAAGGCTCTGCGGCGTCCGCCTCGTCTGACCGGATCGCTTTCATGTACGCAGCGCTTTTGGTCAGTGCAGCGGGCGCCTTGATCTCAATCATGCCGTACTTGCCAACCAGGCCGTCCGGCGAGCAGCCGACGGTCTTCTCGTCGTTGGTGATAAACCCCACGCGCTCTACGTCGACGTCCTGCGTCATTTCATACCACGGGATAGCATCGGCTTCGAGCAACTGCCCGCGCTCTGTGAACGACGTTGAGAAGTCGTCCAGTGGCTCGCCAAGCAACTGCTCTGCCGCGAGCAAGTCCATGTAGGTCTCAGGCATGTTGCCCGTGCGGACCTTCCACTTCGAGGTGATTATTTGATCGAAGGCGGACGCTGTCGGGATACCTGCCCGCAGTGCCAACCATTCACCGGACCCTTGCTGTACGTCGTGGATAATCATGACTCGCCCCTTTCCCGCTTCGACAACTCCGCCTCAATCGCAGGCAGCCGACCGCTCATGATTTTTTCGTAGTGGTCATCGACCACGGGTTCCGCCGGGTCTACCTTCACCCCAGCCCAGAGCAGGAACTTATGCTCGTTGGTGACGACTGCCTGAGTTCTGGCGCGCAGCATGACGGCATCCTCGGGGGTGAGTGCTTCGCCGAGCTTGGTCTCGTCCTCGACTTTCTCAGGGCCAATGAACACAAGGTCGAGCGCATCACGCAACGCATACCGAAGCGCGAACGATGCTACAGATCCGTCGCCTTGCTCGGGGCTAGTGCCTGGCGGCCCGTTGCCGCGCCGCACGGTGAAGGCGTTGGTCTTGGAATGTCCTGCAGCATGGATAAGAGTCAGCGACTCCGTCACCGTGTTGGCGTCCATAGACTGAGACCGCGTGATGGCAAAGTTATGTGTTCTCAGAAGCGGGCGAATGACTGCCATCATTTCTGCGTAAGGCGCGAACCGCGACCGCTCTTTGCCGTTTTTGTCGGGGATAATTTTGGTTGCTTCAATGGGCGGCAGTTCCATCTGCAGCGCGACAAAGGCTTGGGCAAAAGCCTGCTGTGCCTGCTCGGCCCTGAGTTTCTCATGTAGTGAGAACATGCGCTCCAGTTTGTCGACGTCGTAGTCAGGGTCGCGGGCTGCGCGATCGATGACGGCAACGAGTTGATCGGCGGCGCTGGGTGGGGTTACCTCCATGACTGGCCTGCCATCCTGCACGGCGATTACTCCATCACCTGACCCTGGGCCGCTCACGATTGCTGCGCCTTTATTTCTGCTTCAAGTTCTGCTTCAAGTTGGTCTCTCTCAAACAGCACCCAGCGCAACTCCCCACGCAGAACAGCTTCAGACCATGCCGCCATTACTTCCTTTGGGACAGGCTCGTTCGTTGCCAGCTCGTACCCTTCCTTGCGCGCTGCAAGCTTGACGTCAATCATGTGCTGAATTTCTCGGTCGTATTTCTTCTCGGTTCGTTTTCTCATTTCAGTATCCTCTGTTGGTTGAATCGCCGCGCCCTTCACCCGGAGGCATCATGCGTCCTTTGTGCGAAATGCACAGGCGCGGCAAACTTATGATTAGCCGGTCAAATCCACCAAGCCAAAAGCCAAGCACCAACCACCACACCCAGCAGGAACGAAGAAATAACTCGATCCCGCTCGGTTACGATGATGGTGATATCTGGATCGTGTATCCATCGCTGCCGGTCGATGTAACCGTGGTCGCGGGCGCTGCTCATCAGTAGTCCGCCGTGATGTTGGGAATGCCGCCGGCTTCGATGGCCGATAACACTGCTTCAATCTGCTGGGCGGAAAGTCGGCCGGCCCCACCAGGTGTCAAATTCATCAGCCCCACGAACGCGTCGTTGTGCGCGCCAATAGCAAGGCATTCTCCGCAGAGGTAGTCCAAATCACCCGACTCGCTGAAGCGCCCCTCGGCCTCAAAATCCGTATCAACATTACGGTCGCATCGATTGCAGTGGATCATGCTCATAGCCCCTCCCTCCGTGCCGTGGGGAACGGAGGCAGCGAGTCCGCAAGCAAGGTGCTGTTCTCCTCGACTGCGTCGACCAGTTCTGCGAATGCCGCAAACAGCCCATTAGTATCTACAAGCGTCAACGCGATCGACACGCCTCGGCCAGCCGGCTCGATGAAGGCGTCCAGGGTGTTACTGATGACGCGGTCAGACCCGAAGACAATATCAACCTCAAGGTCGAGAGCGCCCTCGTCCTCGCCGAAGTAAATATGATTGACTGTCTCCTGGAACAGCTCTGACTTCTCAATGTGAGCGCTGGTGACGACGTGTCCGCGCGACTCGCCGACCGAGCGGTCACCGTCTGTGAAGTCAGCCTCCGCGACGATGATGACGGGGATGCGGTGTCCGTCGATGCGCAGGTCTGCGTGGAATGCTTGGGTGTTACTCATAGTCTCGTCCTCTGTTCGGTTAATCCCGGTCATCCCGGGTATGCAGTGGTTAAGTGCAGGTCAAATATAGCAGCGCGAAAGTTGCGTTGCAAGCACTGCGCTGATATAAATACACTCACTTGAAATAAGGTAACAACAATGGCTGAACACAAACGAGCGCCGGGTGCCACCTGGCAACCCTACTTCAGTGACACGGATGAGATCCGCAGAGCAGTCGAGCGCATCGCCGATAAAGACTTCGCGGCATCCGGCAGGGGCGCCAAGCGGGGCCGGGCAGCGCGGAACGGCAAAGGCAACCTCGCAGACTGTATGCGCCACCTGATCCGCGTGGGCCTGCACCACTACCAGTCGCCGCAGGAAGAAATAAAAGCGGGTTCGACGTGAACGTGCGCCCCTTTCGGGTAGCTATGGCGGCTGCCATAGCGGTGGTTGCCGGGTGGTTTCGGCGCGTCGAGAAAGTCGACCCAATGGAAGTTCTTCAGTCGCACGGCACGCCGACCAAGATCGTGAGTTACGGGAAGCAGTCGCTCGCGCAGTTGCTGGCCGAGCTGCCGCATACTTTTTCGATGCTCTCGGCCAAGACACTGTATGCCCAAAATTCCCGCACCGTGCGCGAGGCGCTGATTAAGCTCGGCCCCCACATACCGTGGAATGGTCTGGAGTTTACGGGACGATGGTTCAGTAAGGTGCGAGAACCGTCCAAGCTAAGCACCATCATGTTCGTCGCGACGAGCGAACGTGACACGAAGGACAGCGAAGACACGGTCCCGGCGCAGTTTATCTATGCGGTGATGAAGCCCCACCGATCGGCGGACGTGGGGCGCCCCAGGCATAAGAGCAAGTACATCTATGAGTGCGGCAGCGCGCACGATATGGAAAAGAAAAAACTGGTCTGGTTTACGTTCTACGTGTCTGTCGACGCAGGCGGGAATATCGAGGCGCTGCCTTTCCGGCAGTACCGGACTGTTCACTGCCCAAACGCGAAGCTGAAACAAAACAGGAAAGGCAATATGCGAGGCCGCACCTACCAACAATCGTACTTTGCGCTGCCTGATTTTGCCTCGGAAGGCGAAGCGACAGGACGAAGCCCGGAGCAGTTCGCTGCGGAGTCATTCGCCCTGGTGGCTAACTTTTGGGCGACCAAGGAACACCAGTGGTCAGTCTCGTGCCGGAAAGGCAAGCGGCGTGCGACGTTCTGCGTCCCAGTCCACGAAACCAAAACATACTTTAAGCATCGCGATATTAACGCGCTGACCCCCACCGGAAAGCGTAAGACCATCATCCACCACGTTGTCGCTCATGAGCGCAAACTGGCCTCCGGTAAAATAACCCAGGTCAAAGAGCATATCCGGGGCCAGCGCCGATTTTACTGGGAGGGGTACGAGTGCGCGGTGACCGCTCCCAAATTTCACACCTGGACTTCGGGCCGATTCAGCGTGCAACCGGTATTCGATGACGAGCATAAGGGCGACACGATGGAGCTGCGCGAGGTTGCCGAGATGATTGCGGGGCTGGAAGATGACCAGACCACGAAGGCCGCATAATGCCAGCAACTGAATCCCAGACGCGTAGACACGCGGCAGCGCTGGCGCGTCAGCAGGACGACGAGGCCGCAGCGAAGGCAGCACACGCCAAAGCACTGAACGACGCCATACGGCGCTTTGAGGCGCTCAGGGCAGACCAAACCGTGGCGCCACCGCTGATCAAGAAACCAAACCAAAGAGGATTATTCGATGAAGTTTGAAGTTGGCGAGATAGCGATTACGGTTGTGGATCTGTGCAGAACAACGGGAGACGAGATATGGAGCGCCGGCATAGAGGTTGAAGTGACCGAGCAGCGCCCAAGCAGTTCAATCTTCGACGCCGACTACAGAGTGAAGCTCCCGAATGGGGAAGCCGCCTTGGTGATGGAGATGGATTTACGCAAACGCCACCCACCAGAAACACCCGCCGAAGACCAGTTCCAGCATGACTTGGGCCGGTGGCTGGGCTGGAAAGACCGCGAATGCATCCCACTCACCCCAGCGCAGAAAGCGTACGTGAAGCAGTACGGGGATATTCAGCCGAAATGACCCGCCGACACCCCACTAACCGCGACGCCAACCACGCAGAACTCACGGCCCGCTACGAGTCGTGGGGCTGCTCAGTGCAGGACACCAGTATGGTGGGTGGCGGGTTCCCGGACGCAGTGGTGGGCATCAACACCCCGGCCGGCAGAGTCAACGAACTGGTAGAGTTCAAGAACACCGAAGGCCGGAACCGCGACGAAAAGAGTCAACTCGAGTTCGATGAGACATGGCGCGGCAGGCCGAGGGTCATTGTGCACACCATCTGGGAAGTCGACGCACACGTTGTCGCAATCCAAAAAAAACCCCGGACACCAGTGAACGGTGAGCCGGGGTAGCTGACTTAGGGTAAAAGTCCGAGAAGGAGATCCGAATATAATGCCATCAAAACCATTCTACAAGTGGTTCCCAGGAGACTACCTGGCGGACACAATGGGCCTCACTGATGATGCCGACTTATTGTATCGAAGACTGCTCGATGCGATGTGGCTCAACGGTGGTCACTTGCCTGTGGATAAGTCCGAATTAGCGCGGCTCGCGAGATTCGAAAAACGGAAGTTTGAACGGACTTACGCCGAACTTAGGCCGTACTTGTCAACAGAAAACGGTCGAATTTATCACGTAAAGTTGCGAGAGCAATACGACAAACTCAAATCAATACAGGAAGTTAGACGAAAAGCAGGCAAAGCAGGTGGTATAGCAAACAGGGTAGCAAATGCTAGAGCAAATGCCCCCCAGCCAGATAGTATATACCAAGAAGAACCGGCTCGCGTGCAAGAGGGGGCAGTGGATAAGTCGGAGATCTGTACTAGTTCCTCACCTGAAAGCTCACCTGAAGAAACCACTCGCGAGCCGGTTGAAGTAACAACAATTCAAGAAGGATTCGCGCCTGATGACGGCACGCGGGAATACTGCAGGGAACGTGGATACCCACGACCCGAAGCGTTCATGGCAGAGTTCCACAGAACCTTCAAGGCCAATGGCAAAGGTAAAACCAACTGGCAGACAACCCTGCAAAACTACATCACCAACTCCAGTCCAGCAGGCATGTACTCAAACAACAGGCAATGGGCTGCAGCCCTTGCTTACGAAAAGAAGGCCCGGGCAGCAGAGACAGTGCCACTGGACACCTTGGCGGCAGCTGCCCTTGAGCAGACGGGGCTTACAGACGCTGAGAGGGCACAGGGCGCGGAGAATGTGCGCGGATTATTGGGTAGACTGGGATGAGATACGGTTCCGTCTGCTCTGGTATCGAAGCCGCGTCGTGTGCCTGGGAGCCTCTCGGCTGGCGAGCTCAATTTTTTTCCGAAATCGAGGCGTTCCCGTCTGCGGTACTCGCACACCATTACCCCAACGTCCCGAATTACGGCGACATGAATCAACATAAGGAATGGCCTGATGCAACAATCGATGTTCTCGTTGGAGGCACCCCCTGTCAGTCGTTCTCAGTCGCGGGACTCAGGAAAGGACTTCGCGATCCGCGCGGTAACCTGGCTCTCGTCTATCTCGCGCTGGTTAATCGAATGCGCCCCCGCTGGTTCATTTGGGAAAACGTGCCCGGCGTCCTGTCATCCGACGAAGGCCGGGACTTTGGAGCCTTCCTCGGGGCGGTGGGGGAACTCGGGTATGGGTTCGCCTACAGAGTGCTTGACGCTCAATACTACGGAGTGGCCCAGCGCCGCCGCCGTGTGTTCGTTGTCGGATATCTTGGAGACTGGCGACCACCTGCGGCGGTACTGTTTGAGCCCGAAAGCCTGCGCGGGGATTCTGCGCCGGGCCGAGAAGCGCGGAAAGTCGCTTCCGTTAGCCCTGCAATCCTCGCTGGAGGCAATAGCACAGGCGGAGTAAGACCGCCCGGAACAACCGTAGATACCGCCGACAGCCTGGTCGTGCACACCTACACGCCTGACGTATCTCCTGCACTAAAGGCCCGCGATTACAAAGGACCATCTTCCGATGGCGATGGCGATGGCGCGCCACTTATCGCGCACACCCTACGAGGCGAAGGCTTCGACGCCGGCGAGGATGGCAGTGGCCGCGGCACGCCTCTAGTGCCGATCGCCTTCACAGCCCAAGACCACGGCGCAGACGCCGGCCCTATCTCTCCCACGCTTCGCGCAGGCGGACACACCAAAAGTCACGCGAATGGCGGCGTAGTACCCGCGATTGCATTCGCCCAAAACCAGCGCGACGAAGTGCGCTTAATGCCGGTCGCGGGAGCTCTGTCAGCCGAGCCGGGCGCGAAGCAGCAAACCTACGTTACTGCGCCAGCCGTCCGCCGAATTACGCCCCGCGAATGCGAGCGACTTCAAGGGTTCCCCGACGACTACACCCTTATCGAATATCGAGGCAAGCCCTCAAAAGACGGCCCGCGCTACAAGGCAATCGGTAACAGCATGGCTGTGCCGGTTATGCGGTGGCTCGGTGAGCGGATCGAATTTATTGAGGGGGTGCGATGACCAGTTACCACGAAACAGCCACGGAACCAGGCGCCAAGGTCGAGACCTACGAGCGGCTGGCCCAGACCCAGGAGGAAAAGATTGCAGCCCTGTTTCACGTGGAACCGGGGAAGGCATGGGCGCCGAGCGCCCTACGCGACAAGCTGTTCAGTAAGTTGGTGCCGGTGACCTCAGTACGTCGAGCGCTATCCAACCTGACCCGTGATGGCGTGCTCGCCAAGACTGACGACACGGTCGATGGCCCGCACGGGCATGCCGAGCATTTGTGGAGATTAGCGTCCGCACCGTCCGCACCGTCCGCCGGAACATTCGAGGCAAAAAAAAAGGCCGAATCTTCCACGAACCTAGCCGATGCCGAGCAGAGGCTATCAACCGGGACGTGGGAGAAGCAGCCAACAAACCGAGAATCCCCCGAGTGGGGGCTGGCGCCGAAGCCATACCGCTGGATGATCAACGGGCGCCGGGACAAGGACGGCAAGTGGTGGTTCACGCTGTGGGATGGGCCTAAGCTGGTTGAATCAGGGTATGAATCCGATCCGCTTAAGGTTCGGGCAGAGGAAGGGCAAG